>Ga0256412_1000070_pt1 | contig 13312 bp, 13 predicted proteins | sample WCR_74metaT_FD_190055 | JGI IMG/M metagenome (GOLD analysis project Ga0256412, IMG submission 190055) | Metatranscriptome of seawater microbial communities from Monterey Bay, California, United States - WCR_74 (Metagenome Metatranscriptome) | ecosystem: Environmental > Aquatic > Marine > Coastal...
AAAACTTTTGAGCATATTTACTATGGAACAAGAAGACGATACCAAGGTTAGGCTCATAGGGCTGACCAATATCATCGATCAAGTTTATCTTCCGCTCATGGAGGGTAGACAAGACACACGTATCAGTATGGAGAAGTTCGTCAGGACTGTGCGCATTTCGATGCAGCAGGCCTACGGCAACATCACCATCAAGGTGCCAGACTTACCCGAGAATGCCAGTACTGAGTAGCTGTGCAACAACAAGGAAATCATCGAAGAGCTCACAGCCACAGTTGAACAATGGGCATAAACCATTAAAGAAACCATGGACCGTGAAAATGCTCAGACCAAGACATCCAAATCTGCACAAGGTGAAACCGAGTACTGGAGACAGAGAAACGCGACTTTCAACACTCTCTACCAGTAACTGAACATGCCACACGTCAAAAGGATCTGGTTGGTCATGGCCTCTCATGATCAGAAGACTGAGGGATGCAGCCTCGAGAACTACGACATCCAATATGCTCTCTTCCAGAAGCAGCAGGCCATCGCCAAGGACTTCGTCAAGTTCTTGAGCACTCTCGAGAGACAATTCAAAAACATTGCCAGAGGTGACCTTTCAATCATTGAGGAAACTCTCCCATCACTCCTTACAGGTTTGAAATTGATCTGGACCATTTCCAGACATATTAACCAAAACGAGCTAAAGATGGAAGATATTCTTGAAAGCATCTCCACTGAAATCTGCGAAATGGTCAAGAGAAAGATTGATATCGCCAAGATTTTCAAAAAGCCAGATGAGGCCGTCATCGTCATCGGAAAAGGCAAGACCGTCCTCGAATCCTGGAGAAAGGAATTCGACAAGACAAAGCGTGCCATCGAGAACGAGCAGACCGTCAAAAGATGGGACTTCCAAAAAACCAGAGAGATTTTCTAAACACCAGGTCACATGAAGAACGTCCTTGATAACATTGAGGAAGCATGCAAAATCATCCAAGAGTTTTATGCTATCCTCGGTCCAGACCTTGCTCAGATCACTGGTAGCTCTGATGACATTGATATTGAAAATGCCAAAGTTAAGGACGAAGTCCGAAAACTTGAAACTTTCAGCTTCGATGTGTTCAACATTAAGCATCAGACCAGATGGGAAGAAACCTTCGCCCAGTTCAAGACCAACATCGTCCTCATCGATGGACGGGTTGTCAATCTTATTGACAAGACCTTCTCTGGAAGACAACTCAACTCATCTGAAGGTGCCTTTGATTTACTTTCCAAGTTCTAGAACGTCAAGACTAGAGACCTGATTACTCAACTTTTCAAGACTAAAAACGAGTAAGTCCTCAAAACCTATCAGTTGGAATTGAGTGAGATGAACAGACTCTTCATTGAAGGAAAGACACAAGGCGCACACCCACCTATCTCCAAGAATATGCCACCTAAAGCAGGTTCCATCGCTTGGTCAAGATCCATCATGGGCAGAATCAGCAAACCAATCAAGAAGTTCAAATCCAAGGCCGACCAACTCATGACCAAGACATTCAAAGATGCAGCTCTCGAGTACGTCAAGCTTGCCAAAGAGCTCGATCAAGGATATGAAAGAGTCATCTTTGAGAAATGGAGAGAGGACAACACCACCAAAGCTATCGAGCTGTTGAAGAAACACATCCTTCATAGGAAATTGATTGACGACGGCAACATCGAGTACTCCGTTCAATTTGAGCCACAACTCAAGGTCATCATCAGAGAAGCTAAGTTCCTCGACAGAATTGGAAAACGCATTCCACAAACTATCATCAACATTGCTCTCCAAGAAAAAGACTACATGAAGTACATCGATAAGCTTAACCAACTTCTTAGAGGTTACAACTCAGCTCTCAGCTATTTGAAACCAGTCGAGAAGAAGCTCCTCGAAAAACAAATTGACAAGTTGAACAAATGGATGGACAAGGGTGCCCAAAACCATAATTGGTTCTCTCTTTCCATCAATGAGTACATCAAAGAATGCCAACAGGCCATCGATAGCTTCATTGAAATCAAGAACAGAGTCATCCAAAAGGCCGGAAACATCGAAGAGAAAGTCTTGAATATTGAAAACTGCCAAATCATCAACCAGATTGATTTCGACAGAAAGACAACTATGGACATCTCTGAGTTCTCCAAGTACTTTGAAGATTATTAAAACAAAATGATCAATTCACTTGTGAAGGACTATCAGAACATTGGTGATCTGTACTTGAAGCACATCGAAGAAAGTACTGTGAAGCAAAAGAAAGCTGATGGTGAGCCAAGTCAAGAGATGCAACCATACTATATGTATTGGGAGCGCAGAATCTTCAACGCCATCACCAAAATGGTGGTGCGAGCTCTTGCTGCCAACAAGACTATCTTCATGAGAAATGAAAGACCATGCTTAATCAAGATGTCTAGTTCATACAATCATCCAGAAATCACTTTCCATCCAACTACCGAAGATCTTAGAAATGAACTTGAGAAATTCTCAAGAAACATTTTGGAATCGACCAAGAAATTTGGAAGATGGTGGGACAAATTCTGCCATATTTTCGACGAAAAGCTCCATGAGGAAACCGCCGAGAAATATATTCCATACACTTTCCACGATGACGTAGTAAAGAACAAGATGATCTACACCCTCCATTATGAAATTATCTAATGCAAGGGTCAAATCATTGACAAATTCGCTCTTCTCGAAGGTGGCTGGAAAAAGAGATATAAGTTTGGAGATCTCTTCGACAAGACTGCCATGTCTAAACTTCAGAAGCAAATTGACAAATCTCAATCGACCCAGGAAATTGAGCAAAAGATTAACACTCTTCAGATGTCAAGAAGCATCATGCAACAACACCAAAACGAGCAACAAAACTACATCGTCATGATTGACAAGAGCGAGCTTGCTCAAGCCTCCATCAGCAAAGTTGACGAATGGCTCCAGATTCTCGGTGACAGTCTTAAGCAGATCGCCACCAAAGAGCTTAGAAACATTATCAGAGACACTGAAGAATATGAGAAAGCCCTCAAAGGTGAAATGGGTGCCATTGAGCAACTTAAGGCACTTTTGAATGTCATCACTGAGATCAAGAACAAATCTATGGATATGGAATTCAGAATTGTCGAGGTCCAAGAACAGTTCAGAGTCCTTAAGATGTACGATTACACTATCGAAGAGGAAGTTCAAAAAGAAGTCGAATGCCTCATGACCAACTGGGAAGACCTTCTCGAATTCGCTGACAGAAAAGATTTCGAAGTTAACGATTTCAAAAAGAGTTTCTCTGAAGTAACCAAAACTGAGGTCGAAGCTTTCAAAGTGAAGATTGTTGAAGAATATGAAAAATACATGAGCCATGGACCAGGTACACTTTCAGTCCAACTTGATGAAGGTTGTGAATTACTTGCCCAATCCAAGGAACAGATCAGACGATTCAACAGAACCAGAGAAGAAAACGTCTTGGCTGAAAAGTTGTTCAACTTGCCAATTTCTAAATTCCCAGAGCTCGTTGCAATGGAAGAAATGAACAAGAAATATGACTAAGTCTACAACATCTACAAGGAGTACACAGGCCAAATGAAAGATTTCGCTCTCGGTTCTTGGAACAAACTCGATGCTGCCCAACTTATTACAGCTGCCAGCAAGTTCGAGAGTCTTGTGAAAAAGCTCGGTAATAAACTTCCAGGTGCCGATGGAATGTTCCCATATACCAAATTGAGAGAACAAGTTACCGGTTTCAAGGAATCCCTTCCACTGATTGAAATGCTCAAGAACCCAGCTATTCATGAGAGACATTGGAAGAGAATTATGGAGGAGACTGGAAAAGCCTCAGGTGAAATCAACCTTAAAACCATGACCCTTGGCAAAGTTTTCGAACTTGAACTCCAACATTTCGAGGATAAAGTTACTGAAATCTGCGTAGAGGCTGGTGAAGAGGCCAGAAACGAAGAAAACTTGCAACAGATTGAGCATACTTGGAAAATCACTAACTTCAACATTGTTGCAGTTCCACTCAAAGGTTCAGACCAAAAAGGTTACGTGCTCAAATCACCAGATGAGATTAGACAAACACTTGAAGATAATATTCTTGTGTTGCAATCTCTTTCAGCCAACAAGTATGTCAGGTCCATCAAAGCCAGAGTCACACAGTGGGAGAGAGATGTCAACATCATCAGTGATGTTATTGATATTTGGATGATCACTCAGACCAAATGGAAGTATCTTGAAAGTATTTTCGCTTCTGATGATATCAAGATGCAACTTCCTGAAGAAGCTAAGAAGTTCGGAAGAACAGATACAGCTTACAAAAAGATCATGGAGTCTGTGAACCACTCTTCAAATGTGTTACATAACGCAGTCAAAGCTGATGGTGGATCAAGACTTGCAGACCTCAAGAACATTTCCCTTGACCTTGATAAGTGCCAAAAGAGTCTTTCTAACTATCTTGAGACCAAGCAAATGGCCTTCCCAAGATTCTATTTCATCTCCAATGATGACTTGCTTCAAATTCTCGGTTCTTCAAGCCCACAAGCCATTCAACCATACCTTTTGAGTCTTTTCGATAACTGTAAGAAACTTGTCTTCGGAAAAGGAGAGAAACAAATCGTCGGCATGGTGTCCGATGAAGGCGAGGAGTACGCTTTCGAGGCACCAGTTAAGCCAGACGGAAGTGTTGAAGACTGGATGAACAAGATCGATGACGAGATGAAATCTAGTCTTAACTTGATTACCAAGAAGGCTGTTTTCAACTATGCTAAATCCGACAGAGTTGAGTGGATCAAAGGTGAAATCGGTATGGTTGCCGTCGTCGGCACTCAAATCTGGTGGACCTTCGCAGTCGAAGATGTCTTCAGACTTGTAGCTGCAGGAGAGAACAAGGCCATGAAGAACGAACTTGCTAAGGAAACCAAGCAATTGAATGATTTGATTGCACTTGTAAGAGAGAAGATCTCCAACAACTTAAGAAAGTGCGTCAACACCCTCATTATTCTCGATGTACACGCCAGAGATATCGTTGATAAATTCGTCAGAGATTCTATCCTCGTCGCCAACGACTTCGCTTGGGAGAGTCAACTTAGATTCTGCTGGGACCTTAAGAAAAATGACATCATTATCAAGCAATGTACTGGTAATTTCGATTACTGTTATGAGTATCAAGGTCTCAATGGTAGACTGTGTATCACCCCACTGACAGATAGATGTATCATGACATTGACTACAGCTCTTACCTTCAAACTCGGAGGAGCTCCAGCTGGACCAGCTGGTACAGGTAAAACTGAAACAGTCAAGGATCTCGCCAAAGGTCTTGCTCTTAGATGTGTCGTCACCAACTGTGGTGAGACACTCGATTACGTTGCCATGGGAGTCATCTTCTCCGGACTTATTCAAACAGGTTTCTGGGGTTGCTTCGATGAATTCAACAGAATTAATGTCGAGGTACTGTCTGTCGTTTCTGCTTAGATTAAACTTATCCAAAATGGTTTGATCTTCGAAAAGAAAAAGATTGATTTCCTTGGAGTTGACATGAGACTGATCCCAAGTATTGGTATCTATATTACGATGAACCCAGGTTACGCTGGTAGATCTGAGCTTCCAGATAACCTCAAGGCTCTTTTCAGACCAGTCACCATGTGTGTTCCAGATCTTCAACTGATTTGCGAGAACATGCTGATGTCTGAAGGTTTCACTCAGGCCAAGCCATTAGCCAAGAAAATGACGGTACTTTATAAACTCAGTAAGGAACAATTGTCCAAACAATATCATTATGATTTCGGACTCAGAGCCCTTAAGTCTGTGTTGGTCATGGCTGGTTCTCTCAAGAGACAATATTCCGATCTCCTCGAAGACATCGTGCTGATGAGAGCTCTGAGAGATATGAACATTCCAAAGTTCGTCTTTGAAGATGTACCACTTTTCATTGGTCTTATCAACGATCTCTTCCCAGGAATTAAAGCTGACAGAGTTGGATATGAAACTTTGAATCAACACGTCGTTGACTACCTCGAGAAGAACAACAACAAACATTCTGACGATGAACTTTTCTTCAAACAAGTTGACAAGATCGTCCAACTTTTCGAGACCATGTAGACCAGACACACCACTATGATCGTTGGACCTACTGGATCTGGCAAGAGTGTTATCATCGACACTTTAGCCAAAGCACTGAAAGAAGAAACCGGTGGTGCACCAACCATAATCCATACCATCAACCCAAAGATGATCACTAATCATGAGCTTTATGGTGTTCTCGACCCAGATACCAGAGATTGGACTGATGGTCTCCTCTCCAAGATTTTCAAGGATATCAATGTGGATCTCCTTCCAGACAAACCAGAGAGCAGATGGTTATGCTATGATGGTGATGTTGATGCTGTGTGGGTTGAAAACATGAACTCTGTCATGGACGATAACAGAATCTTGACGTTGGCAAATGGTGACAGAATCAGACTTTTGAAGCATTGCGCAATGATCTTCGAGGTCTTTGATCTCCAATATGCCTCACCAGCTACCATTTCCAGATGTGGTATGGTGTACGTTGATCCAAAGAATCTTGGATACGCACCATTCTACGAGAGATGGGTCGCCTTAAAAAGACAAAAGTATGGCGATATCATGGCTGAGAGTTTCAATGAGCTATATCAAAAATACGTTTTCCAATGCATTGAGCGTATCTTTGAAGGAAATGCTGGAACTGATGAGCTTGTAGCTCCACTTCGATTTATTTCACCAAGAACTAATTTGAACTGTGTCAAGCAACTTTGCGATTTGGTCGATTCCATGCTCCCAGAACCAGATCAAAACAATCCTCCACCAGAGGAAATTGAGCAACTCGACAGATTCTACATCTTCTGCTTAATCTGGTCTCTTGGTGGACCTCTCGTCGAAGAAGACCGTGAGAAATTCAGTGACTTCGTCAGAAACCTCAGTGGTCTCGTTCTTCCACCAGCCTCACTTTACGATGAGTACTTCTCCCTTGACAAACCAAGCGTCTTCTCAAGATGGGATGACCGTGTGCCAGCTTACGTCCCACCAGCCAACAAGAAATTCGGCAGCATCCTCGTGCCAACCGTCGATACCGTGAAGTATGCCTGGTTGACCAACCAAATCATCAAAATCAAAAAACCATCTATGTTCTGCGGTGATTCTGGTACAGCTAAAACTGTCACCTGTTTCTCTTGCTTCAATGCCCTTGACGCTGATAAATATGTCGTTTTGGGAATTAACTTCTCCTCCAGAACTACGTCAATGGACTTCCAAAAGATCGTCGAGGAAAACATTGATAAGAGAACTTTCAAGACCTATGGTCCAAAAGCATCCGGTAAGAAATTGTTGGTCTTCATCGATGACATGAACATGCCAAAGATTGATACTTATGGAACCCAGCAACCACTTGCCTTGGCTCATTTCCTGATTGGTAGAAACCAACTCTTCCAGAGAGGAGGTGATCTTGAGCTCAGAGAAATTGTTGATATGCAATTTGTAGGATGTATCTCTCCAGTTTCAGCCGGTAACAACAGAGTGGACCCAAGAGTCCTCTCCATGTTCAGTGTTTTCAACTGTACAGCTCCAGCCAGAGAATCTGCTGAAAAGATCTACACCCAAATTCTTGAAGCTCACTGCGCTGAATTCTGTGATGAAGTTAAAGCTATGGTCCCAAAGATCACCCAAGCTACCATGAACTTGTATTTGAGTGTCAAAGAAAAACTTCCAAGAACACCAATTAAGTTCCACTACGTATTCAACTTAAGAGACCTCAGTAGAATTTACGAAGGTCTTCTCGTTTCAACAGTTGACAAATTCAACGCACCAGAGAAATTCATTCGTCTTTGGAGAAACGAATCACAAAGAGTCTTCTGCGATAGACTTATTGATTCCACCGATCAAGAAATGATTGGAGTCAGTTTAATGGGAGACATCGTCAAGGAGTTCTTCAAGGAGTATGAAGAAGCTGTTAATCTTAACCCATGCCTCTTTGGAGATTTCTTGCTTTCCAACCCAACTGATGAGGAGGCTGAAGACCCAAGACTCTATGAGGATCTCGGTGATTACTCCGTCATCAAGGAGAAACTTGACAACCTCCTTGTCGAATATGGTTATGACCACAAAGCCATGAACCTTGTTCTGTTCAACGATGCTCTTGAGCACGTCACCAAGATCCACAGAATATTGCGATTCCCAAAAGGCTGCGGTCTTTTGGTCGGTTTCGGTGGTTCTGGAAAACAATCCTTGAGCAGATTGGCCACTTTCACTGCTGGGTATGAACTCTTCACCATTAGTCTGGTCAGAGGCTATAAAGAATCAGACTTTAGAGAGGACATCAAATCTCTCTATAAGTTGGTCCTGGACAAACCAAGAACCTTCTTGTTCACAGACTCTCACGTCGCTGAGGAAGGTTTCTTGGAGCTGATCAACAACATCCTGACAATTGGAATGGTGCCAGCGTTGTTCCCAGAAGAGGAGAAAGATGGAATGATTAGTCCATTAGATGAAGAAATGAGAAAACAGAAACTCCCAGAAACCAAGGAGTTCAGATGGGGCTACTTTGTCAATAAAGCCAGAGAAAACCTCCATATCATCTTAGCTATGTCCCCAGCAGGTGATCAACTCAGAATTAGATGCCGTAACTTCCCAGGCCTGATCAGTAACACCAACGTAGATTGGTTCTTCCCGTGGCCTGAAGATGCGCTGACGGCTGTGGCCACCAACTTCATGGGTGAAGTGGCACTCGAAGCCGAAGAAAAAGAAAAAGTAACCTAACATTTAGTTATGGTACACATGTCTGTCCAACAGTACTCCCTCGATTTCTAGAGAATCTACAAGAGAAATAACTTCTCTACACCAAAGAACTATCTTGATTTCATTAAGAATTACATTGGTTTCCTTAAAGATAAGAGAACTTTATATGATAACAATGTTAGAAGACTTGAAGGTGGTCTCACTACCCTTAAGAAAGCACAAGAAGACACAGAGGTTTTGAGTCTCGAACTGGCCGAAAAGAACAAAGATATTGCCAAGAAGACAGCTGAAGTCACAGTCATGATTTAAGAAATTACAGTCAAATCTGACGACGCTGCCATTAAGGCCAAAGCAGCTGGTGAAAAGAAGGCTCAACTTGATGCTGATGGTATTGTCATTGCAAGAGAGGAAAAAGAAGCCTCCATTGCCTTAGAAGCAGCCGTCCCAGCACTCGAGGCAGCCAAAGCAGCCCTGGCTAACATTCAAAAGAAAGATTTGGATGAGATTAAAGCACTGGCTAATCCACCTCAAGCTATTTATGATGTCTGTACCATTTGCTTCTTCTTGTATCCAAAAGACAAGCAATATGACAGAGTAGCAAAGCCAGAATGGACCCAAATTAAAAACGCTGTGTTGGCTGAAACATAAATGATTAACAACTTGAAGACTTTCCAGGTTGATAAGCTTAAAACAGCAGGAGCTGTAGCTGCTAAGAAGAAGATGGACGCTCTGGTCAAAGAGATGAACTTACAGGGAGAAGAGCTTGCTAAGTCCATTACTGTTAAGAACTTGGCTACTGGTGGTCTGTACAGATGGTGCGATGCTACAATCAGATGCTATGAGATCTACAAGGATGTCGAGCCAAAGAGAGTGAAGGCCGAAAGGATGAAGAAGCAAAAGGAATAAGGTGAAAAAGAGCTCGCTGAAACTGAAGCAGCTCTTAAGGCACTTAACGATCAACTCGCAAAATTGAATGCTGATATGAAAGTCCAACAAGATGAACTGGATGACCTCACTGCCAAATCCAATGAGATGACCAGAAAGCTCACAGCTGCAAGTCAACTGATTACAGGTCTTGGATCTGAGCAGGTTAGATGGGGCGAAGATCAAAAGCTCATTGAAATTGATAAAATCAAGCTTGTTGGTGATTGCCTTACCGCTTCCGCTTTCTTGAGTTACTGTGGACCTTTCAACTCCGTCCTTAGACAAAAGATGATCTTCGAAACCTGGAAAGCTGATCTCATTGAGAAAGAACTTCCAAATAAAGAAGATTTCAGTCTTGCTACCTTCCTGACCAATGAAGTCGAGGTGGCTAAATGGGCTTCTGAAGGACTACCAAGTGATGAACTTTCGGTTCAGAATGGTATCCTCACTCAGTTTGCAAGTAGGTGGCCACTTTGTATCGATCCATAGATGCAAGCCGTTTCTTGGATTAAAACAAAAGAGACTGCAGGTGGTAACTAAGGTGCATTTGAAATTCTGACTTTCAATATGGGTGATTACATCAAGAGACTCGAAATGGCCATTAAGTTCGGTAAATCTGTACTCTTTGAAGCCATCGATGAAGAACTCGATCCAATGATTGACCCAATTCTCGAAAAGAACATCGTCAAAGAAGCAGGTGTCAACATGATTACTCTCGGAGACTCCAAGATGGAATATCATGATGACTTCAGAATGTTCCTCACCACTAAGATCAACAATCCAAAGTACACTCCAGAAGTTTTCGGTAAGACCATGATCATTAACTTCAGTGTTACACAACTCGGTCTCAGAGATCAGCTTCTTAACGAGGTCGTCCAGTACGAAAGACCAGAACTTGAAGAAGCCAGAAAGAAATTGATTGTTGAAACATCTCAAAACAAAGCTACTTTGAAAGGACTTGAGGATACTCTATTGTCTGAACTGTCAAAAGAAACAGATATTCCACTGGTCGATAATGTTCCTCTTATTGACACACTTAACGATGCCAAGACCAAGTCCGTCGAAATCAGTGCTGCTCTGGAGCAAGCTGCCATCACAAATGCTGACATCGAAGAAAACAGAAGTTCCTACAGTGAAGTTGCCTGGAGAGGTTCAATTCTTTTCTTCTCCATTACAGGTTTGTCCAGCATCAACGACATGTATGAGTACTCTCTTGGTTCCTACATGACCGTCTTCATGAATGCTCTTCGATTATCAAGAAAGGATAGCATTTTGTAAAATAGACTTAGAAATATTAAGGATAAATTGACCGCATTGGTTTACGATTTCACCTGCATGGGCATCTTTGAAAAACATAAGCTTATGTACTCATTCCAAATGGTCACCATGATCATGGATGGTGATGATGAACTCAATAAGGTTGAGCTTGATTTCTTCCTTAAGGGTAATACCTCGCTTGATGTAGTTGACGCCAAGAAACCATATCCATGGTTATCTGAGAATGGCTGGAAAGACATCTAGAAACTCAATGGTTTAGAGCCTGTCTGGGAAGGCCTCATTGACAACCTCAAGAAAGAGCCAAAAGCCTGGAAAGAATGGTATGATCTTGAAGCTCCAGAGTCCAACCCAATTCCTTGCGGCTACTCTGGTACTCTCTCCAGATATCAATAACTCTGTCTTATGAGAGTCATCAGACCTGATAGAGCGGTAAATGCTATCAAGAATTTCATCATTGACAGAATGAGTGACTACTATGTCAAATCACCACCACTTTCCTTTGAGAAAATCTATGAACAGTCCACAAACAAGACACCAATTGTGTTCATCCTTAGTCCAGGTGCCGATCCACTTAGTGATGTCCAGAAACTCGTTGAAGCTGTTGGACTCGGACAAAACAAATTCAGATTCTTGGCTCTGGGTCAAGGTATGGGTGAATAAGCTAAATCTGTCATTGAAACAGGATCAATGAGAGGATATTGGGTCATGCTTTAGAACTGTCATTTGCTTGTATCGTGGTTGAAGACACTCGAAAGAATCTATGAGGCCATCACCAAGCCAGACAAAGCATTCAGACTTTGGTTGACCACTGCACCAACAGACAAGTTCCCACTTGGTATCCTTCAGAAGTCACTTAAGGTCGTAACTGAGCCACCAGATGGTCTTGGTCAAAACATCAAGAACACATACTCCAGACTTTCCGAGGATGTATTTGACGGCTGCACACAGCATCAATTCAGACCAATGGTGTATGTACTTTCCTTCTTCCATGCTGTCATCCAAGAAAGAAAGAAGTTCGGAAAGATTGGTTGGAACGTTACTTACGATTTCACAGCTTCAGATTATGAAATCTCATACAAACTGATTTCTATGTATTTGAACAAGGCCATGGAAAGTGGTGAAGAAGAAGAACTTCCATGGGACACTTTGAGATACTTGATCGGTGAAGCAATGTATGGAGGTAGAGTTACCGATGACTGCGATAGAAGAGTCATGAGCAGCTACTTGCTTGAATATATGGGTGGCTTTATCTTTGATTCCAACCAGAGATTCTTCTTTGCCAAAACAGATTTCGAATATGTCATTCCAGGAGATGATATCAAAACAAGTGAGCAAACTATGGAGTTCATTGAGGCTATTCCACTGGTTACACCACCAGGCGTTTTTGGTCTTCATTCAAATGCTGAAATCACGTATTACAGCAATGCAGCCAAGGAACTCTGGGTCAACATCCTTCAAATGGCAACTTCTGATGGTGGAGGAGCTGGCGGTGTTAACAGAGAGGACATTATCCTTGAAATCGCCGAAGGAATTCAGGCCAAGACACTTCCAGAACTCTATGATGAATATAATATCAGAAAGTCGTTCGATGTTCCAAGTCCAACACAAATTGTGTTGCTTTAGGAGCTGGAGAGGTTCAATAAGCTTATTTCGAAAATGGGAGCAAGTATCAGTGACCTCAAGAAAGCCCTTAATGGTGAGATTGGTATGAGCGCAGACCTCGATTCTCTTGGTAGCTCCTTCTTCAATGGTTTCTTGCCACCAATGTGGGTCAAACTTGCTCCACCTACCGAGAAGTCTCTCGTCAACTGGATCGCTCACTTCGACAGAAGAAACAAGCAATACAGAGACTGGATCGATGTTGAAGAACCAAAGGTCATCTGGCTATCTGGTCTCCATATTCCAGAGTCATATCTCACTGGCCTGATTCAAGCCACTTGCAGATAGAAGCAATGGGCTCTTGATAAATCCACCATGTACACCAACGTAACCAAAATCAGAGATCCAAAAGAAGTCACGAAGAGACTAGAACAAGGTACATACGTCCAAGGTCTCTATATTGAAGGAGCTAAATGGAGCATGGAGAAGGACTGTCTCGACTACCAGAACCCTAAGGAGCTCGTTGATGAAATGCCTTTAGTTTAGATTATTCCTGTTGAGGCTAACAAGCTTAAGCTTAGAGGCACCATCAGAACACCAGTCTACATCACACAAGCTAGACGAAACGCCATGGGTGTTGGCCTCGTCTTCGAAGCCGATATCAAATCTAATTTGCACGAAAGTCACTGGGTGCTGCAGGGTGTAGCCATGTGCCTGAACACAGATTGAGAGTACTGTCAACTCGACAAACAAATACACAAACTGTTTTATACTAAGAACATATTTTTAAAA
>Ga0256412_1000073_pt1 | contig 13124 bp, 9 predicted proteins | sample WCR_74metaT_FD_190055 | JGI IMG/M metagenome (GOLD analysis project Ga0256412, IMG submission 190055) | Metatranscriptome of seawater microbial communities from Monterey Bay, California, United States - WCR_74 (Metagenome Metatranscriptome) | ecosystem: Environmental > Aquatic > Marine > Coastal ...
CTCCCGCGAAAATTTTCGTACAGATGGGGATGCGTGAGGAATACTTGATCTGGTAGGTAGCACAGGCACTAAATTTGAAGTCACTTCATGTGCTGTTGTACGCAATTCGGTGTCTATACTTGGTACTTCGTCCGTGATAGCTGCAGAGACCGATTCATCAACTGGGATATCATTTTTTAACACCAGCAGACACTCTCCTTCACTTACTCTGTCGCCTAATTTAATTTTCAGTTCTTTTACAATACCACTGCTGCTAGATGGTATCTCCATACTAGCCTTATCTGATTCAACAGTAATTATTGATTGGTCAATCTTTATAGAATCACCGACTTTTACCATTAACTCAATAACTTTAGCATCGGTTATATCCCCTATATCTGGGACTTTAACTTCTAGTATACCCATCATTATATTAGCTCCACTTATTTCACTCGCCGTAAGATATGAAACCTTAGTTCTACGCCCCTATCCTCATAACCTAAAGACTACTGCATAACAGGATTTATTTTCTCTGGATCCAAACCATATTTGGAAATTGCATTAACCACTATTGAAGGTTTAATTTTCCCCTCATCTGCTAAAGCTTTCAGAGACGCTACAACTACATAATAGCGGTTAACCTCGAAAAATTCCCTCAATTTAGCACGACTATCAGAACGGCCAAAACCATCCGTTCCTAAAACCTTATAAGTTCGACCGGTTGGAATAAAAGCGCGTGCTTGTTCAGCAAAAGCACGCATATAGTCAGTAGCAACAATGACTGGTCCACTTGTATTTTCCAAACATTTGGTAATATGAGGAGTGCGAGGAGTTTCCATTGGATGTAGCATATTCCAGCGTTCTATATCTTGTCCATCACGAGATAATAAAGTAAAGGAGGGCGCTGACCAAATGGAAGTATCTATATTCCAATCAGTATCTAGCAAGATGGCACCTTCGATAACTTCACGCAAAATTGTTCCAGAACCCATCAGTTGAACATGGTGCTTACTATTTTTATGGTTCTCCTGGAGTAGGTAAAGACCTTTTATAATATCTTCTTCCTGGCCCTCTTTTAAACCTGGGTGACTATAGTTCTCGTTCATTAAAGTTAAGTAGTAAAAAACGTCTTCCTGGTTTGCCACCATACGGCGCAAACCGTCATGTATGATCACAGCTACCTCGTAAGAGAATGTCGGGTCGTAAGGTATACAATTTGGCATGGTCGACGCTAACACATGACTGTGACCATCTGCATGCTGTAAACCTTCACCATTTAAGGTAGTTCGACCAGCAGTACCACCTATTAAGAAGCCGCGTGCTCTCATATCGCTAGCTGCCCACGCTAAATCTCCTACACGTTGAAAACCAAACATTGAGTAGTAAGTATAGAAAGGGATCATAATCCGATTATTAGTTGAGTATGAAGTTGCTGCAGCGATCCAGGAACTCATGCCGCCAGCTTCATTAATACCCTCCTGCAATATCTGCCCAGACTTATCTTCTCGGTAATACATTACTTGTCCCTTGTCGACTGGCTCATACAATTGTCCAATCTGGCTAAAAATTCCGATTTGACGGAATAAGCCTTCCATGCCAAAAGTACGTGACTCATCAACCATGATAGGCACCACACGTTTACCTAAGGTTTGGTCACGTAATAAGATGTTTAGGACACGTACATATGCTTGTGTGGTGGAGATCTCACGGCCTTCTGAAGTAGGTAATAATAGTGCGTTAAATACTGTCAATTCTGGGACTGATAATACTTCATCGGACTTCTGACGACGGTGGGGTAAATATCCTCCCAAAGATTTTCGGCAAGAATGTAGATACTGCATTTCTGGGGAACCATCAGATGGCTTGAGAAACGGTAAATCTGTTAGTTCTTCGTCAGAGATCGGCAATTCTAAGCGATCTCTCATTTCTTTGATAGCTTCGTTACTCAGTTTTTTAGTATTATGTGCAGTATTACGTGACTCTCCAGATTTACCAAAACCATATCCTTTAATGGTCTTGACTAATAATACAGTAGGCTGATCTTTGTGCTCCTGCGCTGCCTTGAAGGCGGTGTAAATTTTTTGGGGATCGTGGCCACCATGCGCAAGTTTCCATAAATCGTCATCAGAAATTTCTCTGACTAAATCTAATAGTTTTGGGTGTTTTCCGAAGAAATTCTTACGCAGAAATGCTCCGTCTTTAGACTTATAATTCTGGTATTCTCCATCAATAGTTTCCATCATCACACGTTGTAGGATACCTTCTTTATCGCGTGCTAGTAAATCATCCCAATCTGAACCCCAAATTACCTTAATTACATTCCAACCGGCACCGCGAAAATCACTTTCTAGTTCCTGAATAATTTTACCATTGCCACGTACTGGACCATCTAAGCGCTGAAGATTACAGTTTATAACTATCACTAAATTATTCAATCGCTCACGTCCAGCCATACCAATAGCACCCATCGATTCTGGCTCATCCATCTCACCATCGCCGCAGAAACTCCAGACCTTGCGATTAGCAGTATCAGCAATTCCTCGTGCATTTATATACTTAAGGAAACGCGCTTGGTAAATTGCCATCAAAGGACCTAGGCCCATTGAGACAGTAGGGAACTGCCAGAAATCTGGCATAAGCTTTGGATGAGGGTAAGAAGATAAACCCTTACCATCAACCTCCCGGCGAAAATGTAATAATTGCTCTTGACTCAATCTGCCTTCGAGGAAGGCACGAGCATATACGCCTGGCGACGAATGCCCTTGAATATACAGTAAGTCACCTCCATGATTCTTGGAAGGTGCATGCCAAAAATGATTGAAACCTATCTCTAGCATATTAGCCAATGAAGCAAAACTAGACAAATGACCACCAAGGTCTCCATCAAGACGATTAGCTTTAACTACCATGGCCATTGCATTCCATCTTACCCAAGAACGCAACTTCTTCTCAGTTTTTAAATCACCTGGGAAATCTCCGTCCATGTGGGCAGGTATGGTATTAATATATTGAGTATTACCAGAGAAAATAATCTGAGTACCTTGATGACGAACTAGATCAGCCATTTTTTCCATCAGGTATTGGGCACGTTCTGCTCCCATTGTTTCAATAACAGCTTTGAGAGCGTCAAGCCATTCCTGAGTTTCGATAATATCTGGATCGCTGATCGTCGCTTCAGCTAGAGTCTGGTTATATTGGTTTAACATACTGAATCTCCTGAATAGGGCACTTTTATCTTTGGCTTAGCATTAGATTAGAAAAAGGAACAACAAGTACCTGCATATTTTTATAGATAATTTTGGAAATTTGAGAAGGTATTTCAATTGATAAATATTTAATTCTTTCTAAAATTAATGCGTTTCTCCTTATTAGAGAGAAGATTTCTAATATTCTGGGCATGTCGATAAATGACTAATGTACTCATCACGATAATCGCACAAAAAATGATATCCGCACCTTTTATAAAAAAGTATGAGAAAGGGGAAAGTAGGCTAGTAACCAAAGCTGAAAGTGAAGAATAACGAAAAGTGAAAGCAATAGTTAACCAAATTATGGCCGTGCACATCCCTAGATAGAAATTGATACCAATCAAAGTCCCTAATAAAGTAGCAACACCTTTTCCTCCAGAGAACTGGAAGAAAATAGGCCATAAGTGACCTACAAGTGTAGATACCACAGCTAGTGCAATGCCAAAGTCATTGAGACCAAATTGTGTCCCATACCTCTGAATTAGACTAGCAGCAAGCCACCCCTTAAGATAGTCACCAGATAAAGTTAGAGCTGCTGCGATTTTATTGCCACTGCGTAGGACATTAGTAGCACCAGGATTGTGCGAACCATAGGCGCGTGGATCTGATAATCCAAACGCATTACTGATAATAACTCCGAAAGAAATCGAACCAATCAGATACGCGATGAACGAGAGTAATAAGTTATACATATGTCTTCCCAGTTTATCTAAATCTCAGCCAATAAGCTTGTTTACCCCAACTTGATAGTTGCAGAAATACCACTGTTTTCCACATACGTAGAACCTAAATAACACGAGCTGGTGAATTTTATGTAAGTATTTTGGGCGTTATTGAACATATGAGTGACAAAATTGAGCAGGTTAAACATCAGCAGTTTCTAACAACAGTTAAGCGATGTGATTTAATTGCTGAATTAGATCAATATCCACTACATGTCATGTACTTTTTTCGATTAGAGTCTAGAAAAAATAACATTCTTTAGCCTTACTGTTTACAGTTATAGATAGCAGATCATTCATATAACTACCTATAATCTATCAACATATTCATAAACTAGAGATCGTAAGATATTATCTACTATCAAAAAAATTTCTATTTAATATCCAAATACGATACTAGGGAACCGAATAAATTTAAATAAGTGTTGACGAAAATAACAATATTTTTTTATCAATCTAATACTAGTAGATAAAAGACTTTCGGCACTACTAAGCGTAGTTTGGAAGAAAAATACTTACTAGTTTTGTCATTCCTGGTTAAAAAATGGAGGCCAAGCCGTTAATATATAGCAATCTTACCCTATATTCAAATCCGATTCTTTATTTAAATATAATTGTAAAATCTAATCTTTGCTAATAGATAATACGCAGAACTAACTCTGCATAAGACTTTTATACTTCCATACTCCAGGAGAGAATATATAGAAAATAATATATTTTGAAGTAGCTCAGATTTCATTTTATCCCTCTTAGAATCCTGGATTATCTAATAGCAAATGCTAGAGGATTTTGTTTAAATACATAAGCCCTCCTAGATGTGAGAGAATTACCAAAAAATAATGCGATTACTCTAAAATTGTTATGCAGACATATTTTATATCTTCACCTACTGCCTATTTTTTTAGCATCTAGTTAGTAAAAAATAAGCTGATTATCTTATTTTTATGAGAAAGGAGCTATGTTAAAAGATGTTCAATTTTAAAATTCATTTGAAGGATATGACTGAAACCAGTAATCTTGGTACTGCATTAACAGGAGTTTTGCTACCAGGATTTGTAATTTATCTACACGGCGATCTAGGTACTGGTAAAACCGCACTAACTCGTGCTCTACTTCATGGAGCAGGATATCAAGGCCATGTTAAAAGTCCTACTTATAGTCTAGTAGAAACCTATACGATTTATCTATCTCAACAGGAAGTTAACTTAATACACTTTGACTTATATCGAGTATTAAGCCCAGATGAGTTCTTAGAAAATGGTTTTCACGAATATTTTGATCGCAACACTATCTGTGTCATAGAGTGGCCAGAGAAAGCTGCAGCAGTACTGCCATTACCTGATATTAATATATCACTGAGTGTCTCAGGCAAAGGACGTGATGTAAAATTAGAGGGGTTATCTGATAAAGGTAGTCAATGTATCGCTCGAATGGAATTTGCAAAATTTTTTTAAATTCAGAAATTAAACGAACCCTACTTAGAATTAGCAGTACTTTACTAATTTCATTACTTGCGCCAATGTATATATGCTTTGGACAAACTGTGACATTAAGAGTAGGGCAGGCAGAGGGTTATACTCGCGTTACACTCGAGAATGATTCAAAACTAAAGGCTAAATACTTCCTAATGCAGAAACCAGATCGTATGGTAATCGATATCGAAGGCATTGTGTTCAGTCAAACTCTCAAGAGGACAGTAGCTCAGGCTCAAACTACTGATAGTTATATCAAGCGAATACGAGTTGGACAAAATCGCCCAAATACGGTGAGACTAGTGTTCGATCTGAAGGAAAAAATTAGACAGAAAGTGTTTAGCTTACTCCCTATTGGGAAATACCAACATCGATTAGTATTAGATTTGTATCCAATTAGTTCAAATGATCCAATACGGGTTATGATAGAGAAAAATGATTGGCTCTCTAATAGTATAGATGGGATTCACTCTGTAATAAAAAATAACCAATCTAAAAAAAAAGCAATAGCATTACACGCGAAATCTCGACAGACTACTAGTAATCGCCAAGAAGTAGATGGTACTTCTACTGTAACGCGCATGATTACAATAGCTCTTGATCCTGGCCATGGTGGCGAAGATCCAGGTGCTACTGGATCTAGAGGTAACCATGAAAAAGATGTAGTTCTGTCAATAGCTAAAAGGCTTAAAGCTAAAATTGAAAGACAGCCGAACATGCGAGCAATTTTAACACGAGATGCTGATTTTTTTGTTCCACTAACTGTGAGAGTGCAAAAAGCTCGAAAAGTACAGGCAGATCTATTTGTTTCAATACATGCTGATGCATTTGTAAAGCCAACTGCCCATGGCTCCTCGGTATTTGCATTGTCAGAAAAAGGGGCTACTTCGACCGCTGCAAATTGGTTGGCTAATAGAGAAAATTCTGCTGATCTAATCGGAGGCATCAACATTAAAAATCATGATCGACAACTAGCAAGTGTTCTGCTAGATTTATCAACTACTGCACAAATAAAGGATAGTATGAAAGCAGGAAAAGCTATTCTAAATGAAATTGGCGGTATCAACAAACTTCACAAAGGGACAGTAGAGCAAGCTGGATTCGCTGTTCTCAAAGCACCAGATATACCCAGTGTTCTAATTGAAACTGCTTTCATTTCTAATCCTAAAGAAGAAGCTAGATTAACAGATAATACTTATCAGGATCAAATGGCCGAAGCAGTTTTGAATGGCATCAAGAAATATTTTTCACGTAATCCACCATTTTTAAAAAATCGCATAACTTAAAGATCTTCAAAAAATACCCTGAAGTTACACGTACAATCTTATACTCTAGCTACAAAATTTTCAACATAAGCGGCCTTCTTGCAGAGAATACTTATAAAAATAATGCTGAAAAAAGGCATAGATTCACGATTTAATTATATGCCTACTATACGAAAATTACCTGTGAAATTAATTTCACAAATTGCTGCAGGTGAGACGGTCGAACGACCATCTTCTGTGTTTAAAGAATTATTAGAAAATTCTATCGATGCAAGTTCTACCAAGATAGCAGTTTATCTAGAGAAAGGCGGTATCAAGCGGATGATTATCGCCGATAATGGCTGCGGTATTCCGTCTGAGCAATTGCCCCTAGCGCTTGAACGCCATGCAACTTCTAAGATTAATTCTTTATATGATTTAGAAAATGTTTCTACACTAGGATTTCGTGGGGAAGCACTATCTTCGATTGCCTCAGTATCAGAATTAACTATGATCTCTCGCACCGCTGACACTACCTATGCTTCCAAGATCGATGGTGGTAGCATGATCGTAACGCCAGCATGTGGAGCCCTAGGGACGACCGTAGATATCCGAAATTTGTACTTCAATATGCCTGCTAGGCGAAAGTTTCTTAAGTCAGAACAAATAGAATTTAGCCATTGCGCTGAAGCAATACGACGCGTTGCTTTGGTACGGCCAGATATTTTTTTCTCTTTAGTACATAATAGGAAAATTATCTACCATTGGGGTGTCGGTGGAGTTGACAAACGCAGTGCCAGTATTCTTGGTAAAGATTTTGCTAACGCCCGCCTATTTTTAGATGAAAAGTCTAATCTGTTACATCTAAGAGGTTTTATAGGGTTACCAATTGCTTCTAGATCTAGAAATAATGCCCAATACTTCTATGTCAATGGCCGATTCGTACGTGATAAAGTAGTGGTGCATGCTTTGCGGACTGCTTATCAAGATGTTCTACACAGCGATCGTTACCCTTGTTATGTACTTGAACTATTTCTTGATCCAACTCTAGTAGATGTCAACGTGCATCCATCAAAAATTGAAGTTCGTTTCCGAGATAGTCAATTAGTTCACCAGTTCTTATTCAACACAGTAACCCGTGAATTAGCCAAAAATTCTGCTGTTCCACTCTATAGAACAATTAAACCGGTGTCTAACCAACATATAGAAGGATATCTGCATGAGAATACCCAGTCCGATATGAACATTTTTCAGCATGAGGCTTCACATGATAAAAAATTTGATGCACCTAAAAGAGATGTGGAAGAATCTATACTAGAACAAAATTTCTCATCAAATAATACCGACAAATGTGTAATCAGTACTAATTATCTAGGTAATCCAATCCTGAAGCAGGATCCTAGAAATGTACCTCTAAGTGAGAATTTCTTATTGGGCTTCGCGTTAGCTCAGTTGCATGGTGACTATATACTTGCACAAAATACCAAAGGTCTTATAGTAGTTAATATACATGCAGCACGTGAACGCATTCTGTATGAAGACTTGAAAAGTTCATCAGAGAATAACCAGCCACAAGTAAAGTATTTGCTAACGCCAGTTACTTTCTTTGTTAACGAACGTGAAATGGATACTGTCAAAAAAGCACTCGGAGATTTGTCTATCATAGGATTCAATATTTCCATAATTTCTCCTACTACGCTAGCTGTTCTTTCAGTGCCTATTCTCTTAGAACATACCAATATACAAGTTCTAGTTCCTGATATGTTGAAAGAAATATACAAATTTGGGAAATCTCACATTTCGATAGAATACCGTAATAGAATATTGGCTATCCTAGCTTGTCACACAGTAGCATATACTAATAACATTCTAACACTACAAGAAATGAATAATTTATTGCGAAAAATAGAAGCTCTAGAAAATACTAATTCATGCAATCCAGACCGTCCGACCTGGATTCAGATGCCAATGTCAGATCTGAGCAAATCGTTTCTACGCGATATATAAAAGATATGTTGATTAGAGAAGCTATGATTAAACCGTTGGTAGTCACACTTATGGGACCAACAGCTTCTGGAAAAACTGCCACTGCATTGAAGATTGCTCAGTATATTCCATGTGAAATTATCTCAGTGGATTCTGCTCTAGTCTATCGAGGCATGAATGTTGGCACTGCTAAGCCTAGTTTGGAAGAATTAGAGTTAGTACCACATCACCTGATTAATATTATTGATCCAATAGAGTGCTACTCTGCAGTTAAGTTCTGCAATGAAGCACTTCGTCTGTATTCTGATATCTATTCAAGAGGAAAACTAGTAATCATGGTAGGTGGTACTATGTTGTACTTCAAAGCCCTAAGTGAAGGTTTAGATGATTTACCGAAGGGTAATTTGGAGTTACGCACCAAGCTCAATGAAGAAACAGAAAGAATTGGTGCACCAGGCATGCACGAAAAACTAAAGAAACTTGATCCCATTACAGCCAGTCGATTGAAATTTAATGATAAGCAACGTATTCAGCGCGCCCTAGAAATCATAGAATTGACTGGCAAGACTATGTCTTCATTGCTGAAAAATCGTCCGGCACTGGAACTGCCCTTTGATATTCTTCCAATATCCCTAGAACCATCAGATCGTAGTATTCTACATAGACGAATTGCGCAACGCTTCGATTCCATGCTAAATTCACGAGATGGTGGGTTAATTAGGGAAGTTGAGAAACTTCATGCGCGAGGTGATTTACATTTAGGATTACCATCGATGCGTTGTGTTGGATATCGACAAACCTGGGAATACATAGATGGACAGTATAATTATCAGGAACTATGTAAAAGGGGAGTTTCAGCAACTCGCCAATTAGCTAAGAAACAATTGACTTGGTTACGTTCTGTTCCAAAAAGAATTATAGTCGATTGCTTGCGCAGAAATGCTTCGGACCTAGTTTTAGAAGCATTAAAAAATGTTCTTAAAAGACAAAAAATATAAGAGGTTGCCGCAAAAAATTACTACTTAGACTAGGCCTTCTAACTATTTTCTCTTGACAGAGTATGAAAGAATGCCTGATAATTCAGACCAAAGTTGGTGATATAGCTCAGTCGGTTAGAGCACAGCACTCATAACGCTGGGGTCGGTGGTTCAAGTCCACCTATCACCACCAAAACTACAAAGTACACTTTTACCTAGTATCAATCCTAATTTCTTAGCCAGTACTTGTTAGCGTTGCATGTAAAGTGACGACCCTATCTACTATACGAGGCTAAACTTCTCCACATTCCTAAACTCCTAGTAAATTAGTAGGGCTGTACATAAGTTTGGCGAGGCAACTCCTTGAGATTACTGCGACTTGTAATGTTAATAGGATATTTTCTAATCTTGGTGCTGGCTGCAGGACTTGAACCCGCCACCCCCTGATTACAAATCAGGTGCTCTACCAGATGAGCTAAGCCAGCCTAATTTTCCTAACTTTCCTGATTTTACCTATTTAATTCGAGTTAGGGTAGATTTTCTGTTTTTTATTAATGTTTTGTGCTTTTTTTCTGTGTTAGAAGTAGATAAGTCTTGGTTTACGTTAGTAAACATCGATGTAGTAGTAAAATGTGTCGGTTTTTTTACTGTATCTGTCTGCTCTAAGAAATTTCCTTGTTCGGTGACAACATCATTGTCTACAATAGCAGTTGCGTCCAATTCCTCAAACACCATACCTTGTCCATTTTCACGCGCGTAGATGGCAATTACGCTAGGTATGCCTACTAAAATAGGCTGTGATACTCCACCAAATCGAGCACTAAAACTAATATATTTCTCATCTATTTTTAGCTCACCCGTGGCTTCAAAGCTAATATTCAATATAATCTCACCGTTTTTGACGAACTGTATGGGAACACGTGTATGAGTATCTACTCTAGCTACTAGATAAGGAGTATAGCCGCTATCACTACACCATTCATGAATAGCACGCAGCAGATAAGATTTTGTAGAGATTTTTGGCATGCTAGGGACGCTAAATATTTTTTAAGTTCAAATTGTTATTCGGAAATATACTAGAGATTAAAAAAGAATATCATCTATTTTACCGACGCATAACTTTTTCTGATGGTGTCAACGATTCTATATAAGCTGGACGGGAAAAAATACGTTCTCCGTACTTCATTAGGGGTGCTGCTGTTTTAGATAATTCTATACCATAATAGTCTAGTCGCCACAACAACGGTGCTATGGCCACATCTAACGTTGAGAATTCATCCCCAAGCATATATTTATTTTTGAGAAATAACGGCGCCAGCATGGTTAGTCGATCTCGAATTTCTAAGCGTGCTTTCTCTTGATCTATTTCCTTCTCTTTAATCATCCCATGCTCCAGGGTATGAACATGAATAAATAATTCCCTTTCAAAGTTAAACAACATTAAGCGAGCACGAGCGCACATCAGAGGATCTGTTGGCATAAGTTGCGGGTGTGGAAAACGCTCATCAATGTATTCATTAATGATGTTAGACTCATACAAAACTAGATCACGCTCAACTAATATGGGAACCTGACCGTAAGGATTCATAGTCGCAACATCTTCAGGCTTATTGAATAGATCAACGTCACGAATTTCAAAATCCATGCCCTTCTCAAACAAAACAAGACGGCAGCGTTGCGAAAATGGGCAAGTTGTGCCTGAATAGAGAACCATCATTTTATAGTTCCTTAAAAACGAAAAGGTGAGACCTGAATTATTTATCTTAATCAGAGAGCAATAAATATTACTCCTCTTTGTTCTATTAAAAAATATGCGTATTATGTATAAAAAGGATCGGTGACCCTTTTTAAATTGCACACTATTCTAGCCTTTATCCAAAAAAGATACTCTAACAATATATTTTATCAGCAGCGGAAATAGATTAGCCATAATTTCTTTAATGCAAAAACTATCTTAAATTATATATCACGGTAAGCTAAAAAATGGATTACCAGCTTTTCTAACTTAAAGAGGAAAGAAAACCTAGTTAGGGAAATGGCTCCAAGAAAAGCAGTACAAATCACTACCAGGTATCATTATTTTTAAACAAGGTAATGTGGTAAATGTAATATAGCCTCAGAGTTCGATGATGAGAAGCATGACTTAGATGCTTCCCGATATGGAAGCCATTTATATTGTACATGTTCTCTTGGTGAGAGTGTTATAGTAATGTCGTCAGGTACCAAAAGACCGAATACGTGTTCAACATTTTTTTCAATGCCGGGCTTATATCGATGACGCCATAAGGGATAAATCTCGTATACATTGACCATCTTCCAATCGTGCAGATTAGAAGGTGATAATGTTCCTGCTTCTGTAGATAAAATTATACCGGTTTCTTCCTGTAACTCTCGTATTGCCGTTGTAGTCAAAGATTCATTCAAAGAATCTCTAGACCCAGTAACCGATTGCCAGTAACCCAACTTATCAGCTCGTTCCATCAGCAAAACTTGGAGGTTTTTCGTATAAATCACAACCAAAACTGACTCGGGAATTTTATACATAAAAGATAAGGAAAAATATATTTAATCTTATTTATAAGCACACTTTTATGTATACTTTAATTGCAGTAGAAATAAAATTATCTGATTTCTAATATACTCGAACGTATACCCAATTCTTTTAGTTGCTTATTATCGACAACAGATGGAGCTTGGGTCAAAAGACATTGTGCGCGTTGGGTTTTCGGGAATGCAATAACATCGCGAATCGATTCAGCAGCGCACATCATAGTTACTATACGATCAAGACCGAATGCTATCCCACCATGTGGTGGAGCACCATACTGCAATGCATCTAGTAAAAAACCGAACTTTAACTCTGCTTCTTCAGGGGTGATATTCAGAGTATTAAATACTTTTCTCTGAATATCACCCCTGTGAATGCGGATTGACCCTCCACCTAACTCGCAGCCGTTCAAGATCATGTCGTAGGCTTTAGCTATAGCTTTTCCTGGATCAGTTTCAATAAAATCTTCATGGCCATCTTTAGGAGAAGTAAATGGATGATGTAAGGCGTTCCATAAGCCGGTATCTTCATGGTATTCAAACATCGGAAAGTCAATTATCCACAATGGGCACCAAGTATTGTTAAATAAACCAGCTTTCTTACCAAACTCACTATGACCAATCTTCACCCGAAGGGCACCAATTGCATCGTTTACTATTTTAACTTTGTCGGCACCAAAGAATATCAAGTCGCCATCTTCAGCGCCAGTTAACTCAAGAGTTTTCATCAGCGCAATATCATGTAAATTCTTGACGATAGGCGACTGTAGACCACAACGGCCCTTTATTTTCTCGTTCACTCTGATATAAGCTAATCCTTTAGCGCCATATATAGCGACGAACCGCGCATATTCATCTATTTCAGAGCGTGACATGCTACCGCCACCTGGTATAAGTAGGCCAACTACACGGCCATTAGTCATGTTAGCAGCAGCAGAAAAAAACTTTA
>Ga0256412_1000078_pt1 | contig 12833 bp, 16 predicted proteins | sample WCR_74metaT_FD_190055 | JGI IMG/M metagenome (GOLD analysis project Ga0256412, IMG submission 190055) | Metatranscriptome of seawater microbial communities from Monterey Bay, California, United States - WCR_74 (Metagenome Metatranscriptome) | ecosystem: Environmental > Aquatic > Marine > Coastal...
GCTCCCTGCAAAAAACTAATGCATAAGCCAAAGAAAACAGGAATTGGTCATAACAAACAGTTCGGACCAATTCAAAAACTAACAGTCCCCGATTTCCAGCATATCAGTAACTAATATGAGTAGATGCAAAACGAAATTCTGGAAAAACCAGGAAAGAAAAGAAAGCAAATCAAGTCTTTTTCCATCCGAAAGGCCACTAACCCAAACTAAGCTAGAAACGCTCAAGCTTCAGCCGATATGGCCGATGAATCAATGAAATACGGTTCTATCAACGGAGATGGATCAGCCGCCCAATCTAGACAAATTAACGGAGGTCAGCCATCTCTCCTTTCCCAAGAAGAGCAAGAAGCTCTTAAACCAAAGGACGTCAAAGTTGAAAACCCATGGATCTACGAATAAACTCATCAAGAGTACTTAGATAACATCAAGGGTCTACCCGCCAGACATGCCAATGTTATTAAAAAGCATCATGACGTGTAAAAAGAAAAAACATTCTTGCACAAAGTCGAAACCGGTATCGATAAAGATCAAGCAACCAGAGACGCAGTTGCTCTTCTTGACAAAGAGTATGAGATCTTCAACGAGGCAAACATGCCAGGAGTCAAGGTGCTCACTCGGTACGACACCTGGGACGAGGATAGATCAATTGAACAATGGGTCGAGTACTGCCAGGCCAAACCTGGGCAAGCACACGCTCTTTCACCTGTGTACCAAGGCTACGAGTACTGCTGGAAGCCAGTCGAGGTGCTCTCCTACGATCACAAGGAGAGGAAATACAAGGTCAGAGTTGTAGCCACCGGCCAGGAGAAGCTCGTCACGAGACTTTCGCTTCTCTTCTTTGATGAAGATCCAGACAAATTCAAGGAGCGCGTAAACCAGTGCAAGCAAAGGCAAGAAATTGTTGAAGCTGAACTCAGATTCACCAATCTTGTCGACTCCGTTCCAACTGACTCTGTGTCAACTCTATCTAAGGAACGAAGATTCTATTTCCTCAGCAAGTCTGTCCGAGAGAGTGACAAGTTTGACCCAGACAAAATCTATGGAACATTCAAACATCTTTTGAGAGTTGTTGAAGAAGAATACATCAGACAGATGAAAAAGTGCGTCATCGTCAAGGAAATGGAAGACACTGCTAACTACCAGAAGTTCCAGAGAATGAAGATCCCAATCAGACTCTCCAAGAAGACATCACCATACTTTGGAGTCGTTAGATGCCCAAAATACAATTTCAGTTACAATTACGATGAAATTTAGAATCAACACTTCAGTTCTGATGAAGACCTCGTCGCTATGACAAGAGTTTTCATTCAGAAATGTATCGATTTCCAAGAGCAGAGATACCTCAACACCAACAAGCAAATGCTCAAGCTACCAAGAGAGCTGAAGGACCTGGAGAAGATCCAGTCTACACATCACTCGACCGTCACCCAGAACATCATGATCCAATGGAGAGATTACCTTATTGGAGAGATCCAGGACAAGCTCAGACAGACTGATGAGAGGAGAAGACTTGGCAAAGTGAATCATCACTTCTTCGAGGCCAACAACGAAATCTACGAACAGAGTCCTCTCAAGAGAATCATTGCTAGATTTGACTATATCTTGAACACCTACTTGAGAGAGTTCGTGAAGATCTCTATCTACGATTATGTCGATTTCATTAAGGACTTCACCAACCCAAATTTGAACAATGATGAACTATGGAGAGTCAATGACGTCCCATATGTCATCATCCACCTTGGAGTCCAAAAGAAATAGAAGAAGAAAGACAAAAAGAAGCCAGAGAAGAAGAAGGAGGACAAGAAGGAGCCAACCAAAGCAGGAGAGCAAGAAGTAGAAGCTGAAGAAGAGGAAGATGATGATGATAAGAATAAGGTCATCTATAAACCAAGCATCAAAGAGTGCCAAGACTATGTTCTCAACAGCATGGACATGATCATCAAATCAACCAACAGCGTCAACGACCTTGAGTCTGACTTGATTCCATTCATCTACAAAAAGGGTTACGCCAACTTCAAGATCGATAAAGAATTCCCATGGATCGAAGATGCTTCAACCAGCCTTAATGCGATGCTTAACGACAATGTGAGTGGTCCTCTTGAACTTCTCGAGTCCTACAAGCAGTACGAGTACATCCTCAACGTCGATAAGAAAGCATTGATCGATGACCTCTTCAAAGGAGCAGAAGGTGGAGGTAAGAAGACTCTTGAAGAGATCAAGGAGTAGATCGAGCATTACCAACAAGCATACTACGAGATCATGACTCTCTCAGAAGATGAAGTCAACTACAGAATTTTCAGAGTGATGGCAAAGAAGTTCAAGCTCGAACTCAGTGACCAAGCCACCAAAATTAAGGACAAGATTTTGGAAGCAACCTACAATTACTGTGTTGAAACCGTCAATGACGTCTACAAGACCTATACCATGATGCAAGACAAGATCACTCACGAGCCAAAAGATGAAAGAGAATTGATCGACTCCAAGGATTTCATTGCCCAGGCACCAGCCATGAGCGATGCCAACCTTGAGACACTCAAAGAGGTATACAGACACTTCCTCATGCTTGAAGAGTTCTCGTATATGTACAAAGACCAGGATATTGAGAGCTACTGGTTCATGAGAGTGTGGCCACTCAAGATCTAGGCCTGCCTCACCGACGGTAAGAACACTATGACAGAGAAGAATGAGACCTTCAGCGCCAAGTTGGAGCAGGAGAAGGAGCTCTTCCAAAAACAGATTACCCAATTCCAATAGAACTTTGACAAGATCAAACTATTCAACAACCTTAATCAATCTCAAGAGTTCTCAACCGATGCTTATCAGCTCAAAGAGCAAATGCAAAATGCTTTTGAGAAGAAGAAGCAATTCAATGAAAGAGAATCTCTATTTGGCTTGCCAGAAACTCTGTACCCAGAGCTCGATGATCTCAACGCAAACTTCAAGCCATTCTTTGAGTTGACGACCATGGCCTATGAGGTAAAATGCCACTTTGGAGACTGGACTAACAACCAGCTTATGAGGCAAGACCCAAATGCGATTGCAAGCTCTGTCGCTGCCTGGCACCAATCATGCTTCCAACTTTACAAGAAGCTGAACGAGGACTATCCAGACACTGCTGCAGTAGCCCAAGAGCTAAGAGGATAGATTGACGTATTCGCCAAGAACCTTCCATTGATCAAATGCTTCACATCTGAGGCCATCACCGATGAGGACTGGAGAGAAATCCAAGAAGCCGTCGGAATTCCACAATTTGATCGTGATGAAATCAGAATTGGTCAAATTACTGAGCTCGACCTCTTCAGATTCGTAGAAGAAATTGAAGAAATCACAATGAAAGCTGAAAAGAAGCACTCTCTTTCCCAGAAACTCAAAGCTATGAGAGAGGACATGAAATAATTCTAACTTCAGCAAGCTGAGTATAAGGGCATCACCTTCCTTATCAAAGGATATGATGATATCAACGCAAAGCTAGATGATCAAATCGTTGCCACACAAGCTATGCTTGGCTCCTCTTTCATGAGAGGACGACTGAAGAATGAGACCAGAACTTGGGAGAAGAAGCTCAATGATATGTCAGAGCTCATGGAGGAAGTCTTGAAGGTCCAGAGAACTTGGATGTACCTCGAGCCAATCTTTGGTTCCGGAGATATCATGAACACTATGCCAACAGAAGGCAAAATGTTCAATGAGGTAGACACCACTTGGAAAACTACAATGAAGGGTATTGAAGAAGACCCAGGAATTATGGAGCTCGCAGAAAAAGAGAACATCATCACTCAATTCGGTGAGGCCAATAAAAAGCTTGACAGGATCCAGAAAAGTCTGAGTGACTACCTTGAGCAAAAGAGACTGGTTTTCGCCAGATTCTTCTTCCTTGCCAATGAGGATTTGCTTCAGATTTTGGCTCAGACCAAGAACCCAAGACTTGTGCAAGCCCATATGGACAAGTGCTTCGAAGGTATCGCCAAAGTCGTTTTCAATGATGATGATAATGTCCTTGGAATGGTCTCAGCCGAAAAGGAGGTCGTTGATTTCCAGAAAAAGATTGATGTCAATGAAGGTGACAAGAAAGGTAACGTTGAAAACTGGATGCTTGAGATTGAAGCCCAGATGATTACTTCTCTCAGGCAGCTGGCTCTCAAGTCGTCTGCATGCTATGAAACCACTGCCAGAACTGAATGGAGTAAGATGTGGCCAGGTCAGATCGTGCTCGCTAGTTCACAGATCTTCTGGACCACCGAGGTCGAAGCAGCCATCCGAGATGGTGAACTAGACCTTTACATCCAAAAGCAACAGCAACAGATCGAAGACATCGTACTCATGGTGAGACAACCTCTAAAAGAGCAAGAGAGAATCACCCTGAAAGCCCTGGTCGTCATCGATGTCCACGCCAGAGACGTTGTGCAAAAGCTGATTGATCTCCAGATCAGCAACATCGCTGATTTCGAGTGGTCGTCGCAACTTCGATACTACTGGGAGGAGAAGGACACGCTCATGGTCAAGATGGTCACAGCCCAGATCCCATATGCCTACGAGTATCTTGGAAACTCCCCAAGGCTGGTCATCACCTAATTGACCGACAGGTGCTACAGAACCTTGCTTGGAGCCAAATATCTCCACTATGGAGGTGCACCAGAAGGACCAGCTGGAACAGGAAAGACCGAGTCTGTCAAGGATCTCGCCAAAGCCATTGCTGTGCAATGTGTGGTGTTCAACTGCTCCGATGGTCTTGATTACCTCGCAATGGCCAAGTTCTTCAAAGGTCTTGCTGCCTCTGGAGCTTGGTGCTGCTTCGACGAGTTCAACAGAATCGATCTTGAGGTGCTGTCTGTCATCGCCCAGCAGATCCAGTGCATTCAATCTGCAATCAAAAACAAGAAGATCAAGACCTTTATCTTCGAGAAGACAGAGCTGAAAATCAACAGAGCCTGTGCTGTCAACATCACAATGAACCCAGGTTATGCTGGTAGATCTGAGCTGCCAGACAACTTGAAGGCACTGTTCAGACCATGCGCAATGATGGTGCCAGACTACGCTCTCATTGCCCAGATTGAGCTCTATTCGTTCGGTTTCTCAGATGCTGCTCCTCTCTCCGTCAAGGTGGTTGCCTCACTGAGGCTATCATCAGAGCAGCTGTCGTCCCAGGATCATTATGATTTCGGAATGAGGGCCGTCAAGTCAATCCTTACCGCCTGTGGTAACCAAAGGAGAATTTTGCAAGGCTGGGCAGAGGACTACATTTGTTTGAAGGCATTGAATGACGTCAATGTGCCTAAGTTCACCTCAAATGATATCCCACTCTTCAACGGTATCACCAGTGATCTATTCCCAGGTATCACACTGCCTTCGTAAGACTACGCTGAGCTCGACACACAAATGAAAGCAGCATGCGTACGTGGCAACCTCCAGCCAACAGCCTGCTTCCTCGAGAAATGCATCCAGCTTTACGAAACGATCATGGTCAGGCACGGCCTCATGGTCGTTGGCGACCCTTATGCCGGTAAATCCTCCATTATTGCAGTCCTTGCTGAGGCAATGAGCAGCATCAAGGACGACCCCAAGTATGTGAATGTCCAGCGCCACTTCGTCAACCCAAAGAGTATCACCCAGAACCAGCTGTACGGTGTCTTCGACATGGACACATAGGAGTGGTCTGACGGCGTGCTCGCCATCAAGATCAGGGACTGCGCTGAATCTGAAAGTCCAGACAGAAAGTGGATCATTTTCGATGGTCCAGTTGATGCAGTCTGGATCGAGAACATGAACACAGTACTCGATGACAATAAGAAGCTCTGCCTCAACAGTGGCCAGATCATCAAGCTCAAGCCAACCATGACTATCATGTTCCAGGTCGATGATCTCTCCCAAGCTTCTCCAGCTACGGTCTCGAGGTGCGGTATGGTACTTCTGGAGTCACAACAGCTAGGACATAGCGTCTTTGTCACTTCATATTGCGCTGAGCTCAAGCGATACCTCGACGAGAAGCTCTGTGACAAGCTGGCAAAAGTGTTCCATCATGTTCTTGATCTATCGGTCGCATTCACCAGGGAACACGGTAAGTTCCCTTGCCCAGGAACTGGTGCCTACCTAGCCAATCACATGATCAGAATCCTGGAGTGCTTTATGAATGCTTACAAGCCAAAACACACAGACGGCGAAGAAATCAAAATTCCAGGCGATGTCGATGAAAGACTCACCAACGCCTTGGTCTACGCTTGCATCTGGGGTATTGGTGGTGGCCTCGACGAGTTCACCAGAGCCAACTACGATCTATTCCTGCAAGAGCTCATCAATGGTGAAGATGTTCGAGAGAAGTACTCCTTGGAGCTGGGACCAGATGGCAAGGAGAACTACCCAGCCATGAAAATTCCAACCAAGCTCGGAGAGTACAAGAGCCTGTTTGACGTCCACTTTGACTAGGAAGACGCCCGATGGGTCAACTGGCTACAGACCATTCCAAAGTACCTCGTCAACAAAGACGACACCTACCTCATGCTAAGCATCCCAACGATCGACTCGATCAGAATGACTGGCCTCTGTCGAGCACTGCTACAGAACTCGAAGCACTGCCTTCTGGTTGGTCCAACGGGTACGGGCAAGTCACTCCAGCTTAACCAGCTGCTCAAGCAGGAGTTTGACAACGAGGAGTGGGCATACTACCAGCTTGGGTTCTCAGCTCAGACTTCAGCCAATCAGACCGAAAGGATTATCGATGGAAGCATGGAGAAGAAGAGAAAGGGTGTTTATGGACCTGGACTCGGAAAAGAAGGCGTCATCTTCGTTGATGATCTCAATATGCCACAAAGAGAGAAATATGGAGCACAGCCACCAATCGAGCTCCTCAGGCAGTGGATGGACTATGGCGGATGGTACGACATCGACACACCAGAGAGGGACTTCAGAAAGCTGATCAATGTTCGATTTGCTGGAGCTATGGGTCCCCCAGGAGATGGAAGGAATTCAATTTCTTCAAGATATATCCGCCACTTCAATGTGCTTTACATCGAGCCATACAGCGATGATAGCTTGAAGTACATCTTCTCAACCGTCATGGATTGGTTGTTCGTGGCCAAAGCGAGCCCACCATTCCCACAGCCTGTCCAAGGCATGAAAGACAGCATCGTCTCGAACACCATCCACATCTACCAAGAGGCTATGAAAACCTTCAGACCAACTCCAGCCAAGTCTCACTATACCTACAACTTGAGAGATGTCTCCAAGATCTTCCAAGGAATTGCAAAGTCATCAGCGAAAGCAATTACCACAGAGGATGACATCCTCAAGCTGTGGGCACACGAGTGCCTCAGAGTCTTCCAGGACAGACTGATCAGTCAAGATGATAGAGACATCTTCCAAGACATGGTCACAGCTGTAGTCAAGGAGAAGTTCAAGAAAGAGTGGACCAGCCTCGTCAAGGTTGAGCCCCTCTTATTTGCCTCATTCGTGCCTCTTTGCTACCCAATGAGTGACCCCAGCAAGAAAGCATATGTTGATGTCTATTGCGAGCTCTACGATAGAGAGAAGGTAAAGCAGACTGCCGAAAGTGCATTGCAAGACTATAATGGCGTCAACCATTCGAAGAAAATGAACCTCGTGCTCTTCGTGGCCGCCATCGAGCACGTAGTCAAGATCCACAGAATCATCACCACCGAGTTCGGTCATGCCCTGCTCATGGGTGTCGGAGGATCTGGACGTAAGAGTCTGACAGAACTTGCTGTCTTCATTGCTGCCTATGACACATTCCAGATTGAGATTTCCAAGGCCTACGACTTCAACGCCTGGAGAGATGACATGAGGCAGAAACTATTCATGAGCTGCGGCGTCGACGAGAAGCAGACGGTGTTCTTATTGAACGATACCCAAATCATCCTCGAGGCCTTCCTTGAGGACGTCAACAACGTGTTGAACAATGGTGAGATTCCAAATCTGTATTCTGCTCCAGAGGATATCATGAACATCATGGATAACATGAGAGAGGTCAACAAGAACGTCCCAGGATTCAAGAACTTTGGTGATAATGAAATTTGGCTCGATTTCTTGAATAAATGCAAACAAAATGTCCACATTGTGTTGGCCATGTCACCAATCGGTGACGACTTCAAACGAAGGCTCAGGATGTTCCCATCTTTGGTTAATTGCTGTGCCATCGATTGGTTCCTCGGGTGGCCACAACAGGCACTCAGGAGCGTCGCTGAGCACTTCTTGAAGGATGTCGACGACTTGCCTGAGAGAGACGGTATCGTGAGCATCTGCGTCGATATGCAGATGAGAGTCACAGAGCTGGCCAGAAGATACCAGCTCGAGCAAAAGAGCTATTACTATGTTACCCCTACATCGTATCTTGTCTTGATTTAGGCATTCAAAGAATTGCTGAAGAAGAAGAGGCACTCGATCGATACTGTCATTACGAAATACGAAAAGGGTATTGACCAGCTGGCCAATGCCAAGGTGGAAGTCAATATCCTGCAGGAGAAGCTGGTTATTCTGATGCCACAACTTCAGACATCCAAAAAGGAAACTGCAGCAAAAATTGTCATGGTGGATGCTCAAAAGAAGGAGGTGGCTGAAAAGACGAAAGAGGTCGAAGCTGAGGAAGCTGTGGCCAAAGAGAAGAAAGGAGTCGCCGATGCCATCCAGAAGGATTGCGAGTTTGAGCTCAGTCGTGTCATGCCCATCTATAATGCAGCTATCAGAGCCGTCCAGTAGCTCAAAAAGGAGGATATCACAGAGATGAAAGGTTTCTCGAGTCCACCACAGGCTGCCATTGCAGTCGTCAAGACGCTTTGCATCATGTTCTATGTCAATCCAAAGAAGGTCGGAACTGGAAGAGATAAAACTGAAGACTACTGGGAGCCAGGCAAAAAGCAAGTTTTGACCGGTGATCTCTTGAAGAATTGCCAGAACTATGAAAAGGATAAGATTCCAGTAGAACTCATCGAGAAATTGAGACCACTTATTGATGCTCCAGAATACGAGGATGGTGTCCTTCAAAAAGCATCGAAAGCCGCTTGGGGTCTTGCTAAATGGGTCCGTGCAATGGTCCAATACGATGATGCAATGAAAGTTGTCAAACCCAAGCAAGCCCAATTAAAAGAAGCCAAGGAGGCATCTGCAGCTGCCCAAGCACTTTGGGACGCTGCTTTGGAGAAGTTGAGAGCTGTCGAAACCCAAATGAAAGCCCTGGTTGACGAGTTGGATAAGGCAAAGGCCTATGAGCAACAACTCACTGATCAATATGATGATTCAGAGAAGAAATGCAATAGAGCCAAAGCTCTGATTGAAAAACTCGGAGACGAGGAAGTCAACTGGGCCGATTCCTTGAAGAAGAACAGAGCTGACAAAGAAAACCTGGTCGGAGATATCATCATTTCTTCTGGTGTCATTGCCTATCTTGGAGTATTCACCCTCACCTACAGAGCCTCAGCAATTGAAAGTTGGATAGGTCTAATGAAATCCTTCGAGATCTAGAGTAGCCCCAAGTTCAGCATGCGAGAAGTGCTAGGAGACGGAGTGAAGATTTAGAAGTGGCTAAATCAAGATCAACTTCCACCAGAGAACTTCTCAATTGATAATGCCATCATCATGGACAACTCAGAGAGATGGCCTCTCATGATTGATCCACAGATGCAAGGCAATAACTGGATCAAGCGTATGGAGAAAGATCGAGATATCAAGAGCATCAAGCCAACAATGGAGCTCAAGGTTATGAGCAGAGTCCTCGAAAACTGCATTTCTCTCGGCTATCCAGTCATCCTCGAGGATGCAACTGAGTAATTTGACCCAATGATTGAGCCACTTCTTGGAAAGTAGATTGACAAGAAGAGAAACATGTGGACCATTAGACTGGGAGACAGCAACATCGAGTATTCTCAGGAGTTCAAGTTCTATGTTACCACCAAGCTCTCCAGGCCTCACTTTGCTCCAGAGGTTTGCGTCAAGGTCACCATGCTCAACTTCATGGTGACGGTTGAAGGTCTTCAAGATCAAATGCTCAACCTAGTTGTTACCCATGAAGATGCAAAGAACATGGAGAGAAGAAACCAAATCACAATCCAAACAGCAGAAAACGAAAGGAAGAAGGCTGAGCTGGAAGATATGATTCTCAACTAAATTGCAAACAGTGACGACAACATCCTGGAAGATGATGTGCTGCTTGTGGCCCTTGACGACTCCAAAGCTCAATGTAAATAAATTGAGCAGCAAATGAGCGAAGCTGTAGTCACCATGGCCCACATCGAGAATATCAGAGAGTAGTTCGTGCCTGTGGCCTTCCGTGTCTCAAGGCTGTTCTTCGTGCTCGTCTAAATCATGAATGTTGATCCAATGTATCAATACAGTCTTTCATTCTTCAAGAAGATTTATGGTCGAGCACTTAGCCATGGAGACCACATCGAAAAGAGCAAGAGGAATGATAGAAAGAACTTCTTTATCAAGGAGTTCACCAAGCTCTTGTACGAAAATATCTGCCGATCTCTTTTCGAAAAGGACAAGCTCCTCTTCTCCTTCCTCATTTGTCTCAAAATCATGGAGGAGGTCCCAGGAAATCTGGATCCGAGAGAAGTTAGATTCTTGATGACAGGTGGTACTAGCGTTGAAATGAAGAGGCCAAATCCAGCAGGCGCAGACGCCTGGCTGACCGACAAGACCTGGGCATCTGTCCTTCAAGTCGCAGAGGAGTTCGAGGAGTTCAAAGGACTGGATGAGAGCTTTGAGAAGAACGGCAAGGAATGGGAAAGGATTTACAACCTCCAGAAGCCTCAGAGCAAGAAGGCCAACTGGCCAGCACCATTCAATGAGCTGACGCTGCTTAGACAAGCCATGCTCTTGAGAATTCTGAGAACTGATAAGGTCATCCCTGTCATTCAAAAGATGATCAAGAGAGAAAAAGAGCTTGGACCAGCCTACATCCTGCCACCACCATTCGATATGGAAAAGTCGTTCTCTGACTCATCAAACAAAGTGCCAATCATCATTGTGCTCTCACCAGGTGCTGATCCGATGGCAGAACTACTCAAGCTCGCCGCGACCATGAAATAGAGAGATTCACTCTAATCTGTCTCACTTGGTCAGGGTCAGGCTCAAATTGCTATCGAGGCCATCAAGCAGGCAGTAGAAGCCCAACATTGGGTTGTGCTCCAAAACTGCCATCTGTGCCCACGTTTTATGCCTACTCTTGATGGACTCATTGAAGAGATTGAAGAAGACCCAAACAGTCAATTCAGAATCTGGCTGACATCCATGCCAAGCGACAAATTCCCTGTAACCATTTTGCAAAATGGTGTCAAAGCGACAATTGAGCCACCAAAGGGTCTGAAGAGCAACATCCTTAGATCATATCTTGCCATCGATCCAACTGAGTTTGAGTCGTGCGACAAGTCCTCAGCCTACAAATGCTTGATGTGGGGTCTCTGCTTCTTCAATGCGCTGATCCTGGAGAGAAGAAAGTTCGGTCCTCTGGGCTGGAACATTGCATATGAATTCAGTAACTCTGACTTGTCGATCTCCCAAGCCCAGCTGATGATGTTCTTGACCCATTACGAGAAGATCCCATGGGATGCTCTCAGATACATGGTGGCAGAAGCCAACTACGGAGGAAGAGTTACAGATCCAAACGACAGAGTCACTATCTCGCTGGTCCTTGAGGACTTCTACTGCGCAGAGATGCTCAAGCCAAATCATAAACTCGTCGAGTCTGGCAAGTACCAGGTGCCACCTCTTGGTGACCTCTCAAGCTACCAGGAGTACATCAGGGACGTACTACCAGCAAATGATCTCACTGAGGTATTCGGACTTCATGACAATGCTGAGATGACTTCTGCGATCGGACTTACTGATGGTATGCTTGCGACAGCTCTCAGTCTGCAAGGAGCTGCAACATCAGGAGGAGCTGGCAAGAGTCAAGATGACCTCCTCAACGAGATTGCAGCTGGCATCTTGACCAGACTACCTGTGAACTTTGACATGGATGGAGCTGCGAGAAAGCATCCAATCAAATATGAGGACTCAATGAACACAGTGCTCCAGCAAGAATTGCTGAGATACAACAAATTGCTGTCAGTTGTCAGAAGCAGCCTCGTAAATGTTGGTAAAGCTATCAAAGGTGAAGTTCCTCTTTCACTTGAGCTCGAGGCAGTTTGCGCTAGTCTATTCAACAACCAGGTTCCAGAAGTTTGGCACAAGAGAGCTTACCCATCCTTGAAGCCACTTGCCTCCTGGGTCCTTGATTTCCTTGAGAGGCTCCGCTTCATGCAGAGCTGGGTCGATGGTGGTGCTCCCGAGAACTTCTGGCTCTCTGGCTTCTTCTTCACCCAATCCTTCTTAACAGGTGCTAGACAGAACTTTGCGAGAAAGCACGTCATCGCCATTGATCACATCGAGTTCGACTTCATCGTCATCTCTGATGAGCAGAAGTATGACCTGAGCAAAGCACCAGAAGATGGTGTTTACGTCCACGGACTTTTCATGGAAGGTGCCAGATGGGACGACAAGAAGGAAGCCATCGAGGAATCGCAGCCAAGGGTGCTCTTCTCCACCATGAAGAGCATTTGGATTTTGCCTGGCAAGAGAGACGAGATCGATTATGGTCACGCTTATAAATGCCCAGTTTACAAGACCGCCAGAAGAGCTGGTACGCTCTCCACCACAGGTCACTCAACCAACTTCGTCCTTTACCTCTACTTGCCAATGTAGAAGAAGCACAGCACAAAGCACTGGGTCAAAAGAGGTGTCGCCTTGCTTACAGGATTGAGCGATTGATGATCCATCTGATTATCAGACTCTCCCGGAGAAAGCAAAAATGAAATTGAAAACTTACTTGATATTTCTAAATTTAC
>Ga0256412_1000079_pt1 | contig 12752 bp, 16 predicted proteins | sample WCR_74metaT_FD_190055 | JGI IMG/M metagenome (GOLD analysis project Ga0256412, IMG submission 190055) | Metatranscriptome of seawater microbial communities from Monterey Bay, California, United States - WCR_74 (Metagenome Metatranscriptome) | ecosystem: Environmental > Aquatic > Marine > Coastal...
GGCACAATTTGGCGACACCCAAATATGCGTTTGGCATATGTTGCGCAGCATGCGTTCCATCACTTGGAGAAACACCAGACCAAAACACCAGTTGATTACATCTTGTGGCGATTTGCTGGTGCTGACGATCGCGAATCTCTTGAGAACCAGAACACTGAGACTGATGAGGATGACGGCAAGAAACGATTGCAGCCATGGTTCTTGAGCCCAGTCACCATGGAAATGAAGAAGTGCGACATGTCTGACACGAAGGAAGGCAAGATTGAGCGCGAGAAGGCACTTATCCCTGATGCCATCATCAACCGTCAGAAGCACACCAAGACTAAAAAGTACATCTACGAGGTGAAGTGGATGCACAAGGACATGGACCAGAATGTCTGGGTGGAGCGGGAAACCCTTCTTGCAATGGGTTACTCAAAGATTGTTGCAAAGAAAGATGAACAGGAAGCAGCAGCAGCAGGTCTGATTTCAAAACCACTGACACAACCTGGTGTGGAAGCAGCCCTGAAGGATTTTGGCCTTGACCAGGAGGCTGCAAGTCACTCACCGATCTCTTCTTTGTCTCATGGCCAGAAGGTCAAGGTTGTGATCGCGGCGTCTTGCTGGTTGAATCCTCATGTAGTCATCCTTGATGAGCCCACCAATTATCTCGACCGTGATGGCCTTGGAGCCCTTGTGCGTGGTTTGGAGGCCTACAAAGGTGGAGTGGTGATCATCAGTCACAACACCGAGTTCACGGACTCTGTTTGCACGCAAAAATGGGTCATGTTGAAAGACAAGGTCACAGGTGCTGGACGCCTCACAGAGGAAGGTGCAATCATTGAAGACACTGCCATTGACAATGCCGATGGTCCTGATGAGGTTTTTGATGAGGCTGGCAACAAAATTAAAGTGCAAAAGAAGTTGAACGCCAAGGATGCAAAGAAGGTCATCAAAGACCTGGAGAAGAAGATGAAAGACATGGTGAAGGCTAAAACCAATGACACTGATGATTATTGGGAGTTGCATGACCGTGTTGCAGAGCTGAAGGCCGAGCTAGCCTAAATTTTGAGCAATTCTGACCAATTTTGAGTCGCGACTGCTCTCATAGCGGTTGTGGCTTATTGCAATGCAGCTGTGTCATTGCTTGTTTCCTTTTGCCAGCAGCCTATCATTTTCTGATAGCTGCAATTTCTTTGTGTTCCGATAACTGGGTTCCCACACACTTGGTGGATCGTTTTCCCTGAGCCCTCCTTTCGGTTTTGACCACTCTTGAATCGGCTTGTTCGATTTATTTTTGTTGCTTTTCATTCTGTTCCTCGTCTACTTTGGCAATGAGAGCCTCTCTGATAGACTGGACGTCGAAACCAAGCCGGTCGAACTCTTCGATGTGCTTCAGCTTCTCCTTTTGTGCATCGTCGAAGTTTTCGAAAGCGTGTTCAATTTCTCCTTTCAGACTGGAGCCCGTGATCTGCTTCAGCAGCTCAGGCTGCCGGACGATCTCTTGGACCATTCGGTATGTCTCTTCTTCTTGCAGCAGGTTCTCTTCGTGCCTGTACATGTACACAGCTTCGATGGTTTTGATGATGGCATCTGGATGCGTGGTCTCCAGCTGCCAACCGCGGAAGGTGTACCAGAGCAAGATGCCTCGGACCTAACCGCCAACCACGATGACTACACCTGCGTAGAAGGTCGTGACGTCATAAGCGGCAAAGAAGGAAGCACTGACGAGCATGCTGAAAAGCGTGAACTTGACGCGTTCCCAGGTGACTTCACCGGCTCCACCGCCTGGATCCTGGTGAGCATCGAAGAAGATATCTTGGGCATCGGTGCGTTGATTCTGTCTTTGAGGAGAGCGTGCGTTTCTTCGTGCGTTTACCATCGCCTCCCACTCAAACTTTCTAGCATTCTTATCCGACGAATTACTATTATACTAACTCGTGAAGGGGCTTTGCGACTGCAGCTCTGCGATCTCAGCACTATGGTTGAGCTGGGCTGCTGCTGGTGGAGCGCAATGTCTGTGAGGATCCTTCTTGTCACCTTGGGTTTTTTAACTTAACGAGTAATCAGCGTCTGGATGCTTTTTGGAATCTGCCCAGTCATTCCAATCAATCGGCGTTGATTGCAGCATTAGTTTGTCATGGTCTGAGAAGTATGTCGGCTCAGCGCTTATCAAGACCTCGAACTGGTCGGGGCAGGTGAAGGTGACGAGGACGTCCTTCAGCTAGTTCGACCGGCTATGTCCCTTACGGTTGACCTTGGTCATCGTTGACGTGGCGCCAAGAACCAACTCTGACTCCACAGCCTGACTGAATCTGATCTGGGTCCTACCTTTACCATCTTTATCACTTGTTGATACCTTGGTACAATCGAGCTGTGCGAACTCTGCCAGGCTCAGCGTCGTCAAGCAGTCGGGATAGAAAGTCTCATTCAGGTGCTTGTGCTGGGTCAGACTGGTTGTTCTAGCTGCGGCTGGAAGGCTCCTCTTGAAGGCTGCGGTGGTACCGAACTCGAACCAGTAGTGGCCGTTGCTGGTGTTCAGTGCTTCCAGCAAGTGCTCACGCATTTCGCGCTTCTTGGCGTCGCTGATCAGCCACTTGGTCTGTGCATACTCTTCAAAGGCTGCGTCTTGTATCTGGTCGGGCTGGAAGAACCGGGTCTCAGTCCAGTTATGGTAGATCGACTCGTCAAACATCGTTGAGTTGTAGCGTTCGAGGAGAGGGTTCTCGCTGTGGTAGAAGCTGAAGGGGACGACCTGCTTGGCTACGTAGTGTCGTTTGGTGTCCTTTGTCTTTGAGTTGAGCTCAGTGGCGAACTCGGTGTCAGAGTCATCAAGCGCATAGATGTTCAAACCAGCTGGGCTTGACTCGTTGTGCGAAGCTGATCGATGGAGCTGGCTCATTGACTCCTGGGCGAAGTCAAAGGCGGAAAGGCTGTAGCTACCTCCGTTGCCTAAATGCAGGCCTCCTGGTCCTTCCAGTTTGGCAAGGTCTGCTTCGGTCAAGAGCTTTGTGATGATAAATGCGAATGTTAGTTCTCCTCCGAGAGCCGGATTTGGGGCTACGAAGCCTCCAATGGTACTGAAGAAGAAGAGTGGACCAATGACCAGCACCAAGAGCAGAGTCATGATGAGCACACCCTAGGTACATTTGTCGAAGGGCTCTGTCTCTGAGCCCAGAGTCTTCTCGACGTAGCCCAGATTGGAGTTCTTGGCGTTATACAGGTCGTAGTTGTATCGGAAGCATTGCCAGAACTGGAAGATATCCAAGGATGTCCTGGACATGGTGAAGTCGGTCAGGCATCGTAGCTCCACGATGAAAGGTAGCTACCAGTAAACCTGAGCCATGGCGTATGAGCAGAGGTTGTTGTACTGCAGGACTGAGCTGGTCTTCTTCCAAATAGGGAAGCCATACTTCAGCTGCAGCCCTGAAAGAAGGAGGTAGCAACACATGATCAGATAGAAGATCTGGAGATAGACGTCCTGGTGGAAGTTCTTGCAGTGGTACCACTTTATCAGGTTGGGGTCGCAAAGGGAGGTGCCGTAGAGTCGGAGGTTGCCGTGGATGGGCACGAACCAAAAGACGAAGACGTGGACGCTGACCAGGATGAGCATGTGCATGATGTACTTGGTCTTCTAAGGTTTTGTGATCTTGGTCCTGGTGTCGTCAGTTGCGTCGCTTTCTCCACCAAATACCGCTTGCAAGAAGTCCTGAGCCACATCGTCCTCCATGTCGAGATCTGTGGTCTTCATGGTCTTCAATCTCACAGTCATGCCTCGGGCCGTCTTGCTCTTGCCAAACATCTCTTTCTCTTTGAAGAAGCGCTGGTCCTCAGCCATCATTTCGCTCTTCTTCTTGGCAGCCTTGGTGTCCATTCGGTTGGCGTAACGCTCAACGAACATGATTGTGATGATGACCAGCATCAAAATGATCATGTGGAAGTTGAATAGCCCTGCAGCTGGTTCTTTCGTCAGGTAATCAGCTTGACTTACCGACATCTGCCCATAGAAGGCAAAGACATAAAGCAACAGGATGCCAAGGAAGATGGTCGTGGAAGCGTAGAGGTCGTAGCCAGGCTTCTGGATCTTCAAGGAAGGGAAGACGTTGTCGAAGTACTTGTTCCTTTCAAACAGCCCCAGCCTTGGTGTTTCTTTCTTGTCCAATAGCTCCATTTTCCCGCGGAACTCTGCCTAGAAGTCTCCTGCTGAGTAGATCTTGGCTGCTAGCTCTATATGCAAATCATCTTCAATTTCTTGTTCAGTAATGAAGCCACGTTGATGAGCTCTTTTCACTCCTTCGACAAATATGATATGATCACTTTCCAGACTTTTCTAAATGGCATTTTCGCTCACCAAATGGTCAAAAGCTGAATCGGTGTTTGCCGTTGAATCATCCAGATCAAACTCTCTGGCACCTTGCCAAACTTTCTGGGCGAGCAGCTTCATTATCCGTTATTGGTCTGCCTTCCTAGCTTTACGCTGCTCTTCATCGTCCTCTTGGCTCACCGTGTCTTCCTCTTCAGCGCGCGCCTCGATTCCTGCTTGCATAGCATCTTACTCTTTTTGCCATGCGAGCATCTCTTTTTATTCTTCAGCGCCTACATAGCACTCAGCCAAGTTCATATGTTGCTTAGCTATCTAATTCCTTGCCAACGCTTCAAAGTCACCTTTTTGCATTGTTCTTTCAATTCCGTCCTAGATTGGCTCCACTTGCTTTTCTACTTGGTAGTACAGGCCAACCAGCTTCAAATGGATTTCGTGCAGCATGATAAAACAAGCAATCATGATCTCAGGGAGCATGTACATGAAGATGGCAGCCAGGCCAGAATGATTGTAGACGCCAGGTTTGATATAGCCGAAGACGACCTGGATCTTATATGAAGGTGATTTTTTGTTGGTTAAGCCTTGGTTCATCCAAGCGCCAAAAGCTGATAGATTAAGGCAAAACTTGAAGAATAACAAGCAAATGGTGTATTTTCTCAGGAACGTCCAGAAGTTCTTGCTTGGTCTCGTCTCTTCCAGGAGGGCATATCCAAAGACCAAGAATGGATAAATCAAACTGATGAACCCTGCGTTTTGGAACATGCTGAAAAGCATGCTGAAGTAGATGATACTTTGAGTATTGGAGATAAGAACATAAAACCAGGATTCGATCAGACGGAGGCACATGGAGCATGGCCGGGTGAAGGCCCAGGTTCTTGGCATGTGCTGCAACTTGATTTTGCTCTCGAGGTTCGACTTCTTCAGAAGCTTCTTACTTCTTGTACCGGAAGTAAACTGCCCTTTGGCTTCTTGCAGCTTTTGAAGCAGCTCTTTACCTTCTAGGTTGTCGTAGTGTTGCTCGATCAGGAAAAGGACCTCGTCCAGCATGATGACGTCTAGTTCTGTTGGAATATCTACACCGCCTTTGCTGTGCTCTGCAAGAAGCTGCTCAAGGTCAGCCTTTTTGTTCTTGAACATGATTTTCTCAACGCAGTTGTTGTTGATGCAGAGATAGCATCGAGTTGGGCGATTTAGTTTCTTCTTCTTTTCAGCTACAAGTTCTTTGGCCAGCTCTCGTTGTAGCGCCTCTGACTGCTCCGGTGTAATCTTCTTGTCCTTGGCCTCTGGGCGATCAGCTCTTGCTGCTCTTTGGTCTTCTTGGCGCTCTTGTTCGTCGCCGTCTTCCTCATCAGTATCGCTGCCGCTCGCTTCAACCGCTGCATCGAAGTGAACAGATGTCTTGAGTGCACCTGCGTCAGCAACAGATGACCTTCTCTCTTTCCTGGCCGCCAAGCTGCCGCCTCCGACACGGGCGTTGAGATCTTTTACATCTTACTCTGCATCATTTTCCAATTTATCTGCTTCGTCGAGTTCCTCGTTCTCCTATTCTCTCTGCTGTTCTTCCTGTTCCTTACTAGGCACAGTCCTCATAAATCGTCTCCACTGGGCCAAACGCTTCTTCATCTTTTCCACTGTTTCAAGAATTTGCTCTCTTTTCCTTTGAATTTGAAGAATCTTTCTTATTTTGTGGTTGTTGTAAACGTAAGTGATGCTTCTGGCCTTCAGTTCGGAAAGCTCCATGAGCAGGTCGAGACTTCCACCTTTTTGCTCCATGAACTTTTTGTAACCGCAAGAGTCAAAGATCTGGCTCTGAAGAGAGATACAGCAGATCATGAGGCAGTTGAGGATCTAAATGGTAAAGCCTTTCCATGTGAAATGGAGGCCTTCGTAGTGTTTGCCTGCTTCGAGAAGGTCATCGTAGTTGAAGGCGCCATGAATGTCAGCGTGTGGATCCATGTAGATCTTCCTTAACCCAATGATCTTAGCCGTAACAGAGTATGAAAAAACTGGCAGCTGTGCAATGATCTGGCATGAAAAGTCGAGCAAAGCGTATATCAAGAGATATCTCTTGATCATCCGGATGATCTTCCATTGACTTTCGGCCTTCTTGATCTTCTCATCTTGCTTCTGTTCGTATGTCTTCTTACTTTTGGTCTCTGCTTGCTTAATTTCTCTTAAGTCTTGATTTATCTTTTCAATTTTCTCGTCGATCTGCTTGTCCACAGAGGCTTTGCTTGCCGTTGCCAGGGCACGCTGATCCTCTTTCTCTTAGAGATTGGCCATTACATTAATTTGGTGGATCTTTTCCTCGTGTTTCTTGTCTTCTTTTTTCTTTTCCGCCTTCAGCTGCTCGATATCGTCCTCGAGCTGGATCTTGTGCTTGTCTTGTGCGAACAAATTCTGCTTGAGCACTTCAGCTCCAGCCTTGAGATTTGGCAGGATAAAAAGAACATAGCCCATCGCCAAGAATGATCTTCTGAGCACAGCCATTGTCAAAATCAGGCACATCGTGAAGACATGGAAGGAAAGATATACCAGGATGGATCCTTGCTTGACAAGACGGAAGTAAACGCAAAGGTCTTTGATCTACCACTTGATCTTTTTGCAGAAGTCGGTGCTCCAAATCTGATTGTACTTCAAATCAATGTAAGTAATCAGCTTGTCATTCAAGTCAAGATGATGCTGATCATTGTCTTCGTGGGCGACGTATCTCTGAGAGAAGAGGAACTCTTGCTGCGCATTCGCGAGTCCATCATGCACTGCTTCGAGCTGAGGCCTTATCTTCTCGAACATCGGATCAGTTGCAGGTACTGGGTCTGCGAGGAAGGCTACTTGCTTCTTGACGTCATCGTCGAGTCTCTTCCACATGTCGATGTCATCATTGGCACTTGGGAACTGCCAGAAGATCTTCTTGACCGACTTGACGAGCAAGGGGTGTCTGAAGTTGAGGATGTACATACTAACCAGGAAGAGGTTGAAGAAGTCAACGAATAGATTTTGGAGCTGACCCTGCTCAATGCCGATGCCCAAAAGATAGCCAAGTCTAAGATCCCTGAAGGTGTAGACCAATTTGCCTGTTGCCTTACTTATAGTAGAGTAGTTGAAAAAGAGAGGAAGAGGATACTTAATAGGAGCACTAACCATCTTTTTCAGTTCCGTTTATGTCTTAGGCACGTCAGTATGATACTCAGTCTTGGAGATCAATGGGTAGCCAGTGAGTCCTGATGGGAAGGGTCTAGGCGAAATCTCGTCGGTAAGGTTGAGGACGAACATCATGTACTGGATGATCAGGCACAAGGAGATATAGCTGGCCATGCGGACCAGCAGGTTCTGCTTGGCGGAGCTCATGAGATACTTGAAAATGAAAATGAGGTAGATCAGTGCAAAGACGTTGGCCTTGAGCACCACAGATATCATGAGCAGGAAAAGGCAGATGTTCTCCAATAAAAGCTGCATACCTTTGGCGAAACTTATCTTGTACTTCCTCTCAACAGCGCCCTCCAGGATTTTGTAAAGCATCTCGATCTTATGCTTCTTCAAGACAGCCACAGACTCATAATCCACGAAAGTGGACTTGGATGCTGCCTCAGGGTCAAATGAACCATCACTTTTACGCTACGCCTCAATCTTCTCCAGGAGCACCTTGGACTCGTTGCCAATGTGTAAATCTGGACATCTTCCATCGAGCTTCAGAGTGAATGTGATCATATCCTTGATCCTGACGGCTTGCTTGTATGAGACAAAGTCTTTACCTTGGAGGTTTGCATGCTCGTTGTCGTCAGTAGCCATTTTGATTTGAGCTTCTCGTAGGACTATTTACTGCTAAAGCCACTCAGCATGCTTCCCTTTCGATTCTTCTTCATTTCCAGGTGTGTCATCATTGGGAGCGACTTCGCCTGCAGACTCAGTTGCCTAACTGTTGAGCTTCTCTGCACTAAAAGGATCATTATTGCTCCTTTCTAGTCTTGCTTCAGCTTCTTCTTGGCTCTCTGGTTCTAGGAACTTAAGCCGGAGGTTGTCGAAATCAGTATAGAAGTAGTGGTCCTTATATCGCTCGGGTTGATATTTCGGTATGACATCCCACTGGTCCACGATGGCTGTTCTTCTGGTGTCCAGCTCTATGAACTTCTAGAGCTTGTTGACGGTGCAGCCCCATCGATCTGTCAGCCAATTAATGGCTTGTCTTTCAACGAACAGACTCACAATCAGCAGTCCAAAAGTGATGTAAAAATACTATTGCTCAACAGCGCTGTGATCTTTGTAGATTCCAGTCACGAAAAGCCAGTATGTGCACCTGTTGATTGAGTCTATCAATGGCTGGTTGCCAGCATACTTCACAGGGTCTTGGTGCATCTCATATTCATATTGTCTCTTGGTCTCCTCGATGAGCGGTGATGGGAATCCTGCAACTGCACACAAAACAAACATGGCCATTTGGAACTTCCAGACCTGGGTTCTGACTTTCAAGAATTCGTTGAAGGCCGTGATCTTGTACTGCTTTGAGATGATTCCTGCATTCTTTAGATCAGTCTGGGATAGCAGCCCACTCATCTGATACGTTTGCATTGCTTTCTTCTGGAGCCGATTGACTGCCAACAGGTAGTAAGCACAGATGCAGAATAAGTTGAACGCCATCAAGAAGGATACGTTGTAATAAATCGCGAGATAGACAATGATCATGTTGGCAACGACACCGCCGTAAATGGCCATGGTGTCAGCCATTGGCCACCAGGCCATCTTCCGGTAGACAATGAAGGCAGTATCATACCTTCTGTATTCAAATCGGTCTAAGAGATCAAACTTGTCATAGGTTTCCTGCTTCTAGAATTAGACATGTTTGCGGCTTCTCGAGCTGGCACGCTCATTGGCCTCTGATGTACTCTTCTTGCCAGATTTCATCAATTCCTTTTGCTTCTTTGCTTCTGCCTTCTGCGCCCGCTTCCGGCTCTCATCTCTTCTGATGTATTCTCTGTTGAGCTCATCGTCTCTTTCTTCTTCAGTCTAAGTGAGGGCTGCATCCAAGACGCTTGTCTTCGCTTTTGCGTCAGCTTCAATCTCGAAGAGGCGCTTGTAGTCAGCCTCTGTGAACTCCTTAGCACCTAAGGCGTTCTGGTACTTTTTCTCGTACTGGCCGGCAAGATAAAGAGAAAAGAGCATGTAGACGATATACGAAGTAAATCTGACTTGTAGCTGATGGTTCAGCTCCACAGGATGCAAGATCTCCTTCTGGTATGGGTCTGTGATGACTCTCAACCCGATGAAGTCCAGGTACTTGTAGAGGATAGGAGCAGCTCTCGCAAGCTGCTGGTCGTAGGAGTTTCGATCTGTTGCTTTGCTCTCTCCGATGAAGCAGATGAAAGCGACGTCGATCAGGATGATAGATACACTGTAGTACTTGATGATTGCTGCGCACTGCCAAGTTCGCTTCAAAGTGTGCAAGTCCAGACCACCTCTGGCGACTAGCGACATCAAACTGACGTTCAAGGTGAAGAACACCCAAGTGATCAAGTTTGTCTGGGCCTTGCTCAACGACGCGACCATCACAAACAGTGAGATCCACAGCAGCCACCTGTTGGCCCAGTTCCTCAGCCGACGACCAAAGAGCACCTGGCTGGGATACCTCTTTCTGATTATGTCGTGACAAGCATCTTCCAGCTCTGCTGACTTGTCTTTATCCACAAACATCTTGTTTAGCACATTGAGCTGAGCCATAAGAATCACCATGATCCAATCAAAGGCTTGAGGTAGATGTTGGAAGTACATGCTGGATCCCTCTTTCCATCGTGGGAAGCTAGGGTTCTTGGCGCACATCTTGAAGACATCCTACCAAGTAAAGCTGGCATCCGCGACCTGCAGCACAGTGTACTGTGGACACGTGAAAAGTCCGAACCAAGCCATTTTGTACATCTCAGGCTTATCCTTCATAAACTTGTGATAGTTCAAACTGTAATAGTATCGCATGCATATCAGGTAAGAAAAGAGAATGGTCATAGACTTGCTGGTCACCCTGTAGAAGTTGATAAATGCTGTGTAGACCACGAAGAAGAGCATGAACATCAGATTGGCTAGATGGTCTAGCTCGGTATATCCCATGTAGAGCAAGATAATGAGCACGAGAGACTGGATGTACTTCAAGATCCAGAAGCCAAACTTGTAGATTATGCTCTTGTCCTTGGCAAGCATACGGTCGCGAATGGCCTTGATGATCATCTCGTCTTGGTTGTGTTGGAAGGTCAGGAAGTAGCCACTGACCATCATGAAAAAGTTGCTCATGATGACATAGAATAGCAGCTGCTCGAGCATCTTGTACTCCATCGTCCACTTGAACAACGAGTACTTCTGGAAGAAGGGATAATCATTAACGAGGTAGATATTATTGCCATATACCAGCACGAACTCAAAAGAGTAAATTGGAATCATGACCACGATCGAGAAGAAGAACATCACCTTGTATGGCAGAATGAAGGTCATGACTACCCAGGTTAAATGAATTAAGCTCAGGTCAGTGTGGTACATGTACGCCTGGAAGCCGACGAGGATTCTCTATAACCACATCAGACTGGTGGGCAAGTGCGTGTTCAAGTTTGTTTTGAGTGAGTGGAGTGCTCCTTTGGATTGTAATTTCTTGCTTCTTTTGATGGTGTCCATGATTCCTGAGTCCTTGTCCTTTCTCTTTTTCTCTTGGCGTTTCTGTTCTTGCCTGACAAGCTCGATCTTGTGCTTTTTAGCCTGGATCTTGCTGATATAGTACGTGAAGTGGTTCCATGACCCAACAGTTGCTGGCATCTTGTGTTGATATTCTCTCACTTGTGCCCATTTTCCTTGGAGCCAGATCTGTGAACACAGTAGGCAAACAAGGACTACCACGTAGTACTCCGTCATCTTCACGACTTCGTTGTTTTAGAATGCTAATGCCTCAGCTGCTAATTTAGCAGCTGCTCCTTTTAAAGGTTTGTCTGTGACCGTGTCTGTGTGTCCAGGAGGTGGAGCAGCAAAACTACGACCAAACAAAACTTTCAACGCAATGACACGCGTGCTGTTTTGGTCATGAACATTATAATAATGCAAATATGGAATATTACCCAAGATGCAATGCGTTGCTTTGCACAAGCAAACGAACTTGATGTAATAGGCAATGAAAAATGAGTACCTCGTAAAAGTTTCAAAGTAGCTGCTTCTGAACGAGTACATGCTTTGATAAATAACCAGCATAAGAATCGTGGGAACGTCAATGACTCCGTTGAACTTCATGGCCTGGACCACCTGAAGGAAGAGCATGAGCAAGAAGGTCTTCTTGTTGAAGCTCTAGAAGTACTTGCTGTCATGGTAGTTCTTCCATACTGAGTCGTTCATGTCGCTCATCCTCTGCTCGTATTGCTATTTCTACGCCTCCGTGATTGCGTTGTCATCGCCTTTTGATCTTGATTTGGTCTTTGCAGTTCCAATATGCGTTTCGTCCACTTGCTCCTCGTCGTCCTCTTACTGGAAGGTTTTGATCATGAAGACGGCAGTGCTTTGCTCTCGGAGCTTGGCGAGTCCTCTTCTTGTTAGACTGAATCTAATAATGCCTACTAAATAAAGTATAGCAAGATAGACATCGAATGTGAGAGATGCGACGAAAGCGAACTCATAGGAGCAGCAGCGGTCATCATCAGCTGCACAGACAGGCTTGCATTTAGAAGCGCTCATTTTAAAGCCGAGCAATTCAGCCACTCTTCTCGCATGATCAATTGAGTCATCTCCACGGTATTCCACAGGCTTGCTCAGCATGTGGACTACCTTGAGAGCAGTCACGGCGATAAGAAGTCCCATGAGTACCACGTTGATGATCAAGCCATATGTCATTCGACGCTCTGCAGCCATGCTCGCTGTCGCCGTGAGCAAAGCCGTGAGCAGAAGGAAGGCCACGCTGAGCGCGGAAGCATTCGCAATTGCTAAAGCAGTTACAACTACCAGCATAAGGATCTCAGTCGAATTCTGAAGGATGGCTCTGCACTTTTGACAGCATCCTTTTGGTTCAAAGATCAGGTCGTAATAGTCTCCGTCGATCGTTCGTTTCTCAGCCACGAGGGTCTGGAGTTTGTCCAGAACCTCTGCCTTTAGCTCCTCTGGCCAGGCCTTCTCGATGTCGTCAATTGCCGCACCACGAGCTGCCTCAGCCTCCTTTATTGGATCATGTGATTGAACGTGATCCTGAGGTTCCTCACCGACTGTCTTGCCAGCGCCAGATGCTGGTTCATCCGCTCCCACAACAGTGGTCGCGCCGGCTCCATCATCATCGCCACCCTCGAAGACCATCTTAGATCTCACAGAACGCTACTAAGTATTCTTGGTGCCCAATCCACCGCCGTCCTCCTCTTCAGGAGAGACCAGCGGCTCGTTGAGCTACTTCTCCTTGGACCGCAAAGTGCCCAAGGAATCAAATATCTATGATGACATTGATAGCTTCACA
>Ga0256412_1000081_pt1 | contig 12530 bp, 21 predicted proteins | sample WCR_74metaT_FD_190055 | JGI IMG/M metagenome (GOLD analysis project Ga0256412, IMG submission 190055) | Metatranscriptome of seawater microbial communities from Monterey Bay, California, United States - WCR_74 (Metagenome Metatranscriptome) | ecosystem: Environmental > Aquatic > Marine > Coastal...
CAATTAGAAAATCTGGAAAGAACTAAAAAACAAGAATGAAAACAGTAACACTAAAGACAACAAACCGAACCCTGGATACGGAATGACCATGACCTATGTCGGAGACCAACTTGGAGACTAGGCTAAGTGGATCATGATCGGGGGTAACCTTTACAACAGTAAAACTGAGCAGGGTGAGGCCTCAGACCAGGTCTGGCTACTCGAACTGGGCCGCGGTGACGACTTCATCTGGACCCGCGTAGGCTCTGTTCCTAACCCGGAAGACAAGGACCGTGAGAAGAACCCTAACTTCTTGCCTGAAAGTACCTACTTCCCTCCACGCTTCCAACACGCCGCGTGCACCGTAAGTGCAGCCAACGGCAAAAAAGCGATTTAAGTGAACGGCGGTTTCTTTGACATGTTTTACCGCTACTTGACTACACACATACTGACTTTCTCAGCTGAGAACTAACAATTTTCGGACTAAACTTGGGCACTGCCCATCGAGGAGGAAAAGGAGTTCAACTTCCTACCTAAACCTGACAACAATTTCGACAACTTCTACCCAACTGAGGAGGGTGCCGGCCCATCTCCCAGAGGTCGCCACACTGCGACCTACGTCGACGGCAAGGTCTAGTTGATCGGAGGACACGGCGGTTCTCTCTAAGCACGCCAGTACTTCGACGAAACCTGGATATTCGACCTCGAGAGTAAAAAGTACGAAAAAATGGTGTCCACAGGCGGCAAGCTCTCCGAGCGCTGCTCCCACACAGCTAACCTCATGCACGACGGCAAGAGCATCATGGTCTACGGCGGTTGGAATAACAAAGTTATGTTTTCCGATGTGTGCATCCTCGACACAGAAAAACGCGAGTGGCTGGAAGTTGAAGCCGCATCGCAACTTGCGAAATACAACCACTCTTCCCTGATGATCGAGGCGATTCCTCACTGGCGCTTCTTCGTCTTCGGAGGATCCGAACTGGAATTCAACGAGTCCGAAAAACGCGAATACGGCAAATACTCGAACAACGTGTTGCTTTATACCGTCGAAAACGAGTCCTGGTCAGACGTATTACTTGACGACACCAAAGACGGCGTGCCTGAACGCCGCAACTCAAGTGCAATCATGTACGACATCAAAAAACGCCGCATGGTCGTCTACGGTGGCTACTCAAACGAGTGGCTCGACGATATGTGGGCTCTCGACGTTTCTCAGATCGTAGGTCCATCCTACTCGATCGAGCGCATCGAACCCGCACGCGGTCCAATCTCCGGCAAGATCCCAGTGATCGTCTAAGGCAAAGGCTTCCATGAGGGTCCACGCAAGTGGCGCCTTCTCTTCAAAGTAGGTAACAAATGGGAAGAAGCTGCGGAGGTCAACAGGATTAGCAACACCGAACTTGAAGTCATGACACCAAACTTCCGTAAATAAGGCCCACGTACAGTCGACGTCTACATCAAGGAAGGCGAAGACCTGGTCTCGGTCACCAAGACGTCGTTCAGTTTCTTTGTCGACACTATGTGCGAAAAAAGTTGCGCGTAAGGCCCCGGCATCCAAAATATTCAAAACTCCGGCGAAGACACGATCTTCATCATCAACGCGCGTGACGAGGACGGCAGCAACCGAACCTCTGGTCGCGACCAGTGGAATGTTAAAATCATTGACAAAGCGACAAAGGAAGAAATTTCACATAACATCGTCGACAGCGACACAGGAAATTAAGATGTGCACTAAGTCGTCGACCGCTGCACAACCGTAACAGTTGACGTAAGCATCGAAGACAGCGAAGGCGTCGTCAAGCACCTCAACGGGTTCCCACGCGAAGTCACCTTCGAAGAACCAACCGAGGAAACCAAGGGACTCAACTCTCTCGAAGGCAACCTGATTGTCAACTAAATCAAGGACAAAACCGACGAGATCCAGCAGTTCATCGCCGAGAAAAACAAGGCACTCAACATCGAAAAACGTTCTGACTACATCACCAACGTCCACACCCTCCTCGACGTCAAACAGAACTTCAACAAGGTCATCGATAAGCAAAAAGATTACGAACGCGAACTTGACCAGCTCTATGAGTACATCATTCGCCTCTCGCACAAGAAGGAGCTCAAGGGCTACGACTCCAAAATCAAAGAGAGTCAGAAAGAGTGGGTGAAAATCTCCAAGCATGCCGACAAAATGAAAAAGGACATCGAAAACATCGTCAAGTCCGAGGGTGAGAAGAATAACCAGAACATACAGAACTTCGAGGAACAACTCAAGGCCGAGCTCCACAAAATCAAAGACGAGGACTACACCAAGTTCGAAACAGGTACCGAGAAGGCTTACGAAGGCCTCGACCAATTCAACATCAAACTCGAGCGCCTCGGCACCGAGCTCGAGTACTTCCAGAATCTAGCCAACGGCTTCGACGAAGAACACATTACCATGGGCTGTAAAGCGACCCACGAAAAGATGTCAATCAACTACAAATCTATGCGCGAGCTCTGGGACCACATAAAGCTCACTCTCACGAAATTCAACGATATCTACAACTTGCCATTCGGTGAGGCAAATACCGAAAGCATTGAAGATACTTATCGCGACTTGAACAAGAAGTTCGGTTTAATCAAGAACGTCAAGGACTTCCCTGTATCCAAGACCTTCAAAACCATTCTCAACACTTGGCCCGGATTCATCCAGAACTTGAACAACATTAAGGAGAAGTACTTCAACTCCCGTCATTGGGACATGCTGGTCAAGGAGGTCCAAAAACCAGACTTTGACTTCAAAAACGCAAAAATGTCTGTGCGCGAGGTCTGGGACCTACAGATGGAAAAATAACAGGAGGCCGTCGACGACATCTTCGAGCGCTCCAAACAGGAATACAAAATGGATACTGCACTCGACAAATACGAGGAATACTATAAGACTATCGAGTTCGGCTAAGCAGAAACCAAGTCGTAAAAAGACATCAAGTTGATCACTTTCGACGAAGAAGCCTTCAACGCACTCGAAGAACAAGTGCTGCAGGTCTACAACTTCAACAACAATCGCTTCAAAGACCATCTCGAGGATAAAATCAACTCGTGGCTCAACTTGCTCAACCTCATGACGCAGGTCATCGAGAATCTTAAGTAAGCTCAAGCTAAGTGGAGTTTCTTGGAAAAAATGTTCGTGCAGGCACCGGAGGTCAAGAAGGAACTCGGTGCTAAAGCCGAAGAGTTCGTCAAGTACGATGAACTGATGAAGGAGATCCTGAGGACAGGCATGAGCACGCCAAACGTGCGCAAATTCTGTGAGATACCGCAACTCAATGAAAAACTCAAGACACTTAAGGACGCCTTTGACGACGCGGAAGACTACCTCAACCGTAACTAATTGAAGCTGAAGAAGAACAAGTTCCCTCGCTTCTACTTCGTGTCCGAGGACGACTTGCTTTACATGCTGTCCAACTCAAACACCCCTTCCCTCGTGATCGAGTAGGTTAACAAAGTGATCCTCAACGTGAAGACTTGTACGCTCAAGGAAGATGCAGGAGGAGGCAGACCGACCGCCATCGACTGGGTCTCAGCCGTCGGCATTGAGAAACTCAACTACTCACGCCAGTTCGTGCTCAACGGCAAAACAGAAGAGTACCTTGACGTTGTCCTCAAGGAAACATCTGTTGCGCTTTTGGACCTGATGAATGACAGTTACGCAGACTACACCAAAAAGAAACGCTACGAGTGGGTGCAAGACAACAAGAGCTCACAGGTCACTTTGCTGATTTCACTGATCTTTTGGTGTGTCAACGTCGAAAAACACATGGTGGAAACTAAAAAGGACTCAATGGCTATGGATAAGTGCACAAAATTGTTGCAAAGTCAACTCGAGGACCTAATCCGTCTCGTGCAAGGCAAAATCGACAAACCGATGCGTACACGAGTCATGTGCATGATTACACTCGACGCCCATGCACGCGACATCTCAAGTCAACTGCACGATGAGAAGTGCTTTGCACCTGACGGCTTCCAATGGCAGGCCCAGCTCAAAGCATATTACAACACCGAGAAAAAAGACGTCGACATGCACATCTGCGACGCACACTTCATGTACGGCTACGAATACCTCGGAAACGGCCCTCGTCTCGTCGTTACGCCTCTAACCGACCGTATCTAGGTTACTGCGACTCAAGCACTGCATCTCAAGATGGGTTGTGCTCCAGCAGGACCCGCAGGTACCGGCAAGACCGAGTCAACTAAGGACTTGGCAAACGCCCTCGCCAAGGCGTGCTACGTATTTAACTGCGCTCCCGAGATGAACTATGAAACACTCGGTGGTATTTACAAGGGACTCGCGGCCTCAGGTGCATGGGGTTGCTTCGACGAGTTCAACCGTCTGATCCCGGAAGTGCTGTCCGTCTGTGCATTCCAGTTCGGTGCGGTCTGCGATGCAATCAAGGAGAACGCTGCCACCGTCGAGGTAGAAGGCGAGACCCTCACTCTTGACACGTCTTGCGGAGCATTTATCACCATGAACCCCGGTTAGCTGGGCCGCTCTGAGTTGCCTGAAAAACTGAAGGCTCTATTCCGCCCAATCACTGTGATGGTCCCAGACTTGATCCTGATTTGCGAGAACTTCCTGATGGCCGAGGGCTTCGTCGAAGCAAAAGACCTTGCACTCAAGTTCTTCACACTCTACAACCTTTCGAAGTCGCTGTTGAGTCCTGCGATGCACTATGACTGGGGACTGCGTGCGATCAAAACAGTGTTAGTCGTTGCGGGAGCTTTCAAACGCGCCGAACCCGAGGTCACTGAATCTGACATGTTGATGCGTGTATTGAGAGACATCAACATTCCGAAACAACCTACCGACGACCAGGCCATTTTCACCGGCTTGCTAAACGACTTGTTCCCGGGCCAGAACCCGCCTCAGAAGATCGACGAACAGATGTACGAGTACTGCAAACAAGCGCTCACTGAGAAAATGGGACTTTATCCCGAAGACGCATTCATCCAGAAGTGTTTGCAGCTTTCAGATGTGTTGGTGATCCGACATTGTGTGTTCATGATGGGTAATCCTGGTTCTTTCAAAAGTACCTGCTGGAAGACCTGCGCCGAAGCACAGGGCATCAAAGGCGAGCCGACAAAGATCACTGACATCAACCCCAAGTCGATTAATGCCTCTGAATTCTAGGGTGACTACAACGCGGCCGGTTCGTGGAAGCAAGGCATCTTTTCCTAGTAGCTCAAGGAACTCGGCAAAGAAAAAGATACCAATCCCAAGTGGATTATTCTCGACGGTGACCTCGACGCCAACTGGATCGAGTCCATGAACTCGGTGATGGACGACAACAAAATCTTGACGCTTGCCAACTCCGATCGCATCATTATGTATGGCCACATGAGAATGTTGCTCGAAATCCGTGACCTTCGCTTCGCCACTCCCGCCACCGTATCGCGAGGAGGAGTCATCTACATCTAGGACGAACAAGGCTGGCAATGGAGAGCCTACTGCGAGTGCTGGTTGACCAGTTGCAGACTCGTACAAGACATGAAGGCGATCAACGTCAATGCAGCCAAGCAGAAGGAAGCAGTCGACTCCCTCCGCAACTTCCTTATGTCTAAGTAAATTCCACGTTTGCTCGAGTACAGTAAACGCAATTTCAAGCGACCATTCCCGATGTACGACATCAATTTAGTCATGTCGACACTCAAAATTTTCGACGCAATCTTCATACTCGGCAAAGACGACGACCGCCTGAACTTCATCGAACAATGGTTCGCACTTGCGTGCGTCTGGACATTCGGAGGATCAGTCAGCTTGTTCGAAGGCGAAGATTACAAACGTGCGTTCTCGAAATTCTTCCTCACGGAGTTCAAAGGAATCATCAAACTAGGCAAAACCGTGTTTGATTGCTTCATCGACGATAAAACCAATGAGTTCGCGGAGTGGAGTGACATGATGACGGAGACACCATTCGATTCTTCGAAGCAGAGCATCACCTCTGTCGTGGTTGACACCTCAGAGACCACAGCCTTTTCATACTTCATGAAAAAACTCATTGCGATCGAATAACCCACTCTGGTCATCGGTCCAACAGGCTCTGGTAAGTCGCAGCTCATCAACGGCGTCCTCCAGAAACTGCCTAAAAACAAGTACAGCAACAAAACCATTAATTTCAACTTTTACACAGACGGCATCCGTCTGCAACTGCAGCTCGAAAGTGTGCTCAAGAAGCAGGGAAAGACCTTCAAGCCACTGGCTGGCGGTGACGTCATTCTGCTCTACTTCGTTGACGACTTGAACATGCCAGCTACCGACCCTTATGACACACAGTCTTCGATCGCGCTCATCCGCCAGAGCATCGACTAGCGCCACTGGTAAGACCGCGAAAAAGTGGAACTGAAGTCGGTCTCGAACACAATGTAGATCTCTGCTATGAACCCGACTGCGGGTATCTTCTAGGTCAACCCGCGTCTCATGCGTCACTTCTGGATCCTGCAAATCATGTTGCCCGACAACCAGTCCATGATCCGCATCTACAAGACATTCGTCTCCAACCACTTCAAAAACTTCAATAAAAACGTCCTCGACGAAGCCGAAGGCCTCTGTAAAAGCGCGCTGATCCTCCATCAAGAAGTAATGAACAAGTTCAAAAAGACATCCGCCAACTTCCACTACGAATTCAATATCCGCCACTTGACCGGCGTGTTCTTGGGCATCTTGCAGGCAAAACCTGATTACTACAAGGACGCAGACAAGATCGCCAAACTCTGGGTCCACGAGAGCGAGCGAATCTACGGCGATCGTCTCGTGTCCGAAGAACATGTCAAAGACTAGCTGAAGCTGTCCGCAGACGTCGTCAAGAAGAACATCAAACACCCAAGCGTCAGTCAGTAGTTCAACGAAAAAGATCCAAAACTATTGTGTTTCGCGCCTTTCAACGACGACTTCGCCTACAATGACATCGACTCTATGGATAAACTCAGGAAGAAACTCGACGAAGAACTAGAAGGCTATAACGACTGCAACGCAATGATGGATCTAGTCTTGTTCGACGACGCGTGCAAACACACTGCGAAGATCTCGCGCATCGTGATGAGTGAGTCGGGGCATGCTCTGCTAGTCGGAGTCGGAGGATCCGGCAAACAGTCACTCTCGCGACTGGCTTCCTGGTGCAACAAATAAGTTACAGTCGGCATCGTGGTGACCTCAGACTAAACCGAAAAAATGTTAAAGGAGGACATCCAAGAATTCTACAAAAAAGCAGCGCTCAAAAACGAAGGCATAATGTGGCTCATGACTGAAGGACAGATCATCGACGAACGCTTCTTGGTGTTCATTAACGACTTGCTCGCTTCCGGCGAAATTTCAGGCTTGTTCCCGGATGACGAGATCGATAACATCGTAGGCGCACTTACGAACGCATTCAAGGCGGAGTGCCCAGGAGTTAATCCTGATAAGGAAAGTGTGTACAAATTTTTCATCACGCGCATCCGCAAGAATCTGCACATATCCCTCTGCTTCTCACCTGTCGGTGAGAACTTGCGCGTGAAAGCCCGTAAGTTCCCTGGCCTGGTCAACAGCTCGGTTATCGACTGGTTCCAAAAATGGCCTAAGGAAGCTCTGTTATCCGTGTCCAGAAAATTCCTCGACGAAATGGAACTAGGTACCGTTGAGGTCAAGGAATCTATAATCAAGTTCATGCCTGAGAGTTTCGAAATCGTGCAGGCAGAGAGTGCTGCCATCTATAATTCCGAGAGGCGCGAAGTCTTCACGACACCAAAGAGTTTCATCGAGCTGCTCAAGCTCTACAAAAACAAATTCTTGGTCAAGAGAAATTTCATCGAAAACAACAAGGAAAAGTAGGAAGTCGGAGTTAGGCTTTTGGAAGAAATTCAGGAAACTGTTGCAGAGCTCAACAAAATCCTGGAAGTCAAAAAAGTCGAGGTAGACGCTAAAAAAGCCGAAGCAGAGAAAATCGAGGCAGTTGTGAAAGTCGAGAAAGATAAGGTAGAAAAAGAAAGTGCTTCAGCCCAAATAACGCTGGACGGAGCCAAAGAGTTGAAAGATTTTATCGAAAACAAAAAAGCTGACATTGAGGGCAAGATCGCAGTAGCGATGCCAAAGGTACAAGAGACCCTCGAAAAGCTCGACAAATTGGACAAAAAGGATGTCGACTTCATTAAGAATCTGGCTTCGCCTGACGACAAGATCAAGCAAATCATGTAAGTGGTCATGCACTTATTCACCAACGTCGATCTCGACTGTAAGGTCGTGTCTGACGCGAAAGGCAAAATCGAACTGACCTGGCCGAATGCAAAGAAACTCATCAATAATCCGTCGAAGTTCGTCGAAGACTTGAAGAAGTACGGCAAAGACGAAGTACGTAATAATAAAGTCAAGTTCGATAACTTCGTAAAGGCGAAGAAACTCATCGCCGATGAGGAACTCACAGTCGAGTTACTCACCAAGAAGTCAGGTGCAGCGGCCGTCTTCTGTGAATTCGCTATCAACATTATCGAGTTCGCAGAGGTCATTAGGATGGTCGGTCCGATGGAAGAAGAGCTCAAAGAACTCGGAATCAAACTTGAAAAAGCAAATGAGGAAGCCCGCATCTCACAGGAAACCGTCGACCGCTTGAACGCTGAGCTCAAGAAACTCGTCGATGAGTAAGAGAAAGTGAACGCTACCAAGGAAGCAGCGCTCGCCGAAGCTAAAGTGTTTGAAGACAAAGCCAACCTGGCAGTGCGCCTAATCGACGCGCTGAAAGCAGAGTAAGAACGTTGGAAGGAAAGTATCATCATCCAGCAAGGCCGCTTAAACGTGGCATCAGGCGACGTGATGTTAGCAGCAGCCTTCATCTCATAGATCGGTCCATTCTCCAAGAACCATCGCATTAACATCATGAACAACTTCCTCAAATTTTCGAAGGACAACAAGATCCCGATTTCCGATCCATTTGACCCGATCGAAGTGTTCGCCGAAAAGGCAGAGATTGCCGAATGGAACAATAACTACTTGCCTGCGGACTTTAACTCCAGCCAGAACGGCATGATACTGATGAACTCTGAACGCTGGCCGCTCATCATCGACCCACAACTCCAGGGACTCAAGTGGTTAAAAGAGCAATTCAAAGACAACTTGGCTAACCTCAAGATGACCGACAAGACTTGGAAGAACGACCTCTTCAACGGCATCGAGTCAGGCAAGATCATTGTCTTCGAGAATCTCGAGGAGAAAATCGACGCGACGATTATGCCGGTGATTGGCCGCAATTACATCAAACGCGGCTCGAACAAAGTCCTGAAAATCGGTGACCGCGAGCTCAATGTGCACCCTGAGTTCCGTATGTACATGCAGACTAAACTTTCGAACCCTAAGTAACCCCCTGAGATTCAGGCCGAGTGCACACTCATCAACTTCTCGGTCACTGAAGAGGGTCTTGAGGACCAGTTGCTAGCATAGATCATCCGAATCGAGCGCGAAGACTTGGCCAACACCAAAGAAGACCTCGTCAGAAAACAGCGCGAATTCAACATCCAGTTAGCCAACCTCGAAAACTCACTTCTAACCCAACTCAAAGAGCAAACCGGTGACATTTTGGCCAACGTTACCTTAGTCGACAACCTTGAGAAGTCCAAGGTCATTTCGGACGACATCAAGATCAAAGTCGCTGAGGGCAAAAAGACCGAGGAAGACATATTCGTCTTTTCCGAGAAGTAACGCCCTTCAGCTGAACGCGGTGCGCTGGTCTTTTTCCTGTTCAACGAACTATAGAAAATACACAGCTTTTATGCATTCAGTTTGCGCTCGTTCATGTTCGTCGTCAAGCGCGCAGTCTTGACCGTACAGGGCGATTGGGATAAGAAAGACGAGCCCGAGCCGAAGGAAGGCGGCGGCGATGAAGAGGAAGAAAATCCAGAGGAGCAAGTCGAAGAAAATGGCAACGAAGGGCCTAGGGAATTGAGCGACGATGAACTCGAAAGACGTATCAACGATCTGACCGAATCAATCACACTGACAGCCTGGGACTACTTGCGCCGCGGCCTGTTCGACAAACACAAAGTTGTCATCATCTCGATCTTGTGCTTCCGCATCAAAGTCAAAAAGGGCCTCATCCCTATGGACCAGTACAATTGTCTCATTTCAAACAAAATTGCGGAACCAGGAGTCCCTCAGCCACAGCAGCTCAAGTTCATGCAGGAAATCAACTGGCTCATGATCCGCGGACTTGAAGGCTCGCTATAAAGTGATCTGACCAAGAACATGACCAATGTGTCTGTAGAGTGGAGCAAATGGTACGAGAAACCGAATCCTGAGTCCGGAGGCTTCCCGAAGTAGGTTAACGAAAAGTCTGACTTTGAAAAGCTGTTATTCCTGCGCGCACTCCGTCAGGATCGCATGGAGTAAGCACTCAAAAACTACGTGCAGAGCGAAATGGACTCCGAATAGACCAAACGCAGAGGCGTTGGGTATTGCGACAAACCGCCGTTCAGCATGAGCCAAGCTATGCTGGAGAGTGACTGCTCGATCCCATTCTTCTTTGTGCTCTTCCCCGGCGTAGAACCAACCAAAGACATCCGCGAAGCCGGTGTTAAGTACAACAAGTCGATCTCGAACAACACTCTAATCGAAATTTCCATGGGTCAGGGACAAGAAGACCGTGCAAACAAAGCGCTCGTCCAGGCTGCACAAGACGGCAACTGGGTCGCGCTCAATAATATCCACTTGATGACTACCTGGACCCGCATCCTCGAACTCAAGCTCGACGAAGTCACCCCGACTGCTCACGAAGAGTTCAGATGCTTCCTGTCCAGTGAAGCTCCGCCTCTGCCTTTTATGCAGATCGTCCCTGAGTCGATTTTGCAGAATGCACTCAAGGTTTCCAACGAGGCGCCCCAAGACGTCAAAAGCAATATGTTACGCGCTTACGGACTCTTCTCGCAAGCGCGACTTGAAGAATGTACCAAAAAGACTGAGTACAAAGCGATTTTGTTCGGCCTCTGTACCTTCCACTCGTTCATCCTAGCGCGCAAGAAGTTCGGAGCCCAAGGTTGGTCGCGTATGTATTCCTTCAATGACGGTGACCTTACTATCTGCGGGGACATCCTGCGCAACTACTTAAACCGCTATGACTTGATTCCTTGGGACGACTTGCGCTAGCTCTTCGGAGAAATCATGTATGGCGGCCACATCACCGACTTCTGGGACCGCCGCACTAACAATGCGTAACTGCGTGTCCTGATCAAACCTGAACTCATGGAGCGCTAAGTGATCTCGGCTAACTTTACTGCACCTGACCCCAACAAGACTGAATACGACGACTACATCAAGTAAGTCAACGAAAAAATACCTGGTGAGTCGCCCGAGCTCATCAAAATCAATAATCTAGCCGAAGTTGGCTAGCTGACGAACGTCTCCAATTTCATTTTCGAAACTATCCTAAATCTGTCCGGCTCAGGCGCAGGCGCAGGCAAGACTGAAAAAATCGAAGACACAATCGCCACATACCTCGGCAACCCCGGCTTGAAAAATATCGACACCTAATCAATTCGTGGTCGCAAAGACATCACACCGTAACCTTTCGACATCGTGCTCGTCCAGGAGTGTGAACAGGTCAACGTCTTGGTTGATACGATCAGAACCTCGCTCGAGGACCTCCTCAAGGGTTGTCGTGGAGAACTTGGTGTCACTGACGCTATGGAGAAACTACAAATTGCACTCATGACCGGCAAAGTGCCCGCCATTTGGCAGAAATAAGGTTACGACACTGCAAAGGCCTTGATGGCTTGGTATGGCGACTTGCTGATGCGCATCGACCACTAGCAGAAGTGGGGAGACATCATCCAACCGAACCCGCAATTTCCATTGCCACAATGCGTCTGGCTCGCCGGTTTCTTCAACCCGCTGAAGTTCCTGACCGCATGCACACAGGTCGTCGCGCGACAAAAGGGACTTGCCCTCGACGGCATGAGTATTTCCACCGTGGTCACCGAGTTCAACTCTGTCGAGGAGGCCAAACTCGAAGAAAACGAGTGCGCACTCGTCTACGGTATGGTCCTCGAAGGCGCCGACTGGGAGCAAAAAGCAGAAAGAGGCGAAGGCTACCTCAAGGTCTAAGAAACTAAGAAGATTCACCCAGATCTACCTGTCGTCGAAATCAGACCAGTCGAATTGAAGGAGAAACGTGAGAAATATACACGCGGCTAATACGAATGTCCTGTATTCAAGACTGGCGGTCGAGGTGCCACATTCGTCTGGGCTGCCAATCTCAAAATGCGTGATGACAACGAGCCCGAGGACTTCTGGACACTCTGTTCGACTTGCCTTCTTCTTGCTGACGATTGATTTGCTTAATATAATATTGAATCAAATTGACAAATTAAATTAATATAGTAAGCAGTTAAAGTAAGATATGATTAAGATTTATTGAATGACTATAAGATAAAATTGATTGACTTAGTTATATGACATAATAAAAAATCAAAGTTGATATAAAAAGTAATTAAATCGTTTAAAATAAATTTAAGATAGTTGATAGTAAATTGAAGATAGATAAATCAAATTAAAGTTTAAAAATAAG
>Ga0256412_1000082_pt1 | contig 12510 bp, 21 predicted proteins | sample WCR_74metaT_FD_190055 | JGI IMG/M metagenome (GOLD analysis project Ga0256412, IMG submission 190055) | Metatranscriptome of seawater microbial communities from Monterey Bay, California, United States - WCR_74 (Metagenome Metatranscriptome) | ecosystem: Environmental > Aquatic > Marine > Coastal...
TACTAAGCTAGCACAGCAAGTATAAGATGAACTATCAAAGTAATGATAGCTAAGGCAACCCAAGCCGTGAAGGCAACAGGGCAGGCCTTTTGCTTCAAAAGCAGACCCCAGCGTCAACCATTCCAAGGTTTAATCCTCATGGATACCAGGCGCCACCTCAGGAAAAGAAGAAGGAGTCCGAGCAACCAACCAGAAAGACCTTCGGAGTTGTCAAAAAGAGACAAGATAAAGTTGAAGTCGAAGACTTCAAGAAGTTCAACGTTGAAGAACTTCTCCTTTAAGAAGGAGTTGAATTCAGAAACCCAACCAAAGCACCAGGTGGATGGTTACCACTTGAAGCATTTGACAACAAAGAGCTTGACTCAAGAGCACCAAAAGACTGGATGATAATCAAAAGAAATAGACCAACGCCAACTAACACTACCAGAAAAGCCGTCGAGGGTGATGGCTCACCAGTTGCAGACGCTCAGTCAGAAGGCAAGAAATCCATGCCAAGATTGGTCAAGACCGAGATTCCAGCACAAGGTCTTTGGACAGACAGAGATGGCCTCTGTTACTGGAGAAGACTGAAGATCCAAAAATATCTCCTTCAATCTGAAAGATATGAAGGCTACTGGGAGAACACCAAAGAAAAGTGCAGACTTCATAGAATCCAAATCTTGTTCGATGATGAGGACCCAAGAGAATTCGCCAAAAGATTCAAGGTTGCTTATGACTCCAGAGTCATGGCTGATTCTCTCATCAAATACAACTTCTATATCGAAAACATGCCAACCCATCAAATCCCAGAAATTGACAACGATGAAGTCAACAGAATCTTGAGTATGACCCAAAACACAAAGCAATTGAGAGGAAAGAGCTCTTCAGATACCACTACTCTTCTCAGTGAAGTTAATTTCGAATTTGCCAAAACCATGAACAAAATCATCTTCGATAAACATTTGGGCACTAACGGACCAAACCTCATCTCTGGCCCACTTACTCTTCCAGCTGAGAAGCCAAAGGAACTTCCTCCATATTACGGCATGATCACCATTCCACCACACAACTTCCCAGAGCAATTCTCCAACTTCTGCTTCAACTCCATTTTGAACAAAGATCAATCGATCAGAGCCATGCAAGAGATTAGAAAAGAGTGCAATGACGTTCTCGTTAAAGACATCTACAACCCAAACATCACCAAATCAATGAAAGTTCAAGAGTTCAAACAAATCCAAAAGTCATCCACCAGTTAGATCTCATACTACCTCAAGGAAACATGGGTCAACAAGATCAAGGATATCATCAAGACCAACTTTGCTGAGGATGTTGCTTCCAGCTCCCAGTTCGGAAAGCCATGGTACAGCCTTAACGAGACCTCCAAAGAAGCTTACGAAATGGGCAAGCTCAAGAAATTCCTCACCCAGACTCGATTTGTGATGCAGGATACTCTTCTGTATATGACTGAAGCATCAGTTAAGAGATTTGTTGCTTCCATTTGTTACTTCGTACCAATCTCGACTGAAGTCGTTAGCTCCAACGAAGTTAAAAATAAGTATTATACAGATGAAGAAATCGCACAGATGGGTGCTGAGAAGTAAAAGACTCCACTTTTCCAAATCGATCTTAGAATTGGTGAAAATGGAAGACCTGAGTACAGCACTCCAGCAAACGAAGTTGTTATTTCAATCTTATCCATTTTTGATAATGGTATCAAATCTCTCCAAGAGATCAATCAAGTTGAACAAAAACTCCTTCCACATCTTTTCAAAACCAACGCCAAGATGTTCCTCAAGAGTACTTCCAGACCAGATTACAGACCAGAAGACCCAAATCCAGAAGACAAACGTGAGCTTCCAGATGAAAACACTTGGGTATTTGACCAATTCAATGAGCTCAGAGATACTATCACCAGAGTAATCCAACCAATGTAAGAATACAAAGCTCAATATGACAAATATGAGAAAGAATACTAATTCGACCCAGAAAAAGAAATGGCTGCATATGACGATCCAGAAAACTGGCCTGAAGTTGACGCTCTGAAAGCCTCGATTCTTCACCATCAATCAGAGGAAAAGAGACTTACAGCAGAGATTCCAGAAGAAATGACAGTTTCTATCTTCGTGATCTCAACCAAGGTTATCAGAGACATGCTTGCCCAAAAACATAGAAAGATTGCCAATGAGCAGGTTGAACTTATCGGCAAGATTGCTCAAGCTAGGGCCGCTGAGATTAACGCGACCTTCGATGACTACGGTGTTACCGTTGAGCGTATTCCAAAGGACATTGAGCAACTTTCAGAGATCAAGGACTTCATGACAGCTTTACCATAGAAGCTTGAGACTCAATAAGCTGCTATCAAGGAGTGCATGCGTATTTATGAGACTCTTCATTTCTTCCATCACAAATTTGAAGATGAAGAAGAGTACGACAAGATGTGGCATGTCTACGGAGCGCCAAAAGAGACAGTCGAGAGAATTGAGAAGCAACAAGGCTTCCTCGAGAAGGAGAAAGAGAAGTTCATTAAGTAAATGGACAACAACAAAGCTGATTTCTCCCAGACCATTATGGAGCTCGAGACACTCTCAGCAAACTTCAAGCAGTACAAAGATGCTGAGCAATATGCCGAGGTTGCTTAAATGGCCACAAACATCAAGACCAGAATCGACGAGGCCAACGACTATGCTAAGATGATTAACAACAGAGAGTCTCTCGTCGGAATTGAGGATATTACAGACTACACATCAGTTCCTCAGATGGGTAAGGACTACAAGCCATATTATGATCTCTGGACAACAGTCGAGACTTGGAGATCCAGCCATCAAAGGTGGTTGAATGATGCACTTGAAGACGTCGATGCTCAAGACGTCGAGGATACAGTTGATCTTGCCAACAAGACCATGGCTCAAGTTCTCAGATTCTTCAGAGATAAGGACCTCCCAGGAATTTCCAAGATTGCCGATGACATCAAAGTTGCCGTCGATGCTTTCAAGCCATAAGTGCCAATCGTTGTCGCTCTCAGAACTCAAGGTATGAAAGACAGACATTGGGAGATGCTTTCCGAGAGAGTCGGATTTGAAGTCAAACCACATGACGGCTTCACCTACCAAGACTGCATGAACATGAATCTCGTCGACCACACTGAAGCTATCGTTGATATCGGCGAGAAAGCTGGAAAAGAATACAATATTGAGACCTCCATGGCCACGATGAAAAAGCAATGGTTGGACATTGAATTCAAGCTTAAACCATTCAAGACCACTGGAACTTGCTCCGTTGCTGGTTTCGATGATGCTATGATGATGCTTGATGAGCACATCGTTTTGACCCAAACCATGCAATTCTCTCCTTTCAAGAAACCATTTGAGCAAGAAATTGAAGAATGGAACCAGACTCTTCTCTATGTGTCCGACTGCATCGATGAATGGATGAAATGCCAAGGTCAATGGATGTATCTCCAGCCAATTTTCGATTCTCCAGATATCATGAAGTAACTTCCATCTGAAAACAAAAAATTCAAGGCTGTCGATAAAGTTTGGAAAGCCTGTATCGCTGGCTGCATTGAGGACCCAAATGCTCTTAAAGCATGCACCAGAGAAGGTCTTCTCGAGAGATTCCAAGACGCCAACAGAAACCTTGAAATCGTTCAGAGAGGTCTCAGAGATTATCTTGAATCCAAGAGAAGCGTTTTCGCTAGATTCTATTTCTTGTCTAATGATGATTTGCTCGAAATTCTTTCCCAAACCAAGGAAGTGGAAAATGTGAGACCTCATCTTAGAAAAGTATTCGAAAACCTGATGGATGTTACTTTCCAACCAGATAAAACCATTACTGCCATGTTCTCAGGAGAAAAGGAAGAAGTTGCTTTCGCATCTCCAGTTGATCCAAAAGACAAAGGTGTCGAGTTCTGGATGGGAGATGTCGAATAAATGATGTTCGATTCCATTAGACTATGTCTAAAGAACGCTGTTGAGTAGTACCAAGACGGCAAGAGAACAGACTGGATGCTTAAGCACTCTGGTCAATGTGTACTCAATGGTTCTCAAGTATGGTGGACAACCGAAGTCGAGGAGGCAATCATTGGTAGTTGCTTGCAGAAGTATCTCGATCAACTTCAAGCTCAGCTCCTTGATGCAGTACAACTTGTGAGAGGCAAATTAACTAAGCTGTAATCCATTACCATGGGTGCTCTTATCACAATTGATGTACATGCTAAAGATGTCGTCAGTAACATGGTAAGGCAGGGCGTTGCCGATGTCAACGCATTCGAGTGGATTCAATAACTCAGATACTATTGGGAGGACAAAAACTGCAGAGTAAAATGTATCCAAACTGATTTCCCATATGGTTATGAGTATCTTGGAAACACCTTTAGACTGGTTATTACACCACTTACCGATAAGTGCTACATGACATTGATGGGTGCTCTTAAACTTAACTTAGGTGGAGCTCCAGCTGGTCCAGCTGGAACAGGTAAGACAGAGACCACCAAGGATCTGGCCAAGGCTCTTGCTAAGCAATGTGTGGTGTTCAACTGCTCTGATGGTATGGATTATATTATGATTGGTAAGTTCTTCAAGGGATTGTCAGCCTCTGGTGCTTGGGCTTGCTTCGATGAGTTCAACAGAATCAATGTAGAAGTACTTTCCGTCGTCGCTCAACAGTTGCAACAACTTTTCGCTGCCAAAGCTAATAATCTTGACGAAATTCTTTTCGAGGAGTCTCTAATTAAAATGAAACCAACATTTTGTGCTTTTATCACAATGAATCCTGGTTATGCTGGTAGATCTGAGCTCCCTGATAACCTCAAGGCTCTGTTCAGACCAGTTGCTATGATGGTGCCAGACTATGCTCTTATCGCATAGATCTCACTTTATTCTTTTGGATACGCAGAAGCCAGTGTCCTCTCCGTAAAGATGGTCACTACCTTTACTCTAAACTCAGAATAACTTTCATCCCAGGATCATTACGATTACGGAATGAGAGCTGTCAAGTCTGTCATCAATGCTGCCGGTCTTTTGAAACGTCAAGACCCAGACATGGCTGAAGATCAACTTCTCCTGAGAGCCTTGAGAGATGTTAACGTGCCAAAGTTCTTGAAAGATGATCTTCCACTTTTCGAGAACATTATCAGTGATCTCTTCCCAGGTGTTGAAAGACCAGTCATCGACTACGGCCAACTCATGACCTAAATGGTAGAAAGTTGCAAAACTCTCAACTTAGATTCAACTGAGAACTTCCTTGCCAAGATCATTCAACTTTATGATACCATTCAGGTTAGACACGGACTCATGATCGTTGGACCAACCGGTGGTGGTAAGACTTCCAACTACAAGACTCTTGCTCACGCCATGACTGCCATCAGACACCTTGAAGGATACGAGAAAGTCAACTACTTCATTCTAAACCCAAAAGCTATCAAGATGGGACAGATGTATGGTGATTTCGATCCACAAACAACAGAATGGTAAGATGGTATCCTCGCCAAGATTATTCAAGATTGCGCCAAGGATGAGTCTCCAGAGAAGAACTGGGTCATGTTTGATGGACCAGTCGATGCTATTTGGATTGAAAACATGAATACAGTGCTTGATGACAACAAGAAATTGTGTCTTAACTCAGGTCAGATTATTTCTCTCACAGACAGAATGACAATGATGTTCGAAGTCGAAGATCTAGCAGTCGCTTCTCCAGCCACAGTCTCCAGATGTGGTATGGTTTACATGGAGCCAGGAGCTCTCGGAAATGACCCACTTATCAAAACATGGATGAATACTCTTCCAGAATCTTTCAAGTTAAGAAAACAATTGAAACCAACGATTGAAGGTCTTTTCAAAAAGTATTTGGAAGACATGCTCAAATTCAGACGTAGAAACTGCGTTGAACCAGTCGTTACTGTTGAGAACAATAACACTTAAAGTTTAATGAGAATTCTTGATTGCTTCTTTGCTCCATACATTGAAAGTGATACCAATAAAGTTTTAGACACAGATGTTGAAGATCTTGAACAATCTATTGAGCAACTCTTCGTTTTTGCCCTCGTCTGGTCTGTCGGTTGCACCACTGATCTTGTTGGAAGAGAGAAATTCTCTCAGAAATTGAGAGGCCTGCTATCACAGAAAGTTGGAATACCAGACACAGGACTCGTATATGACTACAAATGGGATCTGGATAAGAAAGAATGGATTATCTGGACCTTAACTTAAGCAGAGTATAGCGTTGATAATAAATTCTCATATGGTGAGATTGTGGTACCAACATTTGATTCCATTAGAATGCAATTCTTGAAGAAACTTCTGCTCACCAATAAGAAGCACGTCTTGTGTCCAGGACCAACTGGTACAGGTAAAACTGTCAATATTCAAATCATGCTTGCAACTTAGATGCCAGAAGAGTATCAATATATTCCAATTACCTTCTCCGCTCAGACTTCCGCAAATCAAACTCAAGAGGCCCTTGACGAAAAGTTTGAAAAAAGAAGAAAAGGTATTTATGGCCCACCAACAGGTAAGAGATTCGTCATCTTCATTGATGATTTGAACATGCCAAAGAAGGAAGAATATGGTGCACAACCACCAATTGAAATCCTTAGATAATGGATGGACCACAAGGGATGGTATGATAGAACACAAAAAGAAAAGCCATTCATGAAGATCGAAGATATCATTTTCGTTTCAGCAATGGGACCACCAGGTGGTGGTAAGAGTGTTATTACCCAAAGAATGCAAAGACATTTTAACATTCTGACTTACACTGATCTCGGAAGTGAATCAGTTACCATGATCTTCTCCAAGATCACGAAAGCCTTCATCGGTGCTTTCTCAGGTGAAGTCGCAAACATGATTGACTAACTTGTAGAATCAACTCAAGTCGTTTACAAGGGAGTTGCCGATAAACTTAAACCAACTCCAGCCAAGTCGCACTATACTTTCAATTTAAGAGATATCTCCAAGATCTTTTAAGGTGTTTGTGGAGGCCACGCCAAAGAGTGCCAAAGAATTATCGATGTCATTAGAATTTGGATCCATGAAAACCAGAGAGTATTTGGTGACAGAATGATCAACAATGACGATAAAAATGTCCTTCTTGAACTTTTATTGACAGAATCAGATAAATTCAAGCTAAAGAAAGATGAGATCTTCAATAGTGAAAGACTTATCTTCGGTGACTACGTCAACGGAATCGATGGAGAAAACAGACCATATGTTCAAATTACAGACATTGAGGTTATGATTACAAGGATCACTGAGTTCCTTGAAGACTTCAACTCAAGTTCAAAACATCCAATGAAGCTCGTTATGTTCTTGGATGCTTGTGATCACGTCAACAGAATTGCTAGAGTGTTGAGACAGCCTAAAGGTAATGCTCTCTTACTTGGTGTGGGTGGTTCTGGAAGATAATCATTGACTAAACTTAGTACTTTCATGAGCAACTATCAATTGTTCTAGATTGAAGTCGTCAAAGGATACAACATGAAGAATTGGAGAGATGACCTCAAAGTGTGCTTGATGCAAGCAGGTGTTGAGGCTAAAATTACCACATTCTTGTTTGTTGATACTCAAATCATCAATGAATAAATGCTTGAGGATATCAACAACGTTTTGAACTCAGGTGATGTTCCTCAACTCTATAAAAACGAAGACTTCGACGGAATCTACACCGTAGGTAAACAAGAGTGCCAGAAGAAGAATCTTACTCTTAACAAAATGAACATGTTCGCTGAATACTTATTGAGAGTTAAATCGAACATTCATTGCACTCTCGCGATGTCACCACTTGGTGAGATCTTCAGAACTAGACTTCTTAAATTCCCATCTCTTGTTAACTGCTGTACCATTGATATGTTCTCCAACTGGCCAGAGGAGGCTCTGATCAGTGTTGCCACTGGTTCTATCGGTGATGGAGAGATTGAACTAGGTGAAGATGCTCCAGGTTGTATTCAAATGTTCAAGGTTATCCATCAAAGTGTCGAAAAGATGACAGAGAGATACCTTGATGAAATGAGAAGAATTAATTATGTTACTCCAACTTCATATCTTGAATTGCTCAGTGCCTACAAGAAAACATATAAAGATAAAAAGAAGGAAGTAGAAGAGGCTAAAAGGAGACTTGAAAAAGGTCTTACAGCACTTGCCGAGGCAGGTCTTGAGGTCGCTAAGTTGCAACAAAAACTTAAAGACAGTTAACCAGAGCTCGTCAAGACATAGACTTAAGTGGCTGAAACCAAGATCGTTATCGCCAAAGAAAATGAAGAGGCACAGAAGGTCAAGGCTGTCGTCAGTGTTGAAGAAGCTGAGGCTTCTGAGTAAGCTGCTGAAGTAAAGAGTATTAAGGATGGCGCTGATGCTGATTTGGCTGTCGCTTTGCCAGCTCTTGAAGAGGCTGTCAGAAAGGTTAAGCAGATTAACGTAAATGATTTCTATGAGCTTAAGGGTGTAGGTATGCCAGGTCAATCTATCGTAAAGGTATTTTAGACAGTACTTTACTTCTTCCCAGGCAAAGGTAAACCAAAGAAGCCAGCCAAGACTGACGAGAAGAAAATGGCCTCTGATCCAGAGGGATGGTTCGAGCTCGCAAAGAAGGAGTTGCTTAACAATCCAAACAACTTCTTGAAGGAGCTGATTGGTTATGACAAAGATAACATTCCAGATGCCATGGTTGACAAAGTCAAGCCAATGATGGAGCTCGAAGCTCTTTCCGAAGCTAAGGTAAAGAACGCTTCTGGTGCTCTGGTTACAGTTAGACTTTGGATTATGGCAATGGTGACATACCACGAGGTCTTGAAGGTTGTAAACCCAAAAAGAGCAATTGCAGCTGAAATGACAGCAAAACTTGAGGTTGTCATGAAGAACTTGAACGAAAAGAGAGCTCAAGTTAAAGCCATCGATGAGAAACTCGCCAAGCTCCAAGCTGAACAAGATGCTCTCGAGGCTAAGTCTAAAGCTTTGAACGATGAAATCGAAGAGTGCGGAAAGAAACTTATCCGTGCCGAAAAGATGATTGGTGGTCTGGCTGGAGAGAAGGATAGATGGACATCTATCGTAGCTGATCTTACCATTCAAGCTACTCTTGTCGTTGGTGATTCCCTCATCGCTGCCGGTGCTATTTCTTATGTAGGTTCTTTCACTGCCAAGTACAGAGAAGAACTCGAAGAAATTTGGAGAACTAATTTAGTCGAATAAGAAATTAAGTTCACTAAATTAATCACCATGTCCAAGGTATTGGGTGATGCTGTCACCATCAGTCAATGGGGTGCAGCTGGTCTTCCATCTGATAAACTGTCCATTGAAAATGGTCTTATCATGTTCAAATCCAGAAGATGGCCACTCATGATTGATCCTCAGACCTAAGCTAACAAGTTTATCAAGAATCTTGGTAAAGATGTCGAAACAGGTCTTGATGTGTTCAAACAATCTGAAACCAACCTTCTTAGAAATCTCGAAATGGCAATCCAATTCGGTAAATGGGTGCTTCTTGAAAACGTTGGTGAATCCCTTGATCCAGCTCTTGAGCCAATTCTTCTCCAATAAAAGATCAAGCAAGGTAGTAGTTACGTAATCAAACTCGGAGACAAATCTGTTCCATACAATGAAACATTCAAATTCTTCTTAACGACTACTCTTCCAAATCCTCATTACAGCCCAGAGACCTAAGTAAAGATCAGTCTCCTTAACTTCGCCATTACCCAATTCGGTCTTGAAGAACAAATGTTGAATCAATTGGTTAAACTTGAGTTCCCAGAACTTCAAGCACAAAAAGATGAGATTGTGCAGAGTAATGCAAAGAACGCTAAGATTACATATGAATTAGAAAACAAGATTCTTCATACACTTTCAGCAGCTGAAGAGGTCATGGATCTTCTTAAGGATGATGAGCTTATTGATATTCTTGCTGATTCTAAAAAGATTTCAGGCGAAATCGAAGAACAAAAGAAGATTTCAGATATTGCCGAGAAGCAAATTGATGAGACTAGAGAGAACTTCAGAGTTGTTGCATTCAGAGCTTCTCTTCTTTTCTTCTGTATCACTGATTTAGATAACATTGATCCAATGTATCAATACTCACTCCAGTGGTTCCAGAGACTGTTCTCAGCTGGTGTTAGAAACTCCAACCCAGACAGCGATACTCAAGAAAGAATTAAAAACTTGAACGCTTATTTCACTTTGAGTCTATATCAGAACGTTTGTAGATCCTTGTTTGAGGCACATAAGCTTTTGTTCTCATTCTTGCTCTGTATGAAGATCCTTTTCGGAGACAACAGTGTTGACATTCAAGAATGGAGATTCTTCCTAGCTGGTGCAAGTGGACAAATTGATGTGAAACCAAATCCAACTGACTGGCTTGAAGATATCGAGTGGGCCCAAGTTTATGAGCAACTTTATTGCATGGACCAACTCGAAGCTTTCAAAGGTATTGAAGCTTACTTCATTGAGTTCCACAAGAAATTTAAGAAGATCTATGATGCCACCGAAGCTCATAAGGAGAAGATGCCAGGTGAGTGGGAAGAAAGACTCAACTAATTCCAAAAGATGATTTTGATTAAGGCACTTAGAGCTGATAAAGTTACAGCTGCTATTTCTGATTTCATTGTTGAAAAAATCGGACAAAACTTCATTGAACCACCAACATTCAATTTAGGAAGATGCTATAACGACTCTGACAATATTTCTCCACTTATTTTCGTCTTGTCAGCAGGTTCTGATCCAATCGCTGATTTCAAGAAATTCGCAGAGGAATAAGACATGTCAGCCAGAATTGAATCTGTCTCATTGGGTCAAGGTTAAGCACCTAAGGCAGAGAAAGCTATTGAAAAAGCAAGAGCAACTGGTGGATGGTGCCTCCTTCAGAATTGCCATTTGTCTATCTCTTGGATGCCAAGACTTGAAGCCATTGTTGAACAACTCACTGAACAAAACCACGTTGATTTCAGAATCTGGTTGACATCTATGCCAAGTCCAAACTTCCCTGTAAGCGTTTTACAGACTGCCGTTAAGATGACTATGGAGCCTCCAACTGGTCTAAAATCTAACCTCCTTAGAACTTACGCCAATTTGGATAACAGAACACTTAACGACTGCGCTAAGCCAGATGCATTCAAGAAACTCATGTTCTCTTTCTCTTTCTTCCATGCTATCGTACAAGACAGAAGAAAGTTCGGAGCCATTGGCTGGAATATTCCATATGCGTTCACCTTCGAAGATTTTGATGTGTGCAGAAAGCAACTTAAGAGTTTCCTTGATGACTATGATGAGATTGATTTCAAAGTACTTAACACACTCGGATCCGAGGTTAACTATGGTGGTAGAGTCACAGATGACAAAGATATCAGACTTATCAAATCCATTCTCTGGAGATTTATCAACGAAGGTGCAGTTAATGATGGATACGCCTTCTCTGATAGCGGTACCTATAGGATTATTCCAGCTACTGATCAATAAGGATATATTGATTACATCAACACTCTTCCATTGGTACCACATCCAGAAGCTTTTGGACTCCACGAAAATGCAGAAATCACTACCAATCAGAGTATGACTAGACAGATTCTTGAAAGTGTTCTTTCCGTCCAACCAAGAGCTTCATCAGGAGCTGGAAAATCACGAGAAGACGTTATCGGTGACCTTGCTATTGGAGTTCTTGAGAAGACTCCAGCCGTTTTCGATTATGAAAGCATCGTTGAAAGATATCCAACCATGTACAATGAATCAATGAACACTGTATTGGCCCAAGAAGTCATCAGATACAACAGACTCCTTGTCATCATGCACAAGATGCTCAGATCTGTCCAACTTGCTCTTAAGGGAGAAATTGTCATGAGTGAAGACCTTGATAAATTGGGTACATCCATGTTCAACAATCAAGTTCCAGATGCATTCGGCAAAGTTGGTTTCCTTTCTCTCAAACCATTGAGTTCCTGGGTTACTGATTTGAACGATAGAATTAAGTTCATCTAAGGTTGGATTGACAATGGTTCACCAGCTGCCTTCTGGCTCTCTGGATTCTTCTTCCCACAGGCTTTCTTCACAGGTGCCAGACAGAACTTCGCCAGAAAGCATGCCATTGCTATCGATGAGCTCTCTTACGACTTCAAAGTCTATGATGAGATTGAGCCAGAGAACGTTACTGAGAAACCAGTTGATGGTGTTTATTGCTTCGGTCTCTACATCGAAGGAGCCAGATGGAATAAGACAACTCACATGTTGGATGACTCCAAGCCAAAGCAGCTTTACGTTGAGCTCCCATTGATCTGGTTCGTCCCTAAGAGAAACAGAGAGAAGCCACAAACAGGCATTTATGATATTCCAATGTACAAAGTACTTTCCAGAACAGGTACCTTGTCTACCACTGGTCACTCTACCAACTTCGTCCAGTACATGGAATTGCCAACCAAAGAGGAGCCAGCCAAATGGATTAGAGGTGGTGTCGCTTGCTTCTTGGCTCTTAGATACTGAGCAAAAACCAGAAATTCTCATTCTGGTTGATCTATGAAATTTCACTTCCGCAAGTATTAAGTTTCATAAAATATTTACA
>Ga0256412_1000083_pt1 | contig 12505 bp, 14 predicted proteins | sample WCR_74metaT_FD_190055 | JGI IMG/M metagenome (GOLD analysis project Ga0256412, IMG submission 190055) | Metatranscriptome of seawater microbial communities from Monterey Bay, California, United States - WCR_74 (Metagenome Metatranscriptome) | ecosystem: Environmental > Aquatic > Marine > Coastal...
ATCCCCTTTCTCATTTATGACTCTTGAATCTAAAATTTGATTTCTAGCATGATCAACTCCACCTGCTTCTAATCCAGATGAAAGAAGCCCGCCGAAAGAAGTGTGCATAACTCCTTCTCTTGCAAGCACCCGTTGCCTGGCATAATTCTCATCATTAACATGAGCTAAATTCTGACCAGCAACTTCAGCTGTCCTCGCGTGATAGCGAAGGGCTTCAGAACTTTTACTTATCTCTCCTAATAGTCCCATTGTAAATTAGTCCTTAAGCAGATTCATTTAGGGATGATCTCGGTGTTTTAGACAATCGGCTAATGTCTCCAGAACGATTGTAGGTTTTAGAATGAGACTTTGGATCAGTAACAGATAGCAATTGATCAGTTACCTCAGACAAACGAGCGAGGATTTTTTGATTTTGGGAAATTCTATATCTAATTTGAGAGATCAGTTTATTAATTTCTTCAATTATACTTTGGAACATCGGTTGAGTAACTTCCGGGAAATGTTCAACTAATTGATTCAAACTTGAATCACTTGGTTTACCCAGTGAACTAGCGAGGGAAGTAACAAAGCCTTGCCGTCTCTTTTGTAGCATTTGACTTGCTTCCATTTGATTTTGTACAGATTGGTTAATCTCCATGAGACTTTCTGTCCTGCGATCAAGAATACTCTGTTGCTGGGCATTTAAAAGACCAACTAAACCACCATATTCCTGCAATTCATCTCTGAGTAAAGTAAGCAAGTCTTCCCATGTAAAAGTCAGGCTTGAATTAGGTTTCTGTGCAAGTTGAACCATATATTTATTGTTTAGTGCCCTCTTTCAATAAGCTTGAATCATCGCCTTTATTCTGAAGTTGTTGCTGCAGAATAGTAGAAACTCCAAAACCACCCCCGCTAGCAATACTTTCTGAAATCGCATCCGTGAAGAAGTGACGATACATTCGATGAGCTCCACCATCCTCATTAAAAACACCTTTAAACATAGGCTTTAATGCCTCTTTTAAAAACTGCTTCACCAGAACGGATTCAAATTGATCACTGACAGCTGCAACTTTTTGGTCATGAGTCGTATGCTTAGAATGTGCCATCTCCATGAGCATGGAAGAATCCATTCCCACATATTGCTTTCCTACACTTTCCGCTTCCATAATATTTTTTAATTAATGATAAGCTCAGCTTGAAGAGCTCCAGCATTTTTAATGGATTGTAATATAGAAGTCATTTCACGAGTAGTTAACCCGAGTTTATTGAGAGCGGATGCAAGTTCATTAACAGTTGATGCTCCCGGAGGGTCTAATTCATCAAGTGCCTCAAATCTACCGACTTCTTCAATTAGATCTGCATTCTCACCTTGTAAAATTGTAGTTGCACCCTGAGAGAATGGCAGAGGTTGACTAACTCCCGTTGTCGGGTTCAAGAAAATGGTAACATTGCTGCTACTGACAGCAACTGGTGAAATACGAACGCTTTGTGTCGCAACAATAGTACCAGTTCTTTCATTAATGATAACCCTAGCTGGAACATCTGGTTTAACATCGATACCTCCTACTGCAGCAAGAAAGTTTGTGGTTTGACCACGAAAATCAGCAGGAACTTGAACATTCACTACCCCACCATCAATTGCCAAGGATGTACCCGGATAGTACTTGTTGATCGCATCAGCAATTTTAACAGCTGTTAAAGAATCAGGTGATCTTAAAATAAGTTCTATCTCATTACCACTATTTAGAACCCGACTTTCAATTTCTCTCTCTACTAATCCACCATTACTGACAATACCAACAGTCGGATGATTAACTTGAACATTTGCACCGCCACCACCACCAGCAGACAATCCACCTATCGAAACAGCACCCTGAGCAACTGAGTAAACTTTTCCATCTGCACCGTATAGAGGGGTTTGTAATAAAATACCACCTTGAAGAGAGTCTGCATTACCAATGGAGGAGACTGTTACATCCATTCTTGCTCCCTCCTTTGCAAATGGTCCAATATCTGCCGTGACCATTACAGCAGCTATATTTCTAGATTTATCTGCCTTATCTGCTCTTATCCCTAAAGTCTCTAAGGCATTCAACACCCCTAATTCAGTGTACTCTATGCGAGAATCGCCCTGACCAGCAAGCCCGGTTACGATACCATACCCAAACAATTGATTGCTTCTGCTGCCACGAACATCAGTCAAATCTTTAATTCTAGCCCCAAAAACAGAGGTCAATGCTAAGATAAAAAGGCATCCCCATGCAGTAGATTTCATAAGTTTATGATACATATAATTAAAATGGGTTAATAACTGCAGCTATCTTTTGGTACCAACTTTCTTTTTGTGCATCATTTAAACTACCCTTTGAAACAAACTCAATTTGAGCATCTGCAATGTATTGAGATGAAACAATATTTCGATATCGTAATCCCTCCCTGAATCCAGCACCTATATCTTCCTGACGAACCATACCTTTTAAAACAGCATAATAACTTTCGCCTGAAAATGTTACCATTCGAGCACCCTCCAAAACAAGAACACCATTAGGTAAAACATCAATAACAACAACACTTACCCGGCCCTTAAGATTTTGAGTATTTGCAATTGACCCACCTCCTTGATTGCTACTTTTTGTTTCTATCTCAGTACCAGGAAGCCCCCCCTTGTGAGTACCCATTTTGCTATTAGCAAACAAGAATTGCTTCACCGCGTTTTCAATTTGTGACTGACGATTACGGACAGAATTTTGAGAAGCGGCTAACGATGAACTTTCGCCAACATCTATGGTAATCAAATCGCCTACGGCGAAAGAACGCTTATCTCCATAGAGACCTCTTTGATTATTGGAACTCTTCAGCCAAAGAGATACTGCAAAGGTACTGTTGCAGATCATCAATATTAAGATTATATTAGATATTATTTTCATTAGAGGTGAACTTTAACGCTATTTTCATTTAAAACCTTTGCTTGAAACTTTTTATCGGAAGAAAGGTTTTGTACTGTTACATTTCCTCCTGCTACTCCGTTTTCTAGAGCCATGCCTTTCATTGTTACATAAATACCATTACCAGAAGCGAATACATCAACGATTTGACCTTTTTTCACTAAGGTAACTTTAGAGAGAAAATTCCACTTAATGGGAGTGTTAGATTTGATATTGGAAGACAACTGATAACCTTTCACATTAGCGGTAACCGGAACTGCACCAGCGTGTTGTTTAAGTATATCAACGGGTTTTTGATCAAATTGAACTGAGCTCATTCTCACCCCCCTCATCAAGGGCGTCTTAGAATAAAACACATCCACATATTGACCGATTCTTAAAGGTTCCGCAAATGTTCCTATCAAATTACCATCATCCCAAACTCCAAAACGAGTAAAAGTACTTGAAGATAACTCATCTGGAGAGCAATCTGAAATCTTTATTAGATAATTAGAACTAACCTTTATGGGAGTCCACTCCCGAGTAAGGAAAGCAATTACCCTTCCGGAAGCCTGGTAGCGATGAGAGATACTCTCCCCGAGCCTTTTCTCTAAAGTTTGTCGGTCAAGAGTTATCGTTTTCGGAGTTGCGGATAAAGTTGAGTCATAAGAACGCAACATTGCGGGTGGGGAGGAAATCAATGCAGAAGATTTTGTAATAATCCTAGTTTTTACGGGTGCAGAAGAAAAATCAATTGAATCGATAAAACGACTTACATCCGCAAATAGAATGCACAAGGGAGAAAGTAATGCTAAAAGCCAAATCTTCATTAATTATCTTTTCAACTGGTTAACACGAGAAAGCATGTCATCAGATGTTTGGATAGATTTTGAATTAATTTCGTAAGCTCTTTGTGCAATAATCATATTAACCATCTCTTCCACCACATTAACATTGGACATTTCTAAATAGCCTTGCTGTAGAACGCCAAACCCATTTTCACCAGGAGCACCAATTTCAGGAGCACCGCTTGCTTCGGTTTCAGTAAAAAGATTCCCACCGTTCGCTTTAAGTCCTGCGGAGTTCGGAAATCGTACTAATTCAAGTTGTCCAATAATTTGAGTTCCATCTGCAGTTTCAACTGAAACTTCACCTGTTGGGGAAACGAAAACATTGGTTACCTCTGGATCAATTTGCAAACCAGCAGCTAATGGTAACGCATCTGCAGTTGTGATCTGACCATCAGGTCCAACCTTAAATGCGCCATCTCGTGTATATGCCTCAGTACCATCTGGCTTTTCAACTTGGAAAAAACCTGTTCCATCAATCGCAATATCCATCTTCTCACCACTTTGCGTAAGTTGTCCCTGAGTAAATATCTTAGCTGTGGAGACTACTTTTGTTCCATTTCCCATTTCAACCCCGGTTGGGACAACATTTCCTGCACCCGTTTGCCCACCTGATTGGCGAGGGTTCTGATAAAGCAAATCTTGAAATTCAATTTTATTCTTCTTGTAGCCTGTTGTATTAACATTGGCTATATTATTAGAAATAACATTTAAGTTCATTTGCTGTGCCTGCATGCCAGTGGCACCTGAATAAAGAGATAAGTTCATAGTATATTTTGTTACTTAGATTTACTGTGTTTGCCCTAAAGTTCCTATAGCTTTGCCAATATTTTGGTCAAATGTTTGAATCATTTTCTGGTTCGCTTCATGTGCACGTGAGACTTCAATTAATCCGATCATTTCTTCGATTGCAGATACATTACTAGACTCAAGATATCCTTGCATTATTGTAAATTGGGTTGGATCAGTAACCTCGGGGTTAGTCTCGGGATCTTTGGCTACAAATCCACCTCCAACTTTCTGTAAGTCAAGAAGTGGGTTTTCAAACGAAAAAACTCCTACCTTTCCAATGTTTTGATCACCCTGAAAAACCTGCCCCTCTTTATCAATAGTAAGGTCACCACCTCCGGGTATAGTCTGAATACTTGCACCACCATCATCCGAAAATTGATGCCCCATGCTGTTGACCATTACACCCTGGGAATCAACATAAAACTGACCGTCTCGTGTATAAACGGAATCACCATTTTGGTTAAGCAGTGCGAAAAAACCTTCGCCTCTCAAGGCTAAATCCATGGGGTTGTTTGTCTCTTTCATTTCGCCCTCGTTATAATCAACTTGATTTTTCATTACAGGAAAGGAACCCGGCATTTCATTCCTAAGTCGATCATGAGTGCTTCTGGCAATCTCGCCTCCCTCAACTGCCTCAAAGCTAACCGCTACCTTTTTGAAACCTGCCACATGGCTTGCAGCTATGTTGTTTGCAATTACATTTTGGTACTGCTCTAACCCTCGTAGGGCAGATGCGTTTTCATAGAGAGATAAATTCACACCCTCATGAAAGCAAAAAACATGCCAAATGCATGCTCGGGGTCGGACTTACGAGAAAATTAAAAAATCCTAGTATTCACACGATAAGTCAATCACGCGACCATCAGGAATATGAATAAGTATATTTACAGGTGAGTTATCTACAGAAACAACTTCAATCTTAATTCCACTTTCGTCTGTATGAATAATCTCGGTTTCACTATTTTGAGGAGAATCATCCGAATCCGAGGAAACAGGAACTTGGTGCTGTTTATTGGGATCAGAAAGGTAGGAATTAAATGTACTAGAAGCATCAGTAGAATCATTACTTTCAATACTTGCTCCGCGACCAGATAAATAACTTTGCATAACTTGATTAAGCAGATTGCGTACCGTTTATGTTATTTGTATTGAGCAAGGTCTTCCTTACTCATATCCAAAACAAGGCTAAGCTCAACACGACGATTTTTGGCTGGTTGATTGGGGTACCGAATATCGTTTGGCTTGGTGGAACCATGACCAGTTATTCGTTCAAGTTTTCCATCTAATTCACCAGCCGAGTAGTGCACAAGGGCATTAGTCACCTCTGCACCTTGCTCCAGGGACATAGTCCAAGCATTAGAACCAGTTGTATTTCCTTTTCCACTATCCAGATGGTTACTGTGCGAATCAACACGATAAACTAAAACATGTTGAGAAAGGAGCCAAGACATTCTTTGCATTACCTTCGTTCCATGAATTGTCAACTGAGAGGATGAAGGTTCGAAAAGAGGTTTATCATCACCATGAAATAGGGTAACTTTTAAACCTTCTGAAGTAGCTTCGATTTGCATGGTTGAATCATCAATCTCATGTAATTTTAATCTTTTAAACCAATCTTGGGCTATTCTATGTAACACATCAATATCTATTGAGGTCGTATCATCTGTATTCCTCATCGTAGTATCTGAACGACCTACTATTTGATCTACCATACTACCTGGGCGAGCATCTTTTTGCTCGACTGGAGTAGATTTTGGAACCCCTGCTTTGTATGGGTCTCTGAAAAACCTAGTAGTGGCTATAATTACCTCTTCATCTTGTGACAAAATCCACAAAACTAAAAACAAGGACATCATTCCCGTAACAAAATCGGCATAAGCCACCTTCCAAGCTCCGCCGTGACTTCCTTTCTTAAAGGTTTTACTCCTATGAATGCGACTAAACATTAAGTGTGAGGGATTTTAGAATTAACCACCCTTAGCAGCATCCTTGCACTTTTCTTCGAGTTCATCAGCAGAGGGTTGGATAAGGTTATCGAGAGATCTACGCCCAATCTCAACCGCCATGATGGGTGATAATCCCGTGGCGAAACCGGAGACTGATCTTTCTACAATATGATAGTACAAAAACTCTTGCGTTTGATTTAAAGAAACCAATCTACCGAGTGGAATTCCGATACCATAAGCAAGAAATATTCCAAGGAAAGTACCACTTAGTGCTGCCGCAACCTTTGCGCCAACCGAGGAAGGGTCTTCCAAATTGGACATGGTGTTAATAATACCTAAAACGGCTGCAACAATACCAACGCCCGGGAGTGCATCCGCAATCATTTCTATTGCTTTTATTGACCTTCCCGCCTCAGCTTCCCTACTGTTCAATTCTGCTTTTAAAATACCACCAATTTCTGCTGGCTTACAACGACCATCAACAATTGGTCTCAGCGAGTTACACAAAAATTCAACTAAGCCAGCGTCGTTGAGAAAAGAAGGATACTTGGTGAAAATTGAACTATTCTGGGGGTCGCTCACATGTTCATCAAGTGCTGGCGTACCTTTCCTTCTTCCGAGCATAAAAAGTTCATAAAGAAGAACGAGGAGGTCGATAAACTTTTCCTTACTCGCGATTCCACCCTTAAATGCTTTGATAATATCAATCTTTAATCCAACAAGAACACTTTTGGGGCTAGATACAACAAGTATGCCAAGACCAATACCACAAATAATCATAATTTCACCTGGGTGAACCAGAGAAATAGGATTTCCACCAGCGGTCATAAAACCACCAATACAAGAAGCGAAAACGATAATCATTCCTACGACAAGTAACATAACTTAAAAATAATTTAGAGTAAGGTTCGGAAGTGCGAACGAAGTGCCAGCACCGATTGGGAGAGAATTTGACTAATTCGCCCTTCTGACAACCCAAAAATGTGCGCTATTTCAGAAAGTTTCAGTTCCTCGTAATAATATAACATTAGAATTTTCTTTTGTGGATCCGGTAAATCCTTAATTTTATCTCTTAACAAAAGAACTTTTTCTCTATGCTCTGTTTTCTCAGAAGCATCCTGCTCAGTAGGATCAGAAATTGTTTCAGAGAGTGGAGTCGAGTCACCGTCTCCAGAATGTCCACTCACAGGCGCATCGATGGGGACAAAAGTAATAGGCTGTGTTTCTTTCAATAAAGTCTCGTATTCAGAATGGCTCAAATTTAACTCTTCCTTAACTTCATCAACACTAACAGGTCGCTTGAGACGCGATTCCATTTCTGAAATTGTAGTTTGCAATGACCTAGCTTTAGCTCGGTTAGCACGAGGAAGAGAATCAATTTTCCTTAATTCATCTAGAAGTGAACCCTTAATTCTTAAAGCAGCATAATTACCAAAGGACTTTCCTTTAGATGGATTAAATTGATTAACGGACACAATTAAAGCCTTAACAGCAATGCCGTACATATCCTCGATCTCATAATGATCGGGAAAATGAAATCGCATACGAGAAACTATTGATTTAACAAGAGGAAGATAATCTTCAATGAGTTGATCTCTTGATTTCTCATCTGACATAGCCAACCTGTACTTGTCAGCCGCTTCTTTCATTCGCACAGAAGAAGCAACTGAAAAAGCTTTGTCAGTATCTTTCTTTTTTGTGTTGAGCGAATTCATATTAGACGATTAATTAAACTTGAGCTTGCACCATATGCTTAGAGTTAGTCGATGCTTCATTCATAGCCTCGGCCAATTTAGCAGAATCATTGTCATTTTGTTTAGATACATTTCCAGTTTCGATTTTCTTATTACGAGAAATCGATTCTACAATAATTCCATTTAAAATAAAGCTTAATAAAAATCTACCACACAGGGCAAAAAACAGGCATCCGAATGTGCTTTGAACCAGTGCAATGATAAAGTCATGAGAGATTAAAATACCAACTAAAAAAAAACACAACAAACCCAATAAAACCAGACAAATAGAAGAAAAATCGAGCATCATTATTCATAATTAGATTTTCCTGTAAGCTGAGAACCCTCTAGCATAAAGTTCTTCCGGGAAAGTTTTTGCGATCATTTGATTTAGAACACTGGTACTAAAATCTCCTGTTACATTCTGCCCGTTACAAACACACAGTGGTGATAGATTATTACGCAAAAGTAATGGCCAAAGTTTGGTGGAATTAGAAAGCTCATCAAAGTGAGTAAACGCAAGGTGAGTAACTCCAATATTGTTTCCAAAGTTTATAGATTTATTGAGAACTTGCTTATCATAAGCGGAATTTAAGACTAAAACACGAGTTTCAACATTTAAGTCATCGAGGTCCTGCTTTGCTTTCATCCAATCATCGTTATGCGCAAGAGAAAGACCAGGAAAATCTAAATACAAAGGAGAATCAAATGAACTTTTAGGAATTTTCGTAGACTCTCTGTAAAGAGTTACTCCAATAACTTCGCAAAATATTCTCAAAGCATCATCTGGATTTGGTATTCCATTTTCTACCTTTAGCACATTTGGCGATTTTTTATTCATGAATACATCATGTGCAAGAAATTTGCATAATGTAGTAGTTTTTCCAACCCCTGGTGCTCCAATTAAAGCAATCCGATTACCAACAGCAGATGAATCTAAGGACTTGAAACGATCTGAAAGCCCAATGGTTATTTCTTTAAGAGTTTCGGCGAGTGGAAGATTGTTAATCTCGGGCCAATTTGACCATGACTGAATATCATTGAGCAATTGCTGATCAAATCCTGTTTTAGCCAATATTTTAAAAGAGTCACTTTCACTTTCGTCAGGAGTTTCATCAGTTTCATCGGGTAAAGGACTTGAAACCTCCGATTTTGCAGATGAAACCGAGGGAACTGAAACACTAGAAACTCCATTCTCATCTAACGTTGGACTACTGAGACCGTTTTCTAATTTATCATTTTCAACAGATCCTGAATTGGAAGGAATCTCCGCAATTACTTCCAATTTAGGAGACGAAATAAATTTTTTCAATCCCTCACCTCCAACTTGACGAACAGACAAGACGCGAGCATTTTCCCCTAACTTATCCCTGATAACTCGAACTGCCTCTTCCGCAGATTTTACCGTTAATCGAAATCTTTTTCCAGCTTTCGCATCTGAATTACTATCGGTTAAAGTTTCCATTTAATTATGCAGCAACAGGTACTTCGCCAGAATTTGGGGCAGAATTGGAATCTTCCATCGCTGAAATGATATCGGGGGGTAACGATTGGGCTTCAATTGAAATTGCACCAAAAGGCTCAATTTGGGTTTCGGTAGGAAGTTCTTGATAGGATAAAACTACAAGTTGAGGATAAGATGGTTCCATAAAACGACGAAAAGCGAGTCTAAGTTCAGTTGTGGTAACAATGATGGGAGCAAGCCCGCGCTCGGCCATTTCTTTAATTTTGGGGTCAATTTCTTGAATTATTCCTTCTGTAAGACTTGGATCCATAACAAGTCCAATATCAAATTGACTACGCTTAACACGGCTTATCAAGGTCTGCTCCAATCGAGGCTCAAAAGTCATAGCTAGTAACTTGTCCTTCTCCACCTCGTACTCCTTAACAAAGTACATACCCAATCTTTTTCTAGCCTGCTCAGACAGATCATCGGGATTTTTAGTTATGCTAGCCATGTCGGCAATAGTTTCCAAAACAATGGTTAAGTTCTTTATGGATATACGCTCACGTAATAAATTTTGAAGGGTTCGTTGTATGATACCTACATTTACTAAATCAGGTAGCAATTCACTCACCAGAGTTGGATTTTTATCTTTAATTAAATCGAGTAATCTTTGAGTGCCTTCACGCTCTAAAATCAGATAAGCAATCCTTTTAAGCACATCCGCAAGGTGGGTAACTAAAACAGACGAAGGATCAACTACAGTACATCCTTCAATCTCTGCATTCCTGCGCTCTTCATCAGGTATCCACATAGCTTGAATTCCAAATACCGGTTCAATCGTTGGAATGCCGTTAAGTTTTCCGGCATCTCCCCCACCCATGCTCATAGCTAGAACTCTATCTGGCATAATTGTAGACCGAACTACCTCCTTACCTCGAAGTAAAAACCTATATTCATTTGGCTCTAGTTCTATGTTATCGCGCACACCGATAGTTGGAAGTAACATTCCCATTTCTCTGGCAAAATTGGTCCTCGCTCCGGTGATTCTTTCAAGGAGGTCCCCTCCTTTCTTTTTGTCGGCAAGCACAAGTAAACCGTAGCCCATTTCCAAACCAAATACTTCTTGCTCAATAGCATTTTCCATAGGGGAGAGTTTTCCCTCCTGCCCATCCTCGGGCGGTGCATGTTGAGAAACCTGAGCCCCTCCAGATTGGGGTAAAACGGGAGTCGCCGCGGCACCCTGACTCATCTGCTCAAATTCTGCATCTCCGGACTCAGCGACTTTTGTGTAATAATATGCAGCCGCAAAACACACCAATGATAGAATAAAAAATGGCCAAAATGTCTCAGACAAGAAAAAAGCGAACATCAACAGCATCGTACCCGCAATAGCAATAGCACGAGGATAAATCGTTAACTGCTTGCCGACAAACTCTCCAAGGTTAGCTTCTTCAGATGACCGAGTGACGAGAATACCAGCCGCAATGGAAATGATAATTGCAGGAATCTGACTCACTAGACCATCACCAATAGATAAAATAGTATACTTCTCCAAAGAACCACTAATCGTCATATCTTTTTGAAAATAACCGATCAAAATACCTCCAATTATATTGACAACAGTGATAAAAATTCCCGCAACTGCATCACCTCTTACAAATTTGCTGGCACCGTCCATTGAACCGTAGAAATCGGCATCTTTTTGTATTCTTTCCCTCTTAGCAAGTGCCTCAGCTTCAGTAATGACTCCTGAGTTCATTTCGGCATCAATAGACATTTGCTTTCCGGGCATAGCGTCTAGTGTAAATCTCGCGGTAACCTCTGCAATTCGACCCGCACCTTTAGTGATAACAACAAAATTAATTATGACCAAAATCAGAAAGATAACCGTTCCTACGACATAATTACCACCGACAACAAAAGTACCGAACGATTCAATGACAGAACCAGCGTCACCATCGAGTAAAATCAATCTAGTAGAGGCTACATTTAAACCTAATCGGTACAGTGTAACAGATAAAAGTAAAGTCGGAAAAACCGAAAACTCAGGAGGGTCTTTTACATAGATAACCGTTAAGAGGATCAGTAGAGATATAGCTATACTAATGACTAACAAAATACTCAAGATATCCTTGTGAACAGGAACGACTAGCAGTAACACTGCACCAAATAAACCAAATACAAAGCCAAGATCTGAATTTCCACTAAAACGACCAAGTATTGATTTAATATTTTGAATAAAATCGTTCATTCTAAATTATCCAATGGGTTTAGAGAGCAATCTACGGGCTTTTAGTCTGTGAAAATAATATGCATGAGATTTATAAACTTGAGCTAAAATCTCAGCAACAATTTGATAAAAATCTAACGGTATCGGTTCTCCAATCCGTCCAAGTGCAAACAATGCCCCCGCCACTGGTTTATTTTCAATGGTCGGCACATCATACTCTGCTGCAATAACTTTGATCCTTCTAGCCAATAGATTTTCTCCTTTCGCAACAACTACAGGAGCAAGATCCATGCCCTTTTCATAACGAAGTGCAATCGCATAGTGCGTAGGGTTCGTCACCACAACATCAGCAGTGCCCACATCTGATAAATTTTGACCAGAAAGCATTTCCATCGCTTTTTTTCTTTGAGCAGACTTAACCTCGGGAGAAACTTCTTTACTCTTCGTTTCTTCCTTAACTTCATCTTTTGTCATTTTCATCTCTTCATCATTCTCTTTCTTCTTAATCATAAAATTAATAATTGCTATGATTACTAGTAAAAGAACGAGAATTGCGAACATTGTAACAAACAAATCGTAAATAAATACAGGAAGATGCTGAATTGG
>Ga0256412_1000085_pt1 | contig 12373 bp, 20 predicted proteins | sample WCR_74metaT_FD_190055 | JGI IMG/M metagenome (GOLD analysis project Ga0256412, IMG submission 190055) | Metatranscriptome of seawater microbial communities from Monterey Bay, California, United States - WCR_74 (Metagenome Metatranscriptome) | ecosystem: Environmental > Aquatic > Marine > Coastal...
AGCGCACTTACGCAGAGAAATGGATTCGTCACAAAATTAAGGAACCAGCGGAAATTTCTCCTTTAAAAGAGGTGGGAAGCAAATCAAAGGTTAAGCCAACCAAGCAAACATTTTTGCTATGGCTGCTGCGACCTCCCAACGGTAAGACAGATCTTACTATAAGAGTTTATATAATTTCAACGCCGATGTTGAATTAGCCGAGTACTCACTCCCTGTGATGTCCAACCAGCAACCAGGCGCCAAGGGTGCCGGTAACAAGCAACAGAGCGGAGCAGGTAGAGCTTCATCTGGAGTCATCAACGCCACTCAGTTGCCTCCACTCTCTGGCCAGAGAGGACAACATCCAGAAGGTATCGAAGAAGACATGAACGAGCAGATGATGGATGAGATGGACATGGAAGGCATGGACATGGACCCATATGGCGACGAAGAAGGTATGGATGGCGGCATGGAAATGGAAGAAGAAGATGATGAGGCTATCACTTTCGAGCAGATCAGAGACACCATTGAAAAGGTCGAGGACAAAGGAAAAGACCAAGTTCAACAGGCCAGAGACTCCAAGTACATTAGTAAAGGTACTTATATTTGGTAGCTCCTCGCTTAAATCGAGACTGGTGAGCAAGCTATCTCATTCTTCGCTAAGTACGGTTTTGACACCCCAATCAAGTTCGTCAACTGCAAGAGAAAGCCAGTTCCAGGAGATGAGTTCAGACCATACGATCTCGTCAAGGTCGAGGACGACAAAGCCCTGGAGAGTGAATACTTCACTATCTCAGCTCAAGGTGTGGTTCATGTTACAAAGCCACCAAAAGGATTTCACACTGCATTTGACAAAAATGGTCCCGATGCTCCAACTGAATTCCTCAGTTTGAGTGAATGGATGCAACAATCAACGATGTTCAATGTTCTTACCAGCATGAAATTCTTCAAACACTACCTTATAGGCAAAGTTTTCTCACTTTGGAAAGGTAATGTCCGTTTCAAGATGTACAACAGAACCAGACAAAATCTTGCTAGAAACTTAATTCAAACAAGACCTGCATTTTTGCAAAGTTTCATGGATATCAACAAAACCTTGTATGAGATGCAAACCTTGAAGACCTTCACCATTCCAAAGTCAGGTAAGACATACGAGCTTGTCAGAGATTTCGTGGAACAATAGAAACTTCAAAGAGAGAAGGTCAAGGACCACTACAATGCTAGAGTTGATGAGATTATTGGCAAAAGACTTGCCTTACTCGTCGCTGCTGTCAGTGATTCTAGAACCCTTAAGGAAGAGGAAGACCTCGAACACGCTAAAATGGGCCAAGCTGCCAAGCATAAGTCCATGGTGCTTCAAAAGTAAGAGGATGAGCTCAAAAATAGAGTCCTTAAGCTTGCTAAGAGAAACTATCACAGTCTTGGAACCTTCATTAGACTGATTGACTACATGGTCATCGAGACTTAAGTTTAGATTAATCAGGAAAGTGCTGACCTCATCTTCATCGAAATGAGCCAAGATAACACCAAGTATGCCATTTCAACGACCGTTGATTTTGACTCTGAAGGTGATGGAATGTCATTCGAGCCAGCTCAGAGTGAATTCGTCAACCAGTTCGATAAACTGCTTGGAGATATGTAAACTGTCACCGAGGAAGTAGTTAGAGTTATCAACCATGCTGACTTCCATCAGTTCATTCATGGCCTCATTAGTGAAAAAGGACCATGGTTTAGAACCATCGTGGATCAGTCATATGCTTACCAATCCACCAAGAGAGCTATCCAAACAAAGATCATTCAAGATTTCGAAAATCTCCAAATCATTGTCGATAAATTCAAGCAATGTAAAGATGTTAACGAGTTCGATCAAACGTTCAAGTTCGAGGAGTTCAAGAGAGACCACAACGACGTTGAATCTATCAAAGCACATCTTGAGATGCTTCAAAAATGGGATGGAAACGTTACCAAGCACATTAAAAACATGGACCAGAAGTTCATCTCTTGCCAACCCAGGAAACTGAGAGAAAGACTTATCCTGAGAGTTAAAGCTGAATAGGGCCATATGAAAGAGTATCTCTTTGACCTCGCAAATGAAAAGGTTAAAGATTGCTAAAAAGGTGTTTTAGAAATCAAAGCAATCCTTGCAAAAAGTAAGGAGGGTCTTCAAGCTTACGTAGCTTATGTCAATGACCTTGAATAATGCAGAGCTCAAAGAGACCACCTCCAAGAGCAAAAGAAAAAACTTGAAGAAATGAAAACCGTTGTCTCCAAATATAAGAGCAAGGAAGAAGGTTTCCAAAGTATTTCTTAGAGCTCCCTCTAAGCTAAGATTGAAACTCTCACCTCAGATATCGGCGATGTCGATCTGCTTATTCACGGTGCTGACGCTGCAACCCTGGAGGCAAAAGAGCGCAACGTTGACGAGCTTGAGAAGAAATTGGCTGAAGAGACTGAGAAGATTGTCCAACTTATCGAGAAAGTTACCACTTCTGAACTTTTGATTAGGCATGATACTCCAGCCAAGGAAGCACTTGATGAAGCAGCCAAAATCAAAAAGAAGTTTGACTCTAGTGTCGAAAGAGTAAACCAATTCCAAGCATATCAAGGAACACTTAAGATTCCAACAGCAGCTATTCAAGAAGTAGCTGATTTTGAGAAGCAATTCAACATTAGGAATAGACTTTGGACTATTAGACAAACCTTCACCGAGCAACAAAGAAGATGGTATGGAGAGAACTTCAGAGACCAAAAGGCTGATGTCATTTGCGCCACCGTCAAAGAGAAGCAAACTGAACTTCTCAAGCTTAAGGCACAAATTGGTAGAGATGTCAAAGATGAGGTCCACGAAGCAGCCTTTAAGGAAGTCAATGAAGTTGCCAAATACTCAAAGCTCATTGAAGCTCTCGGTGAACCAGCCATGCAAGCGAAGCATTGGTCTAAAGTGTGGTCTCTCGTTGAGACTGCTCCAGCTACCTTGATGAATTTCCCACTTTAAAACCTTCTTTAATAAGGAATCGAGCACCACTTCGATAAAGTTGAAGAAATTTCAATGTTCGCTGCTGGTGAGGCTTCAATCATGGAGACCATCAGACAAATTAAAGAACTCTGGGACGAGTAAAGCTTCGTGTGCAGACAATACAGAGATACCAAAGATAGATTCTTTATCACTGAAATTGACGAATTAATGCAAAATCTTGAAGATAACCAAATGACCGTTTAAACCTCCATGGGCTCTAAGTTCGTAGCTGAAATTAGAGATGAAGTTGAGCTCTGGGAGAAGAAACTTGCTTATATCTCTGATGTTATCGATGAGTGGCTTGTCTTCCAAAAGTCATGGATGTACCTCGAGAATATCTTCAATGCTGAGGATATCATCAAGCAACTTCCAAACGAAGCCAAGATGTTCCAGTAAGTCGATAAGTTCTGGAGAGATCACATGAAGAGAACCGAAAAGACACCACTTGTACTCGACGTTTGCGCTAGTGATGCTCTTCTTGGCAAATTTGTTAACAACAACAAACAACTTGAAGATATTCAAAAAGGTCTTGAAGATTACCTTGAGACTAAGAGAAATGCCTTCCCACGTTTCTATTTCTTGTCCAATGATGAACTTTTGGAAATTCTCTCACAGACCAGAAATGCCCAAGCTGTACAACCTCATCTTAGAAAATGTTTCGATAGTGTTACCAAGGTAGAGTTCGGAGCTGCCAAAGGATCTGATGAAATTCTTGGAATGTGGTCTCCAGAAAGAGAGTATGTTCCATTCTCAAGCCCAGTTCATGCTAGAGGTCCTGTAGAAGGCTGGTTGACTCACATTGAAACAATGATGAGAAAAACTTTATTCGATATTACTAAAAAGTCCTTGGAGTCCTACCCAGAAGACGCTCTATAAAGAGATGAATGGTTCTTTGAAAGCGCAGCTCAATGTGTCCTTACCGTCGATTAAGTTGAGTGGACAACCGGTGTCACCAATGCCATTCAAGAGATCATGAAAGGTAAGAACAAGAAAGCTCTTGAGGAGTTCAGAGATTTCTCAATTCAGCAAATTAATGCAATGGTTAACTTGGTCAGAGGTGATCTTAACAAGCTTCAGAGAAATGCAATGGGAGCACTCATTACTATTGATGTCCACGCCAGAGAGGTTGTTGATACTCTCGTTAAAGTAAGAGTTGACAACGTTACCGATTTCGACTGGACCAGCAGACTCAGATACTACTGGGAGCCAGTCGAGGACGCTGAGGAAATGGACGCTTTTGCTAGACAAACCAACACCAGATTCTAATATGCATATGAGTATCTAGGAAACGGACCAAGACTTGTTATTACTCCTCTTACTGATAAGTGCTATATGACACTTACAGGTGCTCTTCACTTGAACTTCGGTGGAAGTCCACAAGGCCCAGCCGGTACAGGAAAAACCGAGACCACCAAGGATCTTGCTAAAGCTTTGGCTATTCAATGTGTGGTCTTCAACTGCTCCGATGGTCTCGATTACAAGATGATGGCTAGATTCTTCTCTGGTCTTGCCCAAGGTGGTGCATGGGCTTGCTTCGATGAGTTCAATCGTATTGGTATTGAGGTACTTTCCGTTATTGCTCAATAAATGCTCACCATTCAAAGTGCAGTTAGAGCTAAACTCACTGAATTCGAGTTCAATGATCAAATGATGCCACTCAACCTTAGATTCGGTGTTTTCATCACAATGAATCCAGGTTACGCTGGTAGAACTGAGCTTCCAGATAACCTAAAAGCTCTTTTCAGACCAGTCGCTATGATGATCCCAGATTATAGACTCATTGCCCAGATCATGCTTTATTCTGAAGGTTTTGTAACAGCCGATGAACTTGCCAGAAAGATGGTGAAGCTTTATTCCCTTTCTTCTGAGCAACTTTCCAAACAAGATCACTACGATTTCGGTATGAGAGCTGTAAAGTCAGTACTGGTCATGGCTGGTGCTCTTAGAAGACTCGATTCCAACACTCCAGAAAACATTGTGCTTATCAGAGCCATGAGAGATTCCAATGTACCAAAGTTCTTGGAACATGATCTTCCACTTTTTGAAGGAATTGTCAAGGATCTATTCCCAGGAGTTGATGTACCTTTCATTGATTATGGTAGCTTGAAAGTCTCCATTGAAAACCAACTCAGAGTTGCCAAACTCTAGGTAGAACCAAAGTTCGTCAAGAAGATTATTCAACTTCTTGAAACAATGCAAGTCAGACATGGTGTCATGCTGGTTGGTGTGACCAGTTGTGGTAAAACAACTGTCAGTACCATTCTTGGAAAGGCACTCACTGCCCTTCACAAGGAGGGCATAGATTCAGGTACTCCATCACCTGATCCATGGCATAAACCAGTTCACATTGATCACTTGAATCCAAAATCTGTGACAATGGGTGAGCTTTTCGGTGAGACCAACCTCCTAACCAACGAATGGACTGAAGGTCTTGTCTCCAAGCTTGTCAAGGACGCTGTCGAAGCTCTAGAAGGTGATAAACCTGACGCCAAGAGATGGATCAACTTTGATGGGCCAGTCGATGCTCTTTGGATTGAGAACATGAATACAGTACTCGACGATAACAAAACTCTTTGTCTTGCAAACGGTCAGAGAATCAAAATGCCAGAAATCTGTACAATGATGTTCGAAGTCTAAGATCTTAGAGTCGCTTCTCCAGCTACCGTCTCCAGATGCGGTATGGTGCATCTTGAGGCCGTTCATCTTGGATGGGAGCCACTTGTCACGACTTGGGAGGAAAAGATGGCAGCAGAAATGCCAGAAGAATATCTCAAACCATTATGCCAAAATATTAGAGAGGTCTGCGCAATAATGCTTCCATTCATCAGAAGGAATTGCAAAGAAATGGTTGGATCTGTCGATGCCAACCTTATCACAAGTGCTCTTCAACTTATCAGCTCCTTCATTGGCACTGAAGGTGGTAGACTCGATCTTAAAAAATCACAACTTCCAGATCTTCAAATCATCGTTATGAATTATCTGACTTTCGCTCTCTGCTGGTCTCTCGGAGCCAATCTTCACGATTCTTCAAGACAAACCTTCAGCGACAAATTCAGACAAGAAATGAAAAAGAGATTCCTCCAATACCCAGATGGAGATATCTATGACTATGGAATCGACCCTGAAACTCACAAGCTTCAACTATGGGTTGAGAAGATTCCTCCTTTCCACTATGACGCAACAGGCAGTTTCTTCGAAATCTTGGTGCCAACTGGAGATACCACTAAGTATATGTTCCTTTTGAATACCTTGATTGGCGCTGGCTTCAACGTCCTCATCACTGGTGAAACTGGTGTCGGTAAATCAGTCGTCACCAAGGACTTCCTTACCAATGCTCCAGAGCACATCGTTTCTGCATGTGTTAATTTCTCTGGTAAAACTACCACCAAGAATCTCCAAGATGCTTTCGAGGGTAATCTTCAAGCCAAAGGTAAAACTTTACTCGGTCCACCAGGTGGTAAGAAAATGATCTTCTTCATTGATGATGTCAATATGCCACAACTCGATAGATATGGATCTCAACCACCATGTGAGCTTCTCAGACAATGCATTGATGCTGGTGGTTTCTATGATACCAAGAAACTTGTATTCAAACAAATTAAGGATACAAGATTTGTTTGCGCCTGCGCACCTCCAGGAGGTGGTAGAAATGCCGTTACACCACGTCTGTTTAGACACTTCAATATGATTTGGGTCCCAGATCTTTCAGAAAGCAGTATGAGAACCATTTTCTCCTCAATCCTTAAGGGATTCTTGGAGCTCAATGAGCAATCAGGTCTTAGCATTTTTGCTGATCCAGTTATCAAGGCCTCTGTTGACATTTATCAAAAAGCAATCAATGATTTCTTACCAACTCCATCCAAATGTCACTATACTTTCAACTTGAGAGATCTTTCCAAGGTCGTTCAAGGTATGCTCTAGGTCAACCTAGTTAATCTTGAGAGCAAAGAGTCCCTCGTCGAACTCTGGATTCATGAAAGTTACAGAGTCTTCAGAGACAGACTTGTAGACCAAACAGATAGAGATAAATTCAGCAAAATGTCCCATGAAAAGCTCGAGCAATATCTTGACATGGAATGGTAACTCGAAAGCTTCGTCAACATTCTTTTCGGAGATTATGAAGGCAATGGCGCCGAGAAGTCGTATCTTAAACTTAGTGACATCAATGTTTTGATTCCAACTCTTGATGAAGCTCTTGAACTATACAATGCTGAGAACTCACCAATGAACCTCGTCTTCTTCGGGGATTGCATCCAACATCTGAGCAGAATTGCAAGAGTTTTGAGACAACAAAGAGGTAACGCTATGCTTGTGGGTGTCGGTGGTTCTGGAAGACGATCAATGGCAAGACTTGCTGCCAAAATGAATAACTTGAAGAATTTCTCCATTGAAATTACTAAATCTTACAGAGAAAAGGAGTTCCATGAAGATATTAGAATGCTCCTTAGAAAGTCAGCACTTGACAACGAGCCACAAGTTTTCTTGTTCTCAGATACTCAACTCGTTAAGGAATCCTTCCTTGAGGATATCAACAACTTGCTCAACAGTGGTGAGATTCCAAATCTCTTCCCAGCTGATGAGAAAATCGCCATCTGCGATGAAATTGGTGGCAGAGCTAGAGAAGCCAAATCAGGCGATAACAGAGATCAAATCTATGCTTACTTTGTACAAATCTGCAGAGAGAATCTCCATATTACACTTGCATTCTCTCCTGTTGGTGATCAGTTCAGAAATAGATGCAGACAGTTCCCAAGTATTATTAACTGCTGCACCATCGATTGGTATAACCCATGGCCTGCTGAGGCTCTGTACTCCGTCGCACAGAGACAATTGTCTGCTGATGAGGCTAAGCTTGGAATTGCTGAGCATCTTGATGTGCTCTGCTAATGCTGCGTAGAAATCCACACTTCCGTCATCGGTGCCTCTGATGAATTCTTCGCTGAGCTCAGAAGAAGAAACTACACTACTCCAACATCTTATCTTGATCTCGTCAAGACATATAAAGAAATGCTTACTTTCCAGAGAGGTATCGTTCCTATTAAGATTGGTGTGTATCAAGGTGGTCTAACCAGACTTCAAGAAACCAATGTCATGGTTGATGACCTTAAAGCTACACTTATCAAGCTCAGACCAGAGATTGATAAGAAAGAAGCAGAAACCCAAGAGATGGTTGTTGATCTCGAAAAAAGACAAAAAATTGCCGCTGAACAAGAGAAAATTACCTCTGAAGAAGCCAAAGAATCCCAAAAACTGTTCTCAGCTGTCGCTGCCATTAAAGCTGATTGCGAGGAGCAACTTGAGCAAGCCATGCCATTGTACAGAGGTGCACTCGCTGCTTTGGATACTCTTGATAAAAACGATATTACTGAAATGAAAGCCTATCTTCAACCAGCTGAAGAAATCGTCTTGGTTATCTAAGCTGTGTGCCTGCTTTTAGAGAGGCCACAAACTTGGGATGAAGGTAAGAAACTCATGAACAATCCAAAAGAGTTTATTGAAAAACTTAAGACCTACGATAAGGATAACATCAAGGAAAGTCTTTTGAAGAAGCTTAAAAAATACACCAATGATCCAAGATTTGAACCAACTAATGTTGCCAAGAAATCAGGAGCAGCTAAATCCATGTGTATGTGGGCTAGAGCTCTAGATTCCTATGCTGCTGTTATGAAAATTATCAAGCCTAAAAAGGAAGCTCTCGCAAAAGCTGAAGGTGAACTCAAAGTAGCCCAAGATGAGCTCAGAAGCAAACAATAAGCTCTCCAACAAGTTCAAGATGAGATTAGAACCCTTCAATCTAACTATCAAGCAAGTCAGAGAATTCTCGAAAATTTGCAAAAGCAAAAAGAGGATATCGAGCTCCAACTTACCAATGCCGAAAAATTGGTGGGTGGACTTGCTGATGAGGCTCTCAGATGGAAAGACACTGTTGCTGTTTTAGAGGTTGATCTCGTTAACTTAGTTGGTAATATTCTTTTGGGTGCTGGTTATATCTCATACGTTGGACCATTCACCTCAGGATATAGAAACAGCCTTCTCAAGAAATGGATGAAGTTCGCCTCCAGCAAACGTCTTCCATTCGCCCAAGACTTCGCCGTCGATAGAGTCCTTGGAGACCCAGTCGTCATCAGAGAATGGAGCATCCATGGTCTTCCAGCTGATGCTCTCTCTATTGAGAATGGTATCATCTGCTCTCAGGCTAAGAGATGGCCACTCCTCATTGATCCACAATCACAAGGTAACAAGTGGTTAAAGAACATGGAGAAAGAAAACAACCTCCAAGCTGTCAAGCTCTCCAACCCAAGATTCTTGCCAGTTGTTGAGAATGGAATCAGACTTGGACAGCCAGTTCTCATCGAAAACATTGGAGAGCAACTCGATCCAGCACTTGAGCCAGTTCTTCAAAAGAACGTTGTTAAAGGACAGCTCAGACTCGGTGATACATGGGTTCCATACTCCAATGAATTTAAACTTTTGATCACCACTAAATTGCCAAACCCACATTATCTTCCAGAAATTTGCATCAAGGTTGCCTTGATCAACTTTACTGTCACACCAGGTGGTCTTGAAGATCAACTTTTGGTCGATGTCGTCAAATACGAGCAACCAGAGCTCGAACAACAAAAAGATTAACTTGTCGTGCAACTTGCAGATTTCAAGAGACAACTTAGTGAGCTCGAGTCAAAGATTTTGAAACTGGTGTCTGAAGCCACTGAGGATATCCTTAGAGATGATGAGCTTATTCATACTCTTGAGCTCTCCAAGCAGACTTCCACAGCCATTAATGAGAGACTTGTTGAAGCTGAAGAGACTGCTAAGGTCATCAATGCAAGCAGAGAATCCTACAGATCAGTAGCCAAGAGAGGTTCTGTACTTTATTTCGTTGTTGCTGATCTTTCATTGATGAATGATATGTATCAATACTCTCTTGAGTTCTTCGCTCGTCTTTTCAACAGAAGATTGGATAAGGCTGCCAAGAGCGAAGTCCATGAAGAAAGAATCAACAACCTCCTTGGAGATATTACAGCTTCATTCTATACCAACATCTGTAGAGGTCTCTTTGAAGTAGATAAATTGCTATATTCCTTCTTGAATGCAGCTTCTATTCTTAGAAGAGGTGGAGAAATTTCTCTCGCTGAGTGGAATTGCTATCTTAGAGGAAGTCCAACAGATTTCAGTACTTTCCAGAATGAGTCGGAAATCATTGCAGATGCTGTTTTCTACAAATTGCTTGCACTTGAAGAAGCACACTTCAGTTTCAAAGATATTTCCAAGAGTTTCGCTGATCCTGGAGACTGTGTCACATGGAAGAAGATCTTGGCGTCAGAAGACCCATAGACTATTCCATTACCACCACTCTATGAGGATAGACTTAACTCCTTCCAAAAACTCATGTTGATCAAGACCCTCAGAGGTGAGAAGCTCATTCATGGCGTTAAAGCTTTCGTAGCAGCTGAACTCGGCCCACAATTCATCGAAAGTCCACCATTCGATCTCGATGGTGCCTGTAACGATGCTACCAACGTAACCCCAGTCATCTTCGTCCTGTCACCAGGTGCTGATCCAATCGCTGACCTCATTGCCCTTGCCAAGAACAGAGGCATGGACCAAAAGCTCAAGATCATTTCTCTCGGTCAAGGCCAAGGTGGTATCGCCACAAGACTGATGGACGACGCATAGAAACTTGGAAACTGGGTATGCCTCCAGAACTGTCACTTGTCTGCCTCTTGGATGCCAGAGCTTGAGAAGATTCAAGAACGACAAGATGAGAACACCATGCATCCAGACTATAGACTTTGGCTTACCTCCATGCCAACAGATGTCTTCCCAGTACCTGTACTTCAAAGTGGTATCAAACTTACCAACGAACCACCAAAAGGATTGAAAGCTAATCTCAAGAGAACATATCAAGATATCACCGAGGAGGAATTTGAAGCCTGCACAAAACCAAGAGAATATAAGAAAATGCTCTTTGCTCTCGCATACTTCCATGCCGCCATTCTTGAAAGAAGAAAGTATGGTGCCATCGGATGGAATATTCCATACTCCTGGATGACAGCTGATCTTGAAACTTCCAAGAGACAGCTTCTTATGTACTTAGATGAACAGGACCAAGTTCCATATCAAGCTCTTAACTACTTGGTCTCTGAGACTAACTACGGTGGTAGAGTCACTGACGACAAGGATGTCGTCTTGATCAAGGCTATGCTTAAGAGATGCTTCTGCCCAGAGGTCATGAATGATAGCTATAAACTTTCCAAGCTTGATGTTTACTATGCCCCAACTGAAGGTGATATTGCAGCTACCAGACAATATATTGAAGGTCTCCCACTCGATGAGGATCCAGAAGTTTTCGGCCTCCATCCAAATGCTAACATTGCATTTGAGCTCAAGACTGTTGGAGATTTCACTGACACCATTCTTTTGATCTAACCAAGAGTTGCCAGTGCAGCCGGTGCAAAGACTCCCGATGAGATTGCCTAAGATCTCTGCAGAGATTTAGCCGGAAAGGTTCCAGCTATAATGGATAAGGAGACTGCTCATCCAAGTACATTTGCTCTCAACGGTGAGGCCATGAACTCACTTGGTGTTTTCGTCGGTCAAGAAATCGATCGATTCAATACCCTTCTCAGAGTAATGAAGTCATCACTTGATCTCCTCGATAGAGCTATTGAAGGTACAGTCGTCATGTCCATGGATCTTGAAAGCATGATGAACAGATTCCTCGATAACAAGGTACCACTTGCTTGGGAAGGTGTGGGTTACCCATCTCTCAAACCATTGAGCTCCTGGATGCCAGACCTCATCGCGAGAGTCACGTTCTTAGCCAAATGGCTGTACGAGGGTCCACCACTAACATACTGGGTACCTGCATTCTTCTTCCCATAAGGTTTCATGACAGCTGCTCTCCAGACTTACGCCAGAAAGACTCGAACTCCTATTGATACCTTGATCTTCAAGACCAATGTTCTGGCGCACTTCGAAGCAGGAGTCAAGGAGGCACCAGAGGACGGTGTCAACTGCCACGGTATCTTCCTCTAAGGTGCCAAATGGGACGCTGGCAAGACATGTGTTGAAGACAGCAACCACAAGGAGCCAATCGTTGCCTTCCCAGCCGTCCATCTCGAGCCAGTCGACGTGGAGACTAACGTCACTGGAGGATGCTACAACTGCCCATTCTACAAGACAAGTGTGAGAAGAGGTGAGCTCTCTACAACAGGTCATTCCACCAACTTCGTCGCCTACTTGCAGCTTCCATCTGAAAGACCATCCGACTACTGGGTCAGAAGAGGTGTTGCTCTGCTTGCCATGACCGATGATTGAGACTTATGATGGCAGAATTCTAAGCAAAATTCGCCCCAAACTAACATTTAATACAAG
>Ga0256412_1000086_pt1 | contig 12344 bp, 15 predicted proteins | sample WCR_74metaT_FD_190055 | JGI IMG/M metagenome (GOLD analysis project Ga0256412, IMG submission 190055) | Metatranscriptome of seawater microbial communities from Monterey Bay, California, United States - WCR_74 (Metagenome Metatranscriptome) | ecosystem: Environmental > Aquatic > Marine > Coastal...
GTTTAGAATTAATATAATAATTATAATGTATTTGTTATCTCAATCAATCATAACAGTTAAAGTGCAAGTGAGATAAAATAGAGAAAATAATTTCCTCTATAATTGGGCTCATTCTGGAGCCATGATCATGGCAACACCAGCCAAGACCCAAAGTTTAGCGTCGAATTCATCAGATTCCATCTTAAGTTTGGCAAGGAATACGTAAGTTCCACCTCTCATTGATGTAACGTAGACTGGGCAGTCATAGAATCCAGCGGAGACAATATCCTTTCTGTCAATAGCTGTAACATGGACAACTGGAAGCTCGGGGTAAAGTTCTTTAGGGATCATGTCTGCAAGATTACCTTGTTCAGCTCCTCTACCAAGTTCCCAAGAAGCTCCTTACAAGAAGAATCCGTGAACATAGCATCCATTCTCAGCTGCAGCTTGGATTTCAGCTTTGTCTTTCACGTTGGTGATATCAGTCTTAAGAGCCATATCATCAAGAGCAAGGTTATCTCTTCTTGCTGTTACCTGCATGATTGAGGTCAAGTAGGACATTGGGTTGAAGAGACCTGAAATCCAGAGTGAAAATGGAGCAATAAGCTCTTCGGAGTATTCAACGAGCTGTTAAATTCTGAGTAAGAGATCATCGAACCAGGCTGGAAGACTCTTTAATGAGAAGTAAGCGTACTTAACCCAGAGATCTGGTTGTAAGTTCAAGAACATCTTTTCAGAGAGCATATCCATATCATCAGTGATGTTCAATTGACCTTTAAGACCCATATCAAGATCAGTTAGAGATGATCTGATGGTGAAGATCAGAGTGTTCATTCTCTCACATTCTTGTAAGCAAACAACTACATATGGAGATCTTTCCTTTGCTTTTGCGAACAAGTCCAACATCACGAATTCTTGTGGGAGTACATCAAGGAATTTATCAATCATTTCCTTGACAACGGCGTCTTTACCACCGCCGCCTCCGCCGCCGCCACCGCCGGAGCAAGAGAGAATGGTGAAGAAGAGAGTCTCACCTTGATTGGTAAGATAGTTGATCTCAGCATTTGGATGAAGACCGAACATTCTTGGATCTTCAGCTGGAAGCTTCTCACTGACATAGTTAACATAAGCTGTTCTGTCAAATTTATCTTGTGGTGGAGATCTGAAACCTGGAGCAAGAGTCAAGTTCATACCAGTCAAGATTGCTGGTTTGATCAATACCTCAAGATAGGTTCTGTTGGTTCTTCTATCCCAGTCATCAGTAATATGACCACCATACATGATTTCTCCGAATAGATATTGTAAATCAGCATATGGAACTTCATCATAGTTGGTAAGATAATTGTGAAGAATATCTCCGCAAATTCTTAGATCACCATCATTGAAGTTGTATTTTCTAGACCATCCTTGAGATCCGAACTTAATTCTACCCAAAATAAGGGAATGGAACATGCAAAGTCCGAACAAGAGAGCCTTGAACTCTGGGAATTTGTGAGATTGGGCCTTTGTGAAATGAGATTCATCAAATTTACTGAAGGCTCTTCTGATGTTGGATTTAAGATCCTTTGGTGCCTCATTAGCAACCTTGAGAGCGTTTTGAAGAACAGACTCTGGAATAATTTCCTAATGAGGGAGACCTGGTGGCTCAGATGAAATCATGCATCTGAAGTCTGGATGTGCTCCATCTTCAATAACAATTTCGAATTGTCTCTCGAAGTCCTTCATCCAGTCTGTCATGAGATGCACATTCTAGAACATGACCCAGTTTCCATCTTTACCAGCTTATTTAAGAGCTTTAATGGCATTTTGTTCCTGACCTTGTCCCATGGAAATGTTAATGAACTTTTCATTTACAAGAGTCTTACCAACCATTTTACCGATAAGCTCGACTTCTGGAGTTGGATCAACACCAGGGAACAGAACGAAGAAGGTTGGAGTTTGTGGGTTCATCTCTTCAGCAGTTGCAACAATATCAAATGGTGATTGCTCAACGTATTTTGTTCCCATTTCTTCAGCGACGTAGTCGGTAAGAGCATTTGAAAGTCTATCTGGTCTCACAGCTCTCAATAAGAGAATTCTATGGAAAAGACAAATATCTTTAATGGTCTTTGGTAAGTCGCATTGCTCTGGCTTCTCATCTCCGTACCATTTTTTGAAAAGATGAGGCTCACTTTCCATGTTGTTGATAAGGTGCTCAAATACCTTAATGCTTTCAAGACCTTTAACAGCACCCCAGAATGCTTCAGGGATGAATTTCAAGGATTCTTGTTGGTGAGGTGGCTCCAAAGCGATTTCTTTTTTGACAAGATGGTCAATTTCATTTTGTGCAAGTTTTCCATTTCTAGCTAAGATCTTGAAGGTAAGCATTGTGGAAAGAGTCAACTTATGTTGCTCGAATGTACCTCTTCTGGTGTAGTTGAAAGCTTGATATGTAATAGATTCAGTCAAATCATCAACTCTCTTAGCAAGAGTCTTTGGAGTCATTTCAACAATTTCTCCAGCTTCTTCAGCTTCACCTTCGGCAGGAGCATCATCTGCTTTTGGTTCTTCTGCAGCAGCTTCTTCACCTTCAGCAGCACCTTCTTCTCCTTCAGCGGCACCTTCTCCGCCTTCACCACCACCATCGCCACCTGCAGCAGCCTTAGCTTTAGCTTTATCAGCAGCAGCAACGATATCAATAGCTCTCTTGACAACAATAACGAAAGAATCGAGAGAGAATTTGTAGAAGGAATGGATCTTATAAAGATCATTCATCATGAAGAAAACAAGAGCACCTCTTGAGGCAGCTGGTCTGTAGAACTCAGAGGATACGATAATTTATTCATCAGTAACCTTTGCGATCTCTACTTTCTCGTTAATTTCAGTAGAGAGCTTCTTGGAGAATTCAAGAGACTCAATGAGCTCAATATCTTCGAGAATATCACCTTGAGCATTGGCAAGTTTATAAAGAAGTCCACTTTCGAGTTCCTTCAATTTAATCTTGAATCCATTTTGCTCTTGAATAAGGGCTTCCTTTTGGGCAGCAAGATCTGGTCTTTCTTTCTTGACGACCAAAGCAAGGAGCTGATCCTCAAGACCAGCTTCTGTGACAGTGAAGTTAATCAATGTGCACTCAGCTTGAATTTCTGGAGGATAATGAGGGTTGGAGAGCTTGGTGTGTAAGAACAAGTTGAATTTTGGGTTAAGAGTCAATTCTTTATCTCCCATCTTGATGTACTTAGTCTTACCCTTCTTGATAATAGCTCTTGAGTAAACTGGTTGGATAACTGCATCAATAGAGTTCTCCATGTTTTCGATCAACACTGGTTGTCCACCCTCGACGGCAAATTCAATAGTCTTTGGCATCTTTGGGTTTGAAAGTCTAGTGACCTTAAGATCATGAGACTCCCAAGTTTTCTTCAACCAGGTGATACCCTGAAGTTGTGGATCAATAATCAAGGAGTATCTGGCAGAGTTAGTCAAGATAGAACCGTTTTCAGTGGAGACTCTATCTGGTGGAAGACCGAAGTTGTTCCATCCTGCAACAGTAGCCTCGTCACTAAGGACTGACAATGGGTTGGCAGATGGACTCATTGGGATGTTGTTCTTTTGGAAGAATCCAACGAAGTTATCATTGATAATTTGATCTCTGAATGACTTGTTGAATGGTCCAACATATGAGACGAAAGCAGAGGCAAGAAGGACATCACCGATGACAACATTGAGATATTCTCCAAGATCAATAATAGATTGAGCCCACTTTTCTTGTTCGGAACCAAGAGCACCAACAAGTCTTTGAGCGAGGTTCAATTTTCTTTCGCATCTCTCTGACTCAGCAATAGCATTGTTTTTGTCATCCATTGCTGCTTGGAATTCAGCCATGAGCTCAGCAAGCTCTTTGTTAAGTCTGGCAACTAAAATATCGACTTCTTCCTTCTTCGCGTTAGCAGCAGCAAGAGTGGCTTGAGCTTCAGCGACAGCAAGCTTCTTTGGCTCAACGGATACAACGACATCATAGTACATAGTAATGTTGATAATCCAATCACAGAGACCGGAGGCAGCTGGTGAAGATTTCAAGACAACTTCTGGGGTGAAAGTTTCATCAGCAAGGACATCTCTAATAGCACCAAAGTTTCTGGCTGGAATCTTATCTGCATCGACCTCAGCTTTGAAACCAAGAAGGATATCAAGGAATTGCTGAGGATTGGCCATGAGGGAAAGAGCAGTAGCCCATGGTTTTTCTGTCTTTAATTTACCAACCTTATCAACTGGGACATTAGGATGATATTTACAGAGTAAATGAAGACAAGCAGTGAATGTCTTTTCAATATCCTTTGGTGGGGATTTAAGAGCTTTAAGATCTCTGAAATGTGCAATGTTGAGACCTTCAAGAGCCTTCTTGGCCTTCTCGACCAATGGAAGAGCTTGATCCAAATCAGCTTGTACGGATTTCATCTTAGCCTCGACAGTGACCTTAATGACGTTACATTTAGCAGCCTCTTCCTCGGCAATAGCATTTTGTGCCTCGACCTTAGTCTTTTCAACACCGACTACTTCAGCTTTAGCATCAGCACTCTTCTTCTTGGCCTCTACTTCGACTGAGAAAATCTTAAGCTCTTCTTCAAGCTTAGATACAACCTCTCCGGTTTCAGTAAGCTTGACAACACCGACTTCATACTTATCTTTGTTATCAGCAACCTCACCTTCAATTCTAGCGAACATAGATTTGAAGAGAGCAATGAGCTCAAGGAAAGATTTTGGAGTAGTGTATACATATCTTCTCTCTTATTGTAAAATAATATCAGAGTAGTTGTTTACAACTTTGTAAGAGTATGGCATGAATTCTTCAACACCTTGTCTAATTTCTGGAGAAGCCATTTCAACATCAGCCAAGAATTTAGCAGCGACGGAGAGGAGGGCATCTTCTGGCCAGGCATAGAACCAATCAATAACAGTGGAACTAATAAGAGCTGGGAATTTCTTTGCTCTGTTTCTGAAAGCATCTCCGACTGGGGAGAAGCAAAGAGACATATGTAAGTTTTTCTTTACTCTATCAATGAAGAATTTATAGCAGACATCATTAGCATCACCAAGACCTTCACTCTTGCAAGCTGGTCTAACACTGTTGATGATACCATCTTCGTCTTCAGCAGCGAAGAGATCGGCGATCTCTCCTGATGAAAGCAAATCATTAATAGAGACGAGGAATCTCTCGTTTGTGATTTGACCTTCAGTGAAAAGGAACATGAGTCCCTCATCTTTCACTCCTGCCTTCATGTAGAAAGCTTGTAAATCAGCTTTCAAATCGTTAAGACCGTAAGTTGAGGAGATCATGATGGATACTGTGGATCCAGATCCGAAGTTAATGAATGATCCTAATTTGGAAAGAGATTGCTTTCCTGAACCACCGACTCCGACAAGAAGGGCATGACCTTGATCAGCAGCTATAATTCTGGAGATTTTACAGACGTGTTTCATGGCATCTTCGAACAATACGAGATCCATGACTGCGTTAGTATCATTGTATTCTCTAAGAGCTTCAAGAAGTCTTGTGCTCATAGCTTCTCCAGTTGGGAATTGATCATAGAGTTTATCATCAAGTCCAGCAACAAATTGAGCAAATACAAGTGGTTCTGGGGTTGCTCCGAAATATTTCTTCAAGTTGAATTTAGCGAATGATTTGGAGCAGATTTCGAAGGAAAGTCCTTTGTATGTGGACAAATGAGTAGCATTGACAAGTCTATCACCATAGATTCTTTCAGCCTCATGGACCCAAAGTTTGACAAGATTATCTGGCTCTTTGATTGCCTCTTGTTTGGCCTAAAGAAGACCTTAGAAGACATTAGTTAAATGTCTGCAGTTGAAGGTGTAATGGAAGTTCTATGCGGTCTTCTTAAAGTTTCTATCGACCTCAGCATGAAGACCAAGAGTGGCCTTAATGATTGGAGAGATCTCACCTTGGATGGTTCCCTTGAATTTGGCGAAATGTCTAGCAAGATAGGCGGTATAAATGATGGACAATGAAGATTGATCTGGCATACCGACGGCAAGAAGCCAGAAATGTCTTTGAAGTCTTGGGTTTACGATGAAAGAACCAGCGGTTGGGTTCATGGCGGCAACAAGCTGGGTGTTTTTGATTTCTTTCATGGTAAGTTTTCCCTTATCATACCAATGCTCATAATCTCTATGTTGTCTAAGAAGAGCAATAGCGTTTTGAGTATCATATGGATCTCTAGCTGGCATGTTCATGTCATCAACGAAGTAGATAAGTTTTTATTGTCCTTTTGGAGCAAAGATCTTACCAGCCTTCTTTTCAAGGTTCTATTCTAAGATCATCTGTAATAAGTTGGCATCAGTATAGTAGTTGAAGTTGATAATCTATTGAAGATAGATTGGGTTCTTGGAGCAGAGATCTGTCAAGAGACCCTTGATAATTTGAGTTTTACCGGTTCCTGGCATACCAACCAATTATGGGCAATGGTTAATGTTGATAAATTGTTGCATCAAGAATGAGGCAGAAATAGTCTCAACAGTTGGGATTGTGTAAGAGGAGATACTCTTGGAGGTATCGATGGTTGCAACGATATCACTGTTGGACATCTTACTCCAGTCTTCAAGCTTGGAGTTCTCAATATCGACATAGTAGTCGAAAACTGTACCCTTTGATGGGAACTTGATAGTTTTCCACTCATTCTTCCACCAGTTGGAGAATTGCTCCTTATATGGAACACCATCCTTAGTGGCATATCCTCCACCAATACACCAGATGCATGCGAAGGCAAAGATGAATTCTGGTCCCTTAACATCATTGGTAGCAAGGATGTTTTCAAGAAGCTTGCAAATACCAACAACCATGCAAATGTCGACTTATGGGACGACATGCTTGAATGTCTTTTTGCAATAGAAGAGAGTCTTAGCGACATATTTATCGAAGAGTTCTCTCAATTGCTTCTTTCTCTCATCATCATATTTCATCTTGTTAATCCAAGAGGTGACATATGATTTCCATTGAGAACCTGCAGTGTCTGAGATATATAGAATACCAGCTCTAGATACTGTAGCTGGTGTGGCGAATCTAAGATCTCTGATTTCGAACAACATCTTCATGTGTGCTTTCAATGGGATTCTCTCGTTGGAAGCGAGTGTCAAAAGTTTGTTATCGTCCATGACAGAGTTCATAGATTCAATCCAATTGGCATCAAGATCACCATCAAGAATCAACCACTTAGGGTTAGAGTCTGGAATTTGACCGAGAGATCTTAAAGTCTTAGACAAAAGACCATCTTTCCATTCTCTGGTAGCGAGCAATACGACACCATAAAGCTCATTGGTGCTGGTGACCTTTGGGTTAAGATCAACGACGGTAGTTTTCTTACCATCTTTATCTTGAGCTTTAGCGAGCATCGACCATGTTGATGACTTACCAGCTCCTGGTGGTCCCATGACGAAGACACAATGTCTAATTTGGAGAAGTTCATAAAGTTAGACGATCTTCAAAATGAATTCATCATCAGCATTAAGCTTGGCATCAGCGACGGCTTCATTGATGAGGCCCTCGAATCTCATGTCTCTAGTTCTTGGAACGTTGATACCTGGGAAAAGATCTCCCAAGAGACCGAAGAAGATATCATTATCATCAGCAACAATCTTTGGAATGTTGAAATCTCTCAAGGCTCTCAACAAGATAGCAGCTTCAGCAAGTTCTGGTTCAGCTCTCTTCATGACACCTGCTACGACCAGTACGGACTTAATAGCTCTAAGACCCCAATCATAATGTGCAGCTTTTGAGAGAAGATCTCTACAAAGGAAGTAAAGAGTTGTGAACTTCTTGGCAAGCATTTTGGCGCTAACGAAACCTTCAGCCATGAGCATGTTTTCACAGATAAGCTCGAGATCAGGAACGACGACAGTAATTGGTCTGAAAAGAGCTTTAAGACCTTCTGGCAACTCAGATCTACCAAGATAACCTGGGTTCATTGTAATGAAAGCACCGCAAGATGGATCAAGTGAAATTTCATCACCTTGAAGTACGAATCTGGACTTTCCAGCCTTAATGGCATCAGTTACAGATTTGAATTGGACAGAGCATACAGAGAGTACCGGTGGCACAAGTCTGTTGAACTCATCGAAGCAACCCCAAGATCCTGAGGCAGCAAGTCCTTTGAAGATACCAGCCATACCTTGGTAATCCATCTGATCAGAGCAGTTGAATACATAGCATGCTTTACCAAGAGCGGAGGCGAGATCTTTAGTTGATTCAGTTTTACCAGTTCCTGCTGGTCCAGCTGGTGCACATCCCATTTTCAAATGGAGTGCTTAAGTTGCCGTTACGTAAATTCTATCAGTAAGAGGAGTAATAACGAGTCTTGCACCGTTTCCAAGATATTCATAACCGTAGTTAAGGCAAGCATCAGCAATTCTGAAAACGAAATCATTTTGTCCGGCATCGTACACACCCTTAAGTTATGTCTACCAGTTGAAATCATCTTACCTAGAAACATTGAGTTGGACCATCTTATCGATGATATCTCTGGAATGAGCATCCATAGTAATCAAGCACATGATCTTTTGTCTGACTGGCTTAGTCAAATCACCTTGCACCATCATAATCAAACCTTTAAGGTCATTGACTTGATGCTCATAGGCTTTCTTGACTGAATCCTTGTCACTTGGATATTTGACGAAAGCGCCTTCGCACAAAATAACCCATTGGCAGTTGTTAACCAAAAGAGTGACCATTGCTGGATCTTGGACGATCCAAGATTCCTTATCAATCTCAGCATATGACTTAAGAGATTTCATAGCAATGTCCTTTAAGGAGTCTCTCATGGCATTGAGGACTTGTTGAAGATAGACTTCGACTTTACCTAAAAGTTTGCACTCAACGGTGAATGGAACATACTCAACACCGACGCATGAGTGCATTCCTTTAGCGAATGGTCTAACACCTTCCTCAAGGAGTTCTAAAGTCTCAAGAGCAGAGATAATCTTTGTCATATGGACCATAACCTTAACTGGGTTGTTACCATTGGAAAGAATATCAAGAAGATCGGCTGGGGAGACGAAATAGAATCTTGGATAAGCAATTCTCTTGGAGTCCATGAATTCATTAAGAGCTTTCTCACAAACAGTCAAGTCTGATTGAACCTTCTCAAGTCTTGGGAGGACAGTTGGTTGAACACAGAAGTTCAAAGCTTTTTGATGCTTGAAACCATCAGCCAAGATATCTCTAACTTCTTTATCGATAGAGACGAATTGAGCTGATTCTTTTGGCAATTCTTTCTTTACCTCATCAGAGTGGATGAACAAGTTTTCGAGGAAAGACCAAGATCTTTGAACCTCACCTACGACAATAACGATTTCAGAAATACCAGCAAGAGATTTTTGCCAGTAGTTGATCTTATCTTCAAAGGTGGCAAGATATCTGGAGGAGAACATAGCAGTAACACTGACTTGATTCTCTTCAAGCATATCGAAGTTCTCTTCGGAAAGTCTGATCATTTTGACACCAGAGTCTTTGTGATCTGTGAACTCGAAGGTAATGTCCTTCCAGTTTTCTTCCAACTTGGCTAGAGTCTTTTCCATCTTTTCTTCTTACTTGGCTTGATCTGTGATTTCTTCAACATCTTCTTGATATTTACCGAGGTTAAGATCATAGATGTTCTTAAGAAGAAGTGAGTCATCAATGGTGAATTGAACACCAACCTTATCTTTGACCATGGTCCAATGTCTATCTCTCATGGCTTTATCAGCTAACTCAGCAATAAGTGGGAGGAAGATCAACCATTTCTTGATTTCTTCCAGGATACCGGCATAGGCATTAGCTTTCTTATCGACTTTCATGTCCTTAAGAGTCTTCATGAGTTTCTTGACCTCGTCTTCCATCTCGAATGGTTGAGTCTCAATCCACTTGTTGTTCATGAATCTGGTGAAAGCTTATTGACAAGTTTCAATATGATCCCAAAGAGCTTTCATGTTATCGACAGTGATCTTAATGGCTTCAATATCTTTAACAGCCTTAGTGATCAAGTCTGGGTTTCCGAATTTTCTAGCGTTCTCTCCATAGAGGTCTTTGCTCTCTTCGAATCCCTTAAGTTCTCCAAAAACATCGGCAAGTTTCTCGATAGATTCCTTAGCACCAGTCTTGTATTGGAAGAATGGTCTCTTTCTCATCTCTTGGGTGAATTGGATAATTTATTCTTCAAGGGTCTTGATGTTGGTCTTATTGATTCCATCTTGTTGTTCAACAATTGGAGCAATGGTCTTCTTGACATTCTTGGAGTTGTTCTTGACGTTGTTCCAATTACCTTGGATCTTTCCGAATTTGGAAGAATCAACTTTAACTTTTGGAACAGCAGCTGCGAACATCTTCATGGATTCATCAAGTTGATCAATCTTGAGAGTGGTCTTGTTTTCGTTCTTGAAAACTTCCTCAGTTTCTTCTTTGACTGAAAGAAGGGTTGGGACTTCAGTCATGTCTTTACCTTTCAATGAAATGGACTTCTCCTTCTTGCTCATATAGTCATTTAAGTCAGATACTTGTTGCTTGAAGTGAGCTTGCATCAATGGTCCAGACATGGTGTTATCTGCTGGCTTGGCAGACTTGGTGAAGCTAGCTTTGTATGGTGATCCTCTGATTGCAACCATATTGCCCTTATCATCCTCGAAGTTAACATGAACATCAACTTCGCACTCCTCATCAATTTGATATTGGACTTTGTATGAACCATCGTTGTTATCGACGATTGAGCATTCAATTTCTTCATACTTGACTTTCCATGGACCATCTCCTTCTTCAGGATCTTCATTGTAGTCGGCTGGCTTTTTGATTTCTCTCTTGATTTTAGCAACAAACTTATCTCTTCCTGAGGTTCTGTTTTCGTTCAAGTCATTTCTGGCAACGATAAAGAACTCGACTGGAACTCCAGCACAGCAGTTTTGGAGAATACCTGGTCCGTAAGATAGAGATTTAGCAGCTCTGGTGTTCAAGAAGTATTGGAAAGGAATCCAAGTAGTGGTAAGATCTCCACTACCAATGCAAAGTTGCATGATACATTTCTTTGGACCAAATTGCTCAAAGTTTGGAGTAACACAGGTCAATTCAGTTTCAGAAACATAAACTCCGGGAACTTGAAGGGTGAGTTTTCCAGCTGCGTCAACTGGTTGATCTCCTTAAGTGAAGAGGACAGTAATTTACAAATCTTTAAATCCTCTTCCTGAAATGCTGAGCTCAACATTTCCTGAAAGTTGACCAAGATCTGGGTTAGAGTTGACAATAGCATATGAAGGACCGACAATCTTTGCGACAGTTAGGGTGTAGAGATCATCCTTCCATCCATTGTTCCATCCACCGAAGATTATGAGTCTTCTGTCTCTCTCGTCATAGGCCATAGAAGCATATTCTCTTGGAGTTGGAATATTCTCATATCTTTCTGGGTCAGAAGCGAATGTGGTCCATCTGAGAGCTCCCATATCAAGGAGAGCACTGGTGTTAACATAGGTACCAAAAGCTCTGGCAGTTCCTTCGGTATACTCGGCTTGCTCTCCACCAAAGATGAAGAATTTCCAAGTTGGGATAGCTGGTACAAGGTATGAGCAGTGATTCCATCTGTGAACTTCATGCATGCAATCTGGGTCATACCATTCTTTCTTTTCGAGATCGAATTGCATAACGTTGTTGAATTGCATTTCAGAGTTCCATCCACCATAGATGAAGATTTTACCATCACTGGCGAAGGTAGAGTGACCTCCTCTACCATCTGGAGGGTTGTTGGATGGGATGATCTTCTCCCAAGTTTCGGTCTCAAGATCGAAGCTGTAGAGATCATTGTATGGGATTCTAGAATAGCTGAGTCCTCCATGTCCTCCGAAAAGATAAATCTTTCCTTCATATAGGACAGCTGAGGAGTTAGCTCTTGGAGATGGAGCACCGATAGTTGATTCACTGTTGGTGATGTTATCCTTCTCGTTTCCAATTCTTCTCCAAGATTGGGTTTTGATTTCGAAGAACCAAGTATCGTTAAGTCTAGCTTGTGGGCTGTGATGTCCACCGAAGACGAATACTCTTTCTTACTTGTCTGCTGGAGTAGTGATAGCAACATGCTGAGTTCTAGCAAGAGGCTTATCACCTGCAGGAGTTGGGTTTTTGGTCCAGGAGCAGTCAACTTGTCCTAGCTTCATAGTCCAAAGATCTGGGCTTGGTTCGATCTTTCCAGATTTTGAGTCTTCGATACCTCCGAAAAGGAGATAGTTCTGACCACCGATCCAATTAAGAGAGTGGCCAGACCTTGCGGATGGCTTTTCCTCTCCCTTTTGGGTTAATTTTTTCCATTCAATATCAGCTGGCATTTTGAAAATATCTAAACGCGAAAGTGATTTATTCTAAA
>Ga0256412_1000089_pt1 | contig 12251 bp, 17 predicted proteins | sample WCR_74metaT_FD_190055 | JGI IMG/M metagenome (GOLD analysis project Ga0256412, IMG submission 190055) | Metatranscriptome of seawater microbial communities from Monterey Bay, California, United States - WCR_74 (Metagenome Metatranscriptome) | ecosystem: Environmental > Aquatic > Marine > Coastal...
CCCTTTCAAACAAACTTTACTTTAAGTACTTTTTACTTTCATGGACGTATTCGGAGTTACCGTCTAATGCGGTACCGCTGTTATTGAGGAATGTGCAGGCCTCTCCCTCCCTTGGGGTGAGGACTGGGCTTTCCAAGCCCTCCTTGGTGAGCTTCTCGATGCCACCGCTGTTCTGATGGACGTTGGAGTCAGAACCCTTGGAACCCTCAGCCAAAACTACGTAAGAGCCATCAATGCTTTAAGATGCGCTATTGTAAATGTCGGAGACAACGCCTGGAACCTTGTTGCTGGTGTTTACTGGACATTAGTCGGTGTTGGTCAAGAGGCCACTGCTGTAGACTACCTCAACTAGGGCTACGAATGGATTTGCACCTGTGCCAAAGATGCTGACAATCTCATTGAGAAACTTCAAACCGCCGGCGATAAGTAGGATGCTGATCCACTTGCCAATGCTTGCTCAGAGAAATCTAGTGTTGAAAAACAAAACGCCGTTGCCAGTAGAGAAGAAGCCAAAGCCAAGTTATTAGCTGACAAAGCTGAGAAGGACAAGGTTGCTAGAGAGAAGGAAGAAGCTGAACTTTTCAAAGCCAAGTTCGGTGGTAAGACTGCTGGACAACTCAATGCAGAGCAGACTAAGGCTTATGAAGCATACAAAGCTAAAGAGGTACAGGTCAAAGCCAATCCAAAGCCCACTGACTAAGAGAAGATCGATCTCGAGAAACTGAGAAGAGAATGGTAGGCCGTCAGAACTGCCAAGGCCGAAATCATCAAGCAAGATCTCTTGAAGAAACTTTGGGATACCAGATCCAAGAACGGTCTTGATGGCCTTAGAGATATGGTTAAAGCTGCTGGCCAAAAGCAACTTGACTTGGCCAAGAAGTTCAAAGAGTTCCCAAATGATACTGATACTGCCAATGAGTTGGGTGCAGCTCAATCAGAGATCAGACTCTTGAAAGACGCTCTTGCAGAGATGGCCTAATCCAAGGATGTCTCAGTTAGAGAGTCAGAAGGAATCACCAATATCGCTCTTTCAGCCTTAAATGCTGAGGCTTACAATAGACTCTATGCTGCCACCATTCCACTCGCAAGAAACGCTGCAACTAATCCAACAGGTCTATCCGTCTACTGGGAGGTCATCAAGGACAGATATTTGAAGGCTGAGAAAGACTACAACTTTGCCAACAAGAACAAGTCTGCTGATGTTGCTGCAAAGAAGACAATTTTCTAACTTGCTCTTACCGAACAAAATCAAGGAACTACCGTCAAGTTTGATGTCTCCGAGGCTGTCAATGCTGAATCACTTCTCCCATCAATCACATTAGATGAGAATGCCAAGGACGCTCTTACTTTCCCAATTGATGCTGCTCGTCAAAGTGATGACGGTCAAAAGAGTGTTGATTACAGACTCAAGCAACTCTTTGATAAGGTCACTAGTGCTGAGAACAAACTTGCTACATCCAAGGATAACACTGACTACCAAAAGTTACTCGCAATAGCCAAAGAAGACTACAGATTCACCAAGTAGTATGCCGTTAAAACTGCCGCCAAGCAGAAGGGTGCCACTCCTGAACAAATTGCTGCTGCCAAAGCTATTGCAGGAGGAGATGATGGTATCAAGAAGGTTGCTATCCCAGCTGATCAGAAGAAGGCTTTGTAAGATAAGATTGCTAAGCAAAGAGCTGAGGAGCAAAAAGCGAAGAAAGCTAAGATTGACGCCGCTGAAGCAGCCCTCAAGGCTAAGAAGGATGAAGCTGCCAAGAAGGCCAAGGCCAAGAAGGACGCTGCAGATAAGGCTGCCAAGGCTGCTGCTGCAAAGAAGCAATCTGATGATCTCTTCAAATTAATCAGTAATAAAAATGCCGCAAGTGCTAACGCTGCCGCTGCAAAGAGAAGACTTGCGGACAGAGCTGTTGACATGGCAACCTGTGAGAAAGAATTCATTGCAGGCACATTCAAAGCTGATTGCGAAAAATTCATTGAAGATGAAAAGAACAAGAATGATCAAGCCAAGAAAGATGCTGATGCCGAACAGAAAGCAGCTGAGGAAGAAGAAAAGAAACTTCAAGCTGAACTTAAGGCAGAAGAAGATAAAGTCACTGACGCCTATACCGCCCCAGCTACTTCTAGTTGAGGTCAATCTGTCGATGACATGCTCAGAGCTGCTGAAAAAGAATATAGAAAAGCCGCTAATGCTCTCTCAACGAACACAGATGAGAATTTGAGAACATAACTCGAAGAAACCGCAGGTTTGTTGAAGACTGAGTGGGAGACATTGAAAGAGATGCTTGCAGAGACACAGAAGGCTGAGAGAGATGCTGACCCAGCACTTGCTAAAAAGCAAAAAGATGCCGAAAAGAGAAAGAAGAAGGCAGAGGAGAAAGCCAATGAACTTCCAAACGATGTGAAAAAGAAATGGAAAGCAGAAATCGAAGCTGCATTTAAGAAAGGAGATAGTGCAGTGCAAAAGCTTCTCGTTGACCAAAGAGATGTCGTTACTGCCAACAAAGCAAATGTCAATGCTCTTGATGCAAACTCCACATCAACTGATGCTGCAAAGAAGACTGCCAGAGACGCTTACGATCAAAACAGAAAGATCTTGAAACTTATCTAAGAACTGAGAAAGAGATTTGTCGATGAAAATGCAAAGTTGGTTGAAGCTGCTAAAGCTGCCGCTTAAGCAAAAATTGATGCAAAGAAAGCAGTCACATTGGACAAGAAAAAGCAGACTGATCTCATGTAAGAAGTTGCTAAACTTATCCAATTCGAATCATCTTCCGATTCAGCAATCCAACTTGCTAGACAAGCAGAAGCCCTTGACAGAGCAAAAGAATTCAGAAAGGGATACAGAGTCGACATGAACCTTTTGAAATCTCAAATGGATGACGCCTATAAAGCTGCTTAGAAATCAGGTGATCAAACTCAATTTGAGGCTGCTGAAAAGGTCTACTATGAGAAGAAAGCTGAGGTTGATGTTATCACAAAACTTGTTGAGAAGACTGAAAAGAAAGCAGCTGATGCCTAAAAGAAACTTGATGAGGCTAAGTTGAAGGGAACTATCAGCGACTATGATGCCAGAGCACTCGATGAGGAAATTGCTGGTTTCAGAGCTATCAAGAATGATTTGGGTCAACCAGACCAAGAAGCTATCGACAGTTTCTTGTAGGAATTAGAAGAAGGTCTCAAATTCGAAATGGATGATCTTAATGAAGTCCTTGACAAACTCGGAGCTGATGCCACTGATGAAGACAAGGAAGAGTACTTCTATGCCAAAAACTTATACGAGTACGTCGTCAAATAGCTTGGAGATGATTCACCAGCTAAGAAAGCTGCTAAGAGAAGGCAACAAGAGGCTGATACCTAAGCTTCTCTTGAGTAACTCCAAGAAGATCTCTAAGGTGCCTAAGACTTGAAATAGGTTTTGAAATACATTGGAAAAGCCACCAACGGTACCTCACCAATTCCAAAACTTTTGAAGAAGGCCAAAAACTCATAGAAGATCACAAAAGTTCTTGAAGCTGTTGCTGAGAACGAAGACTACGCAGAAGAACTTGCAAAGGCCCTTCTCGCTGCAAAAACTTCTGACTAATTCTCTAAAGCAATTACCGCTATCAGCAAGTAGGTAGACTAGGCAGGAGTTGATGGCTCTGATGCCGAAGCCCTTCTCATAATTGAGCTTAATGCTTAGATTGATGAATTCGTTACAAATGCAGATTTGGAAGTTTCAGAGATCAAGACTGCTTTTGAAGATGCCGCTTTCGCTGCTACAACAAACGAGGAAGTAGCTACTGCTTACAATACTGCAAGTGCTGCCGCATTCTAAAAACTCGGTGCTCTCAAGACTAAGATGAGACAACAAATCTCAGCATAAGCTCCATCATTCACTGATGCAATTGATCAAGCTGATCAGTAAATTGATACCATCTTGAATGCTGCCAAGATTGATGTTGATTTGACTCAAGCTGAACAGGTTTCCAGATTCGCATTGAGAGACTTACAAACTAGATTCAACAAAGACATCGCTGCCTCAACCACCTAGGATGAAGTGACTAAAGTTGTGACTCAAATCGATAAAGATGTCAAACAATTTAGAACAGATTTTAAGAAGAGGATGAATGCTACTCTTGATGAAGCTAGATAGAACCCAAATCTTAAGGACATAGTTGGTGATGCTGAATCATTTGCTAAATTGATTGAAGATGATTTGGAAGTTCAATTCAAAGAAAAGTATGCCGAGGGTGAACTTGCTGCCATTGTCAAGCAAACCGACCTTGGCTTTAAAGAGTTGGGAGGAACTTTCAAGGGTGCATTCAACAAGAGAAATACTAAGGATGATGTTGATGCCGCCAACTTTGACTTGAAAAATGACTTTAGAGCAAACCTTACCTACAAACTTAACCAAATTGAATCTCTTGCTGAAAATCAAGGCTGGACAGATGAGACTCGTCCAGACCTTGTTGATATTAGGGCCAAATTTACCAAGGACTTCGACAAATTCCTTGCTGAAATTGACCAAGAAGGTGACATCAGAAAAGCAGGTATTGATTAGGAGAAAGCTGACAAACAAAAGGGTGCTCTCGATGAAAAGAAACTTAAGCTCAAGAATTTCGGTAGAGAAATTGCAAAGCTTGAGAAAAAGAAAGCTAATGCTGTTAAGAACTTGTCCAAGTTGAAGGCCTCCGAGACTGCAGAAAAAGCCAAGCAAAACGGTATCATTTCATAAGCCGATAAAGACATCAAAGCTCAAAAAGCTTTACAGGCAAAGGCTACCAAAGAAGTAGCGAGAACTGAAGAGGCTACCAACAATGCCCTTGCACTTGCTGACCTCGCAAAAGAGATCTCAACAGCCAAAACACAAACTGATCAACAAATCAATGAATTCATTGCGACCATTGATACAATTGATGCCAGAATTACTGCTAGAGCAAAGAAATACCTTGATGATGAAGTAGCACTTGATAAGCTCGTCTTTGAAGCAAGTAATGAGTCAGATGAGAGAAAGAAGAAATCAAAGGAGGCTCTTGTTGCTGCTGCTGAAAACGGTCTTAGAAAAATGAGATAAGAGGACAAAGATGATGCAATTGAGCTTCAACAATGGTAAGCTGAGCTTAGAAAGACTAGAGATGCATTCTAAGTAACCAAGGCTGGCCTTGAGGCTGATGTTTCCAACGCTCAATTGATGGTTGCAATCAAGAACAACTTGAATGACAAAGAAGACAAGAAGGAAGATGAGACCGAGCTCGCTGCCTTGAAGCTTATCACAACTCAAGATGTTGATGGTTCAAGAACAAAGGCTATTAACGCATTGACAACCAAAATCAGTGACTTGAGCACCAAGATTGGCTTAAACGAGACTGCAATCAATGCAATGAAGAAAGATGCTACCAAGACCAAGGCTGTTGCCTTCAGTATCAAATCTGATTTGGCAGATGCTGAAGCTAAATTCAGACTTGATAGTATTCAACTTGAACTTGAAGACCTTCAATTTGAAAAAGAAGATCTTGAGGCTCAGATCCAAGAATTCGAGATCTATGCTCAACTTGGTGACGAATAAGCTGCTACTAACCTTACCAGAATCAGAGCCTTACTTAAGGAAAATGCTGCCGCGATCCTTGAGTCTGAAGCCGTGATTGGTGAGAAAAATGCATCAAAAGCTGATATTGCTGAAGCAAAGAATATTGCAGCTCTGCTTTAGAAAGGTGATGACAATTCTCTTAACCTACTTATTGCTGATGCTCCAGCTAAGATTACTGCTTTCAAGGCAAAGTACGATGTAGCTGTGAAGGCTGTCACTGATTTGACAGACAAGGTTGATAAAGCTCAGTCAACAATCAACAAGCTCAACGGTCTCGATAAATTGAATTCTAATCAGACAACTCAATTGTCCAGAACCAACGATAACCTTAAGAAATTCCAGTAACAACTGAAATCTGCTTAAGGCAAAGTAACTGATCTCACATCTGTTGTTGAAACTTTCGAAAATGCTTTGTAAGAAGCTAATGACGCGAAATAGAATGCTGGCAGAAATTTGGAGGATGTCTATGCTGATTCCAAGGCCAAACAACTATAAGCAGAGAAAAATTCATAGAAGAGAAAAGCAGATCTTGAGGAAGCAAAGAACAAAGCAGCTAAGGTTGCTCTTTAACTCGAACAACAAAAGGTAGAGAGAGCAAGAAAAGAAAAGGAAGCCGCCGATAAAGCAAAACTTGAAGCTCAAAGAGCATTAAAAGAAAGTGCTGATAATGAGTACAACGAATTGAAGAAAACAATCGCTGAATTGAATAAACTCATTCCAACACTCACAGGAGGTGACAAGTTTGATGCTGAGGAACAATTGGCTATTCTTAAGGAAGAGGTCAAACTTTTCGAAAAGGAGAAGAGAGCTGCTGAAGCTGAATTCAAGAAGATCGAAGCAGACAACAAGAAGAAAAAGGCTGCACTTGAGGCCCAAAGACTTAATGATGAAAAGATTGCAAAAGCTGCAGATGAAAAAGCCAAAAAAGAAGCAGCTGAAGCAGCAAAGATCAAAAAGCAAAAAGAAGCTTAAGCTAAAGCTGATGCTAAAAAGAATGCAGCCGCAACTGAAGCAGCTAAATACTAAGAGAATGTTGCCAAAATGAAGAAATACGAGGCTGCATACGAAGCTGCTTTCAATGCCAAGGATACCGAAACCATGTTATTATGGGAAGATAAAATGTATGAACTTGAGGCACTTTTATTCGATGGATAAGAAGCAGCAGCAGAATAAGCAGCATTTGAGGCAGAGGAAAAGAGGTTGTTAGAAGAAGCTTAAGCTGAAGAAAGATTAGCTCAACAGAAAGCTGAAGCCGCTGATAGAAGAGCAGCAGCATCTAGCAAAGACAGAGAAGCAACCCTCAAGCAATAGATCAAATAACTTGAAGCTACCATCAAGCCAAAGGATGAGTTCCTCATTCAAAAATAAACCGAATTCGAGGAACTTTACCCAGAAGACGATCCAAATACTGATTTCGAGGCAAAAGACGCAGCTTTCAACCAACTTTAAGAGGACTACAGAACTTAAATTGAAGAGCTATGGGGAAATGAAGATGGTTCCTCAGTCGGCTTAATGACTCAACTCGAAGATATGATTGCTGAGCTAGATACAATTACTGCTAGAAACAAGGAAGCATTAGCCAAGAAAGCATTAGATATTCAAATTGCAAAAGAAGCAAAAGATAAGGCTGATAAGGAAGAGAGAGCAGCTAAAGCTGCTGCTGATAGTGCGGCAAAGAAGGCAAAGGAGGCCGCAGAGAAGGCAGCTGCTAAAAAGAAGGCAGATGACGCCAAGAAAGCCAAGGCAGCAGCTGAGGCAGAGGCCAACAGAATCAAGACCGGTCTTGCTACTCTTGACAAGAACAGTGCCCAATACATTGCACTTAGAAAGGACTACGTCAATCAAAGAGTCAACAAGGCAAACCAAGAGCTTGAAGAGGAAACTTCAAAAGCTGCTGAAGCTGCTATTGTTGCTCTTGAAAAGAGACAAAAATAAGCCCAAGTAACCAAAGATAAACAACTCCAAGAACTTTAAAACAATGCCACCAAGTTCGACCTTGAAATTGTTAAAGCAGAAGAGAGAATTAACAACAAATTTGGTCAAGTTGAGCAAAAGAGAAAGCAATTGGAGAACGTTACTGATACTGCTACCTTCTGGAAATACGTTGATGAAATGAGATCAGTCGCTGATGAAATTACTGAACTCACAAATGCCGTTGAAACCGCACAAAATCAAAGATACAGAGCCGAGCAAGCTCTCGCTGGCTTAGAGGAGGAAAGTTACATTTCTGAGATTCAGGCTGAAGTAACCAATTTCGCTGCTGAAATCACAGAAATTGATAAGAAGATTGCTGCTAAGGATGCTATCATCAAGAACACTTCTGACAACGCAACCGATGCTGATGCCATCAAGGCTGAGGCTCAAGCTGCTAAGGACTTCTACACTGCCAGAAAAGCTGAAACCCAAACACTTTACAACGACAACTTGGCATTGTACACTGAGATGAGAACTGCCAAGGATATCCTTAAAGTTCAGCAATAGAAGAGAAGTAGCCTTGACGGTGAAGAAAGCGCCATCTTTAAGAAAGAGAATCAATCAGGTCAAAACTAATACCTCCTTGATCTTATGACAGCTCAACTTGGTCGTATCACTAATGAAGAAGAAAAGGCTGCATTCTAAGTTGATTACGAAGAATTCAAAACAGAAGTTGTAGAAACTGAGGCACAAATTCAATAGGAAAAAGAGATCCTTACTGTTAAGAGAGGTACTCTTGAGAGAGACATCATGACTGAGAATACCAGAATCAGCCTTGAAAGATTGAACAAGGAGAAGAAGGACCTTACCAAACAATAGACAAAGCTGACCGATGCTATCGCAAAGTATGATAAACAAATCAAAGCAACCGCTGACAAAACCAAGATTGGTGATTACAAGATCGAAAAAGCTTTGGCCCAAATGGATTTGGACTCTGCTAAGGCAAGACTCACTGAGATCGCAACCGAAATCACTGAATAGAGTGAGACTGAAAAAGCATTGAAAGAAGAAGCTAAACTCAATGCTGAGCTCACTGCTCAATATGAGAAATTCGATAACTTCAACAAATCCAAAGATGCTGCCCGTAAATAGATTAGAGATTTCCAAAACTAATTGAAGAAGGCCACTGATCCAGCAACCAAATAAAAGTTGGATGCTCAAATCAAGGAGAAACAATAAGTTATCAAGGATCTTGATGCAGCTGCCAAGAAATCTCTTGAATCTGCTGCTTCTGTTCAAGGTAATGCCCAGAGAAAGTAGGACTAAGCTGAAGCTTAGAAGAAAGCTCAAGAGAATGCTAAGTAATTGAAAGCCAAGCAAAATCAACTGAAAAATGCTGAGAGTGAAATCGTTGATCTCCAATAATACATTGATTATTTAGAAGAGACGATTGCTGATACTACCTTAGGCTACTCAGCTGATGAGATTGCTCAATTAAGACTTGATTTGACTGCTCAACAAACTGCAAAGTAAGACCTCCAAGATTTGATCGACAATGCTAAGGGTGATGTGACTAGAGCCACCGCTGCTGCTAACGAAGCTAAGAGAGTTAAGGCTGAAACTGAAAAACTTGACAAAGCCCAAGCTGAATTCGACAAACTCAATGAGAGAGCCAAGAAGTTTGCAGCTGATAAGAAGAAGTTCAACGATTAGGTCAAGGCTGCCACAGACGCACTCGCCACAGCAACAGATGCAGAAAAGGCAAAATACCAGAAAGAAATTACTGAAGCTGAAAAGTAACTTAAGAGAATTCAATCTTCTTTGGACAAAGAAGCTAAGGCTCTTGAGAAAGCTCAATCAGAATTAGACAAGGTCGTCAAGGCAAACACTGCTAGAAAGAATGCTGAGAAGAATGCTGCTGAACAAGCAAAGCTCAAGGCAGCTGAAGCTGAAGCCAACAAGAAGCTGTTGGAGAAGAAATTCAGAAAATCTGATTTGCAAAAACTCATCGCTTCCGCAGATGCATCAATCACTGCTGCTGATAAGAAGCTATATCAACTTGAATTGGATACAATCATTCAAGAAGAAACTGATATTGCCACTTAGAAAGCCTTAGATAAACAGGCAAGAGAGGCTAAGAAGTTAGAAGAGGCTGAATTCGCAAGACTTGAAGCTGAAGAAAAGAAAGCATTCGAAGAAGCCGAAGCCGCTCAAAGACAATTCGAAATCCAAGAGGCCAAAACATGGTTAACTGATTCAGAGAATATCTACAAGGCAACCTCAGATAGATTCGAATTCTTGAAATTCAAGCTTTCAACTTTGAACCAACAACTTTCCGTTGCATCTGAAGACGCTAAGGAACCAATCGAAATCAAGATTGAAGATGTTAATGCTGAGCTCTCAGGACTTAGAATGTACATTAATGAAGAAAAATCATTGGTTGATTAAGCCAGAAGTGAGTTGAGTAGACTTGAGCTTGTTGACGCAAACTACAAATCCAACCAAGCTTTCGTATCCAAGAATGAGGCTCTTATCAACAGAAGAACACAAAAGCAAGTTGAGATGGACGAAGCTGTTGGACTCAGAGACGAGCTTACTGCCCAAATCACTACACTTACTGATTTGATCAAGATCACTAACGAAGCAGCTACCAAATAGGAAATCTAAGAGGAAATTAAGAAGATCTAAGGAACAGTTGATTCTGAAAAGCTGAAGATCAAGCAATTGAACAAGGATTTCAACACTATCGCTGATGAAGTCATCGTCGTTCAAGATCAGAGAAACGGTGAATTAGAACAATTGGAGAAGGCAAGAAAGAGACTTGACACTGAGAATCAATACAAGAGTCTTAAGTCGAACATTGAAATCTACACACAGACACTCAAAGATTTCGATGAAGAGGCCAAATCACTTAAGGGAGGAGCTTCTAAACCAAGCCAAAAAGCATGTGAACCATAATTCCTTTACACTCTTGACACCAACTCAATTCCACAAGTCTCTTTCAAAGCACTTGATTTCGTCAATGCTATGTCCAGTGGATTAGTCTCTATTGAGCAACTCCAAGAAGATTTCAATAATGGAGTTCCAATGAAATTTGATGGATTGGACCTTACTCCATAAGAATGGCAATAGATATTCGACCAAATTCTTGTTTTGAATAAACCACCACCAGGTTGGGAGAAATTCTAACTTCCAGAAGGAGTTCTTATCAAGAAAGAAGATAAGCAGATAGATGCCGCCAATAAGAATAGAAATGGAGCATTTACTGCTACTACTGTTGTTGATGATCCAGGACTTGGTGTTTTCCATGATGGATCTCTCTAACAAAGAATTGCCTATGAGATGGATATTGCTATCCAAGAAGTTTAAGCAAGAACTTCATTGACTGTTGATCAACTTATGGATTCATTCATCCAAAATGGATGGGACGGTACTGGAAAATGCACTAGTGTCGAATGCCTCATGCAATCTTCACTTGAAGCTGCTAAGCTTTATATTCTTGAAAAGTAAACTAGACCACAAACTGGTCCAGCTACTAAGGGTCCAGGAATGTCAGGACCAGGAGGTAATGCTGACTGTGAAGCTAAATGCTACGAAGGTATTGCAAATACTGTCACCAAGCAAGTAGGGGATATTTCCACAAAGGATGTCTCTAAGGCTGCAGGTGCCGCTACTAAAGCAGGACTTGTTAACAAGAAAGATCTCGCAGGAAAGAGTACTATTGAAGTTGCAGGAACTGTAGCTAAAGCAGCTCTTAAGGAGCAGGGAGTCGGTGAAAAGGACATGATTGGTTTCATCGATAAGTGCATCCAAAAATGCGCTGCTGGAAGTAGCTTCTAATCTGGAAAAGATGCATTGAATGGAGTCATTGACCAATTCGGAAAAGACAAATTCGGTGGATAAACTTAAGATTACTCAGGTATAGGTAAAACCACTGATTTCGGTCCTGGTAAAGCACCTACTGATGGTAAAGCACCTACTGATGGTAAAGCACCTACTGATTTCAATACAGGTAAAGGTACTGATTTCGGCACAAAAACAGGTACAGAAGGTAAAGGTACTTTCGAATTCGTAAAGAAGGATACTACTGGTAAGACTACTGGCGCCACTACTACTAAAGGTGAAATGATGGACGAGCATTTCGGTGGATTTGGTGAAAAATAAACCAATTTCGAAAAGCCAGACTTCACCAAAGATATTCCATAAGGATGGGGAATTGAAAAGCAAGAAAAACCAGTAGAAGGAACTTTAACAGGCCCCGGTAACTCAAAGGTTAATGCCTCTGGTGCTGCTGGATCAAAGACTGATGCTTCTGGAGCTAAGACAGCTGGTACCGCTGGAGCAAAGACTGATGCTTCTGGAGCCAAGACAGCTGGTGGTGCCACTAAATCTATTCCAACAATTCCAGGATTCGAAGATGCCCTCAACTAATTCAAAACTAAAGCTGCATCAGGAGCCAAGGATGCCAAGACAGCTGGTGGATCTAGCACAGGAGCCCCATCAGGAGCCAAGGATGCCAAGACAGCTGGTGGATCTAGCACAGGAGCCCCATCAGGAGCCAAGGATGCCAAGACATAGGCACCAGTTAAAAGAAGACTTGCTGATGGACCACCAGGAAGTGATAGCAAGACAGCTGGTGGATCTACCCCAGGAGCCCCATCATCCCAATCAGGAACTGATGCCAAGACAGCTGGTGGATCTAACCCAGGAGCCCCATCATCCCAATCAGGAACTGATGCCAAGACAGCTGGTGGATCTAACCCAG
>Ga0256412_1000095_pt1 | contig 12091 bp, 15 predicted proteins | sample WCR_74metaT_FD_190055 | JGI IMG/M metagenome (GOLD analysis project Ga0256412, IMG submission 190055) | Metatranscriptome of seawater microbial communities from Monterey Bay, California, United States - WCR_74 (Metagenome Metatranscriptome) | ecosystem: Environmental > Aquatic > Marine > Coastal...
CAACTATTGCACTGTGTGTGCCACATGGCAGTCGTACTCGATAATCTCTACAGTCAGCAAAATTACTTGATATCCAAGAAACTTCTTGATGCAACGCATTTGCGTCATGAAGCGTTATCAAATAACATAGCGAATGTAGAGACGCCTGGTTTTAAAAGAAGGGATTTACCTAAAACTTTCGCTGTTGAATTGAGAAGAGCTGTTGACCGTAAAGACTTTCGCCGAGTGGATGGACTGCTTCCAAGAAGTACTGAAGATCGGCAAGCCAAACCAGTCCGAATGGATGGAAATACTGTACAACTTGACGAGGAGATGCTTGCCATGAACCGGAATGCACTCAATTACGAATATTTGAGTGGTGCGGTTGGTGGTTCTATAAAAGAACTCAACAAAGCAATAAGAGGGCGCGTTTAATTTTATAACATGAGCATGAATTTAATACCAGGTATCGAATCCACGGGCAGTGCTTTGTCTGCGGAGAAAATTAGACTGGAAATTATTGCCCAAAATATAGCAAATTCAAACACTACTCAGGATGCTACCGGCAATGTTTATAAGCGTAAGGAGGTTGCTTTTGAAGAGTTTATTAAAACTCCGGAACGACGAGTTCCAGGTTATGTGGACGAAAACCTTTATCAAGGTGTCCGAGTTACTGATGTCTATGATGATCAGACTCCTGGTCGTATGATTTTTAACCCCGGTCACCCTCACGCAAATGAGGATGGGATGGTGGAAATGCCAAATGTCGATGTTTCCCGTGAAATGATTGACTTAATAAGTGCCTCCCGAGCTTACGAAGCTAATTTGACAGTTGTTAAAACTTCTCGTCGTTTAGCACAGCAAGCAATGGCAATTGGAAAGTAATTTAAATTGTGAACGAAATATCATCCTTACCAAGCCTGAGCGATTTGCTCACTCAAAATCCTAATTTACAAGCTAACAAGCAACTCGATCGTTTTGCTAAAGTTAATGAAATGGGGCAAAATTTTGGGGTATCTAAAACGCAACAAACTAATGGTGTTGATTTTGTCCCAATTGATAAAACAACACCAACCGATCGTGTCACTGCACCTGGTTTCGCACAAATGTTTGAAAATTTTGTGAAAGGAGTTGATCAAAAAAAGAAGATTTCAGCTCGTGAAACACAAGATCTTATCCTCGGTAGATCGGATAATGTACATGAAGCGGTAGTCAAGTCACAAGAGGCGGGTGTTGCTTTTAATTTGATGATTGAAGTCCGAAACAAATTAGTTGAGTCCTACAAGGAATTGATGAGGATGCAAGTTTAGTAAGCAATCTATAATTTTTATATGAAAGAAAGATTTGATAAACTAGGTGATTTGTGGGCGAATTTAAGCTCAACCAGAAAATTTACACTGGTTGGGGCTATTTTGGGAATACTGGCAATAAGTGTAGGCATTTTAGTTTTTTCCGGCGCCAGCACTGAGATGCGTGTATTAGTTAGCGGTGCGGAGGCCAAAGATTTAACGGAAGTTGTTGATGTTTTAAAAGCCAATCAAGTCGAGTTTGAGTACAGCGATGCGGGTGACACCATACTTGTGCCTGAAGACAAGCGTTCTGCTATGAGAATGGAACTTGCAATGAAAGGTCTCCCACGCAGTGGCGAAGTAGGTTTTGAAATTTTTGATGAAGGCAATTTTGGGATAAGTGATTTTGTTCAAAGAACAAATCATACAAGAGCTATTCAGGGTGAGTTAGCTCGTACTATAACCATGATGGATGCAATCAGTTCTGCAAAAGTATTTATAGTAAAACCTGAAAATAACCTTTTGCTGAGCGAAGACCCAAATGACCGTCCAAGTGCCTCTGTTTATGTAGACACAGGAGGCAATACACTCGATAAGTCGAATGTGAATGCGATTCAATTTCTTGTCTCTAGTGCAAACAAGGGAATTAGTAAGTCCAGTGTTGCCGTAATGGATAATCAAGGAAATCTATTATCAGAGCAAGGTGAATCAAGTGGCGCAGCCGGCGTTGCGGGGCAGATGATGAAAGCTTACGAAGCCCAAGAAAGACGCTTGGAAACAAAGATTGAGACTATGCTCGCTAAAACTGTTGGAAGAGAAAATGTCATTGCTCGTGTTTCCGTAAACTTAGACACAAAATCCATGACAGAACTTGACGAAAAATTTGATCCAGACGGTCAAGTTCCTAGAACTCAAACTACTGATAAGGACAATGCTACAACTGTCGAAACACAACCTCAGAACAACGCAACCGGAATGGGTGCGAATGTGCCTAATGTAAGCCAAGATGCTACTCAGCAAGATCCCATTATGGCAAAGAGCGATGAATCAAGGGAATCTAAGACAACGGACTTCGAAATTAGCAGAAACCTTAAAGAGACGGTTCAAGAACCTGGCTCAATTATAAGTCGTAGTGTTGCGGTTTTAATTGCGAAAGGTGAAACTCCGAGAAGCGTAGAGGATATTGATGTTATTAGAGAAGCGGTTATTAATGCGGTTGGAGCTAGGTTTAACCTCGAAGAAAATGAGTTGCTCACGCATGTAACTGTAAAGGAAGTTGTTTTTCAATCTGCATCAATTGGCGGACTTGGAGGTGAATCCCTTGATCAAGTAGGCCAATTTATTGATACTTATGGTAAACATTTCAAGACTTTACTCGGTGTGATTCTTGCCGCCACAATGTTTATTATTTTCCTTAGGATGTTAAAGAAATTTAAGCCAAACGAAGCTGAGGTTCAAATATTAGACGAGGACGATCAGCAATTACTTGCAGGTACACGGAGTCTGGGCAGTGGACTTACACCGGAGTTGCTTAATGACTTAATTCAAGAAAAACCAGATAATGTGGGAACTGCATTGAGGCGTTATTTAGAAACCGGTTCTTCTTCATAATGTAAAAAATTTGTAAAACCATGGAAGAAGTAGCCGAAGAAGATTCCGTATACGATCGTTATAATCGTATGTCTCGTCATCAGAAGTTAGGACTTCTAATGATTGCGTTAGGACCAGAGGCTTCTGCCACTCTTCTTAAACGATTTGACTCAAAAGACTCGGAGGGAATTTGTAAAGAGATCGGAAATTTCCCAATCGTTGATCAAGAGCTTAAAGATTGTGTTTTAGATGAATTTTCTGAGATTATCGAATCTAGCGTTAATTCGAATCTCGGAGGATTAACATTTGCCCAAAAAACCCTTGAACTCGCACATGGAGACTACAAGGCCAATAACATGATGAATCGGATTGCTCCCGTTCGCGATTCACTCGATTTCATGGATGACATCAAAGAGATGGATTCCGGGCAGATTTACAATGTTTTACGTTTTGAGCAGCCCCAAACCATTGCTTTTGTTCTTGCAAATGTTGATGCGGATAAAGGATCAGAAGTTCTTCAAATGATGCCACCTAATGTTCAGGAGCAGGTTGTGGAGAGAGTAGGATCTATGGAAACTACACCGATTGATCAAATTGAAGTAGTTGCGAGCACACTTGGTGCTAGAATGGGAAAGAAAGGGCAGTCCCCCCGAGTAAAAACTGGGGGAGTCAAGTCTGCCGCTGATCTGCTAAACTGGTTCGACAAGGAAGAGGGAAAAGAACTACTTAAAAGTATTGAAAAAAGAAATCCAAAATTGGGTGGTTCCATTCGACAGAGAATGTTCCGCTTCGAGGACTTGGTTCGATTGAGTCCTGGAGATGTCAGCAAAATTACTAAAGAAGTAGATCAAGATGACTTAGTAGTTGCTCTCAAAAACGCTTCTCCTGAACTAAAGAAAATAATTTATTCTACTATGTCCAAGCGTGCAGTAGAAGCATTGGAAGAACAGCTCAGCTTTCTTGGTCCAAAGCGTCTATCAGAAGTTGAGTCAGCACAGGATCGAGTGATACAAATTGTACGCGAACTCGAGGAGGACGAGGAAATTATCCTTGATACTGGAGGAAGCGACGTTGTCGTACAGTAGATCTATTCGGTTTCCTAAACCGCCAACAGGGTTCAAGGTTAATCATATTGGAGCACCCCCCGTTCCATCTGAGAAATCTGATGAAAAAGCTGCATTGGAGTATAATCGGGGAAAGGAAGAAGCTACTTCTTTTTATCAGGCAGAGATAGCTAAATTACGTTCTGAATATGCCGATGCACAGGAACGATTACTCTCAAATGTTAACGTTAGAGTCGATGAAGTTATGGCAAAACTTGACCAACGGCTTCCTGATCTAGTTGTAGGTCTTGCTGAGCGCGTTCTTGGTCAAATTAATTTAGATCGAGATTCTATTGAACAAATTGTTAGAGCTATGGTTTCAGAGTTTTCCGCCGATGATGAAAAGCTTGAAGTCTATCTATGTCCTCAAGACTTATCTCTTTTAAAGGCGATGGCTGAACCAGAAAAACCACCGATTAAAGAAGATGGGCAGGATGAAGAAGCAGGTTTTGCATCAGCAATTGCCGGAATCTTTGATGGTTTAGATGGAGATGACGCTTTATTAGAGGGGTATCCCAATGTAAAGTTTTTTGAAGATGTATCACTTCAGTCTGGAGATTGTCAGATCAAAAGCCGTTTTGGACTACTTGATGGTCGAATCTCTACAAAACTAAGAAAAATCGAAGACGAATTAAAGCGTAATGATTGAATCTCTTGATGACAGATTTGCCTTTATGGAAGAGGGCATAAAGGGTGTTAGAACTTACGATAAAGTAGGTACTGTCCGCCGCGTTACTGGACTTATTATAGAGTCTGAAGGTCCTGAGGTTAGTATAGGTCAAGTCTGTTCTATTGTTTCAGACCGTCATGACGAAAAAATAGAAGCCCAAGTCGTTGGTTTTAGGGATAATTTTGTATTGTTGATGGCATTGGATAGTGTTCATTTAATTCATCCTGGGTGCAAGGTCTCATCACAAAGAAATAATAATTTTGTTCCCTCCGGTTCTGCCTTACTTGGGCGAATAATAGACGGAATGGGGCGACCAATCGATGGGAAAGGACCTTTGCTGGCACCCCGTCGTGAGGGTTTCTATGCCGAACCACCTAATCCTCTAAGTCGATCCATGATTTCTGAACCTTTTACCACAGGAATTAAATCTATCGATACTTTTATACCTCTTGGGGTTGGACAAAGAGTTGGTATTTTTTCTGGAAGTGGAGTCGGTAAATCTATTCTTTTGGGTATGATCGCTCGAGGTTCTGATTCTGATATTAATGTAATTTCCCTCGTTGGAGAGCGGGGGCGAGAATTACGGGAATTTGTTGAGAAAGATCTTGGACCAGAAGGAATGAAAAAAACGGTGATTGTTGTATCAACTTCAGATCAACCTGCACCAATGAGAATTCGTGCATCGATTTTGGCAACTGCAATTGCTGAAGGTTTTCGTAATGAAGGATCTAAGGTACTGCTTTTGATGGATTCTTTAACCCGTTTTGCTATGGCACAGCGTGAAATTGGTCTTGCTGCAGGAGAACCACCAGCTTCTCGTGGTTACGTACCTTCAGTGTTTTCTTTATTACCAAAATTACTTGAACGAACTGGAACAAGTGAATCAGGTGCCATAACGGCAATTTATACTGTTTTGGTCGAGGGTGATGATATGAATGAACCTGTTGCTGATGCAGTTAGAGGTTTTCTTGATGGTCATATTGTACTAAGTCGAAAGCTAGCAAACGCCAATCATTTCCCTGCGGTTGATGTCCTGCAAAGTGTAAGTCGATTGGATCGTGCTGTTTGTAGTGAATCTGAAATTTCCACTATCTCTGAAGCACGAGATTTACTTTCCGTTTATAAGCAAAACGAAGATCTTATTAATGTTGGTGCGTATGTTAAGAACAGTAATCCAAAGATTGATAGAGCAATCGAGAAGATTGAAGCCACTGAAGCATTCTTGAAGCAAAGATATGATCAAACTTCAACGAGGGAAGCTTCCTTTAATCAATTATCCCAAATTTTCGGATCATGAAGGCATTTTCATTCCGTTTGGAAACTCTTTTACATCTTCGAGAATTAGCGAAGGATCAAGCAATTAAAGAATATGCTTTGGCCATTACCGTACGTGAAAATGCAGAACAAGATTTAAAAAATGCGGTTAGAAATTTAGAAAGTTTGAATCTTGAAATTAAACAAAAGAGGATGGTTGGATTTTCGGGCTTTGAGCAAGATGCTTTTAACCAATCAATTCTTAGAACAAAAGAATTAATTATAGATTGTAATTCTAAAGTAGCTGATTCCAAAAATATTGAATTTGCCAAAAGGAACCTGTACTTACAGTCGGATTCTAACTGCAAGAGTTTACTCAAGCTTAGAGAGAAGAAAAAAGAAGAACATTTAAAAAGCGAAGAGAAAAAAGAGGAGACGGAATTGGAAGACATTATTGGTGCTCGTTATGTTTTTAACCAAACCATTTATTAATTATGAAAATATCACCTATTATTATTGTTCTATTGGCAGTAGTGCTCTCAGTGGCATCAGCCGGTTTTATGGTAGTGCTCAATTATGACGCATTGTTTAAACCTAAGCCAGAAATCAAAGCTGAATTTACTAGTGTTGAATTTGATGCGGATGATACTAGTTACTCTCCCGCAGAAACCCATTCAATGAATCAACTATCTAAAGAGTTGGCTGCATTGAAGGAAAAATTGCTCGAAAGGGAAAATGAATTAGATTCACGAGAGTCTGCTATTGCGATGGATCTAGAAGCTTTGGAGAAGCAAAAAAAGGAAATGAATCAAATCCAAGAAGATTTGTCTGCACGCCTTGCTGATTTTGAAGCTAGACAGGGACAAGATTTGAGTGAAGAGAAGTTAAAGGAGTATAAAGATACTTCCAAAAGATGGGTTGAAATGGGGCCAGAAATTGCGAGCATTGAAATTCAGAATTGGAGGCAGAAGAGAAGATTTGAAGAAGCATTATCAATTTTTGAGCTTCTTAAAGCGGAAGACAAGGCTCCGATTATATCCTTTATGTTAAACAGCGATGATGATTCTCTTATTGAATTAGCCGATGCCCTTGCAATGAGGGATAGAGGATTATTACCAAGTTTAGATTTGGACGACTTGGCTCCAGCGGGTATACCAGCTAATTAAGTTTATGACTATTTCTTCGGAATTTCAGAATTTAAATAGTTCTACCTCTATTCCCAAGCATCAATCAATTGGGAAAAATGGTTCTTTTTGGCTCCCTAAGCATTCTCTAGAAGCTAAGCAGCAGGGTGCTTTAAATCCAAAATCTGTTGGTCCCAAATCACCAGCCGTTTCTAAATTAGTCAATTCCAACCAGATAACCGGAAATCAATCGCAAAAATCAAACGATATTTCAAAATCAAGTTTTCAAAAGTCTATTCTGACTGCAGAAAAAAATATTTCAATACAACCTAAATCCTCCAGAACTCCTATCTGGAAAAGTTCTGCATCTCCTTTAGTCAAATCAGTGATTCCAAAGGTTTCGCTTTTGTCTACCGTCACAAAAAATGTAAAAGCACAATCTGCAAATGTAAATTCTGCCGTTTCGGTTTCATCTGCTAAAGACCAAATTAGGACTATAGTATTAAACAATAGCACACGCCAAACTGTAGATCGAGATACTACCGATCAAAATCAGGGTAAAAAGAAAAAAAATCATGGCATAAAAAATGCTCAATTATTTAACAGTATGGATACTATTGATAAAGATACTTCCCCGCAGACATCTTCTATTGCCTGTTCTCTCAGTATGGATTCTACCTCAGTATCGAAATTTGTTGATCTAATTTGTAAGTCTGTCGCCCCTCGAGTTGCTTACACTAATAAGTCGACTAAGAAAATTGTCCGATTTGCCATTGATCTACCCAATGGAAGTAAACTTGGTGTGAGATTGGAAAAATCTGACAAGGGGCTTTCTCTTTGTTTCATTGCACCAGATGAGACCACGAAAGAACTTCTTAATTTTTGCAGGGAGGGCATTAGGAATAAAATCGGGTCAGATGAAAGTTTCCATACTAATGTTTATGTTTTTTCTGATTACAAAGAGATGGATGATTATTTTTTAAAAGCCGCTTAGTACATTTCTAACACTCAAGATACCATTATGATAGACGCAATAGCAGCAGCACAAGCTAGCCAAAACCCAAGGGCATCGACTTTGTCCGATGCTTCCAATTCATCCAATACAGCTATGCAGATGGAGGATTTTCTTCAATTGTTGACAAGTCAAATCAGCAATCAAGATCCGCTTGAACCCATGAAGGATACTGAATTTATTTCTCAAATGGCAAACATTGCGTCACTTGAGCAAATGCAACAATTTACTAAGGGTTTTGAGACCTTTGCAGATTCCCATCAAGATATGGTTGCACAAGCTTATCTTGGAAAGAAGGTTAACATTTCTGAGGATGGTTCCGATGTTTCCGGTCTTGTTGATTCAGTTGAAAAGAACGATGATGGTGAAGTATTTGTTACAGTTGGTGATAAAAATTATCTTCCAGCTAACATTACTAAAGTAAGTAATCCTTAATTTTTATGATAGCATCTCTGCACAACGGTGTCACTGCACTGAAAAGTTTAACTCAAGGATTACAGGTTTTGGGAAACAATATTTCTAATGTAAATTCCTTAGGATATAAATCTTCCCGGGCTAATTATTCTGACAACTTCTATCTGCATATGAATGATGCTGAATCTGGTGCGGGAGGGGTTCCGAGTAATAATATTCAGCAGCACGGCACTGGAGTTCATGTCGGATCGATTTCTTCTGATTTTACGCAAGGCACAGTTGAAATGACCGGATTGGATTTAGATCTTGCCATTCAAGGTGAAGCTCTTCCCAACGGAGGTGGTTTTTTCGAAATTGCTGACCCGGTTACTGGCGAATTATTTTACACTCGAGCGGGTGCTTTTGAATCTACTGTAGAAGGGTTTGTTGTAACTCGTGACCAATATCGTTACCAATTACAGGGCGTAGATGGTCCATTAGTTGTTGGAACCCAAGAGGGAGAAACTTTGTTAGCTCGAAGAGTTGAAGAAGATGGTAAGATCAATCTTGTTGTAAACAAGGACGGTGTTGATCAGATTCGAGGTTCTGGTCAAATCAAAGTTTCTAATTTTTTATCTCCACAATATCTCAGAAGGGTAGGGAATGGATTTTATTCTAACGGTCAAGCTGGGCAAAATATTGCAGGTATAAGCGATAATACCGCTCCTGCTACTGGTTCAAACGGTAAATTGAAGCAATATGCATTGGAGTTGTCTAATGTTGACTTGACCAATGAATTTGCGGCTATGATTTCACATCAACGCTCATTTCAAGCAGGTTCGCGAGTTGTTACTACATCTGATATGATTCTTTCTGAAGCCGTTAATTTAAAACGATAGTTCTTAACCTACATTACCAAACGATATGTGTGCCGCTCAACTAGATGAACTTCCTGAAACTGATGACTCCCCAACTCCAAAATCTGGAGGAGGAGGGAATTTAATCCCAGCTCTAATTGCAATAATACTTGCCCCTGCCTTAACTGTGGGAGCTATGTTTTTGCTGATTAAGATGAATAAGCCCGAGGAAACAATTAAACCTCAAATTACTGAAGGGGGGCAGCCTCTAGATATGGAGCCATCGGGCGAGGAGAAAATCTACGAACTTAATTCTTTAATAACTAATCTAGGTGGTCCTATAAAATCTCGTTATATTAATTTAGACCTTAAATTAGAAGGTCAGGCAGGGGACTTTGAGAAAGTGCTTGAAATGAATGAGCATAGAATTAGAGACAAGGCACTTGCTATCATGGGTGGGTACACTTACGAAGATGCTCAACTTGATGGTTTTCAGGAAAGAGTTCGGGTTGACTTGAAGAAAGGATTTTCATCGGTTCTTCGCAAATTTAGGGATGGTGAAAGTGATTTGATTCGACAGATTTATTTCACTCAATTTGTTGTTCAGTAATTTTATTCAACTTTTTACCGATGTCGACTGATCCAAATTTTAAAGACGAAAGCTTTGATTTAAGCGAAATTCAGGGTTCATCTACCGACCAACCGGTATTCAACTTTGATGGAGAACGAATTACAGACCTCTCTTCCGTCAGTATAAAGAAGTACGACTTTACAAATCCTATCGTTCTATCTGATGCAGATCTAAGTAAATTAAAAACCAAATCCGAACAATTTGTTTATTATTTAGCAGGTCATCTTTCCATGTTCCTGAGAACTGAATTTAATTTAGAATTAGAGGATCTAACCGCAGATTTATATTCTAACTTTACAAAGTCCATAAAAAACCCTTCCTGCATCACGATGTTTAAACTTCAGGAATTAAACGGAGTTTGTTTATTAGATGTTAATTCACATTTATCTGCGACCGTTGTTGACCGAATACTTGGTGGGAGAGGTTCAACAAACCCGGAAGAGCGTGGGTTAACTGATATTGAAAAGGCATTGGTTGAGGACTTTAATCAAATTATTTTGGAAGAGTGGTGTAAACAATGGCATAATACAATGTCTCTTACTCCTAGCATTATAGGAACTGAAAGTTCCGGAAAGTTTCTTCAAACTTCACCTTCTGATGCTATGATGTTGATCATGAGCATGGAGGCTTCTTTTGGCGATGTTTCTGGACCCATGAGAATTGCTGTTCCTTACTATACTCTAGAACCTGTAGTAAGTCGTTTGCTTACTGCTGTTTCCGCAACTGATAAGGTAGCGAGTAAGCCGCCTCGATGGCATGAGATTTATGACGGGATTCCTGTTTCAGTATCCGCAGAATGGGATGCTTTTGAACTGACACTAAGAGACCTGTCAAACATTGAAGTCGATGATGTAATTGAAATGTCTCCCACTTTAATTGAGAAAACAAATTTAAGAATTGAAGGAAGAACCTGTTTTGTCGGTGAAATTGGTTTGGAAGGTGATCAGGTAGCTTTTCAGGTAAATGAAAGTATTGTTGAAGCTGTAAAATTAATCGGAAAAAAACATGGATAGTAAAAAAATGGATATTGTGATGGATGTGAAGGTTAGTGTCACAGTCCAGTTAGGTACTGCAGAACTCCCAATGAAAGAGGTTGTTGAATTGAGTCCTGGTGCTCAAATTCAATTAAAGCAAAATGCTAAAGATCCTGTCAGTCTGCTTGTCAACGGAAAGCTTATTGCACACGGTGAGGTTGTTGTAATAGACGACCGCTTTGGTCTAAAGATTACAGAGATTGTTGACTCGGCCACATAAATTTTATTGTGCCCCTTCCTGCGGATTGTAGGTTACATGTACGGGCTGAATTTTTGTAAGTGATGATTTTTCATCTTGCAGCAACTCCTTCATTTTTAGGAACAGATGCTGATATGCTTTATTTGTGGATACGAGTAATCGCATTTATTGGTGTTCTTGGTGGGAGTGCTTATTTTTTATCTGTATATGCTAAGAAAAAACGCTCTCGGGTCAGCACAAATACAATAGGCAAGATTGTTGTTGCCGATACTTGTTCACTTGGTAATCGTCAATTTCTAATGGTAGCACAATACGGAGAGGAGAAGCATTTGCTAGGCGTTAGTTCTGCTTCAATTAATCATTTGGCAAAATTAGAAACTTCATCTGATACGCGTGAAAATGAAAAAACGGTTTTACCTTCTAAGGAAGTGAGTGTGAATGCGTAAATTCTTAATATTTTTGACAAAATTTAGAGTATTTTCTCTCTTGATTATAGGTTTTTTGTTTTTTAGTTTCCCCCACGCTAATCTTGAAGCGCAGAGCTCCGGAACAGGAGCACCTGGATTAAGGATCGATGTTACAGGTTCTAATGATGAAGGTGATTTTGGAGTTGCCATACAACTTGTTGTTGCGATGACCATATTATCACTCGGACCGTCTGTCATAATGATGATGACATGCTTTACGAGAATAATTATCGTACTTGGTTTTGTCAGGAATGCTATCGGAGTTAATTCCGCTCCCTCGAGTCAGATAATAGTTGGGTTGGCTTTGTTTTTGACATTTTTTGTCATGGGACCTGTTTGGAATAAAATTTATGATGATGCTGTAACTCCTTATATGTCTGCAACGATGAAATCTAGTGACGCATTAATGGTTGCCACTGCTCATATGAAAGATTTCATGATGAATCAAACTCGGCAACAGGATGTTCAGTTCTTTTTGGAAATATCTAG
>Ga0256412_1000098_pt1 | contig 12032 bp, 14 predicted proteins | sample WCR_74metaT_FD_190055 | JGI IMG/M metagenome (GOLD analysis project Ga0256412, IMG submission 190055) | Metatranscriptome of seawater microbial communities from Monterey Bay, California, United States - WCR_74 (Metagenome Metatranscriptome) | ecosystem: Environmental > Aquatic > Marine > Coastal...
CTGGGACCTTGGTGTCAACAATCTTTCTGTCGAGGTACATATAGTTGCGAGTAATGGCCCAACCAAGAAGCTTACGGCAAGTTTCCTTGGTGAAGTCACCATCATTACAGTAGATAGGGTTAGATTGTCTACCGAGCATGATGTAGGTGGTGTCCTTCTCGAGATCAGCAGCATGGATGGTGGCGTAGATTCTAGCTACAAGATGTTGCATGGCAGCCTTCATGTTGGTGGTGCCAGTGTGAGCAACTACAGAGGTAGCGCCAGTAGGATGGCGGCGTTGAACAGCGTAGAAGTGATCAGCAACAGCCAAAGTGGCACCAGTACCAGAGTATAATGCCTTAAGCTTGTCGAAGTCTTTCTTGAGGGTAGCATCACGATCTTTCTTAGTGATAAGCTTAGCTGCCTTCTCACTGGCTTCAGCTTCGGCGTACCATTCAACCTTTTCTTGAGCATATTCACCGATCATTTCATAAACGTCATCGATCTTGTTGAGATCGTTTTGGTTTTCAGTGAGGCGAGATCGTTGCATCTTGAACTGTGAGATAGAAGCATGGGTGAGAACACCAATCTTGAGGCTGTCTTTGACGCTATACTCAACGAGATCCTTGTACTTAGGAAGTACGGCATTGTAATCAGATGAGTTCATTGGGATCTTCTCAAACTTGGCATCTTCTTTGCTCAAGTCTTTGACGAGGGCAAGATAGGTGTATTTGGTGTTGAAGCTACCATCATCCTTAACAGGAATCAATTTCTTGGTGTCGAAAAGTTCTTCTGGAGGATATTTGACAAGGTTGCGTAAGAAGAAGTAACCGAGGAGAGATCTGCACTCGCTAGACTTCATGGACTTATCAGAGCAGAATAATGGTTTACCAGAATCTTCACTGATGAAGAGGAAAGCCATATCTCTGTTAGCTTTGATGAAATGGTTGAAGATGTACTTGACGTAGTAGTCGAAAGCAGTCTTCATAGAGACATGCCATGAATGGTGATGGCCCTTAGCTTTGTTAGCAGATGAGCGATCCATCCAGACGAGACCCCAGAGGTGATTCTTGTAGAGTCTATCTTCAGTACCCTTCCATTAGTCGTTGAGCTTCTTCAAAGCTTTCTGTTATCTCTCAAGGATTTGTTTCTTGGTGATGAGCTTAGCGTCTTTCTCGTCAACAGCCTGCTTCTCGTAGAGCTTGAGCTCTTTCTGAGCATAGGTGGCAATAGCTTCCCAGACATCGAGGTTCTTCTCAGATCCCTTGTTGCCAGAAACGGGGTTAGACCATTGTCCATGTCTTGAAGAATGGCCAATGACTCCAGCCTTGTACTTTTGCTCCTCTCCTTGGAAGAGAGAAAGGAATACCTTCTTGGCAGAAGCAGCGTTTTGAGTGAGGTTCTTTTGAACAACCTTGTCTCCGTCTTTCTCAACAAGATATGCGACATATTGAGCCTTGGCACCATTGAGTTGCTTATCAATCATCTTCTTTCCGGGAAGGAAGTACTTGTGATAGACAGCCCAACCGAGCATCTGTTTGCAAGGAGCAGCGGAGAGGTCTTCGCCTTCAGAGCAGTAAACAGGGACGGTCTCTTTGATGGTGAAGAGATAGATGTAATCTTGTTCAGCCTTGACAACTTATTGGTAGACAAGTTGAGTCATCTTGAGCATGGCGTTCTTGAAAGACCAAAGGGCAGCGTTGAAAGGAACAGTGATCTTGTGGGATCTCTTGTGTTGATAGAAGACAGAGAAGGTGTACTTTTGATGGAGAGTATCACCAGATCCCTTGAAGAGACCCTTAAGCTTCTTGTCAGCCTTGGATAGTTCATCTTCCCAGTCCTTCTTTGTCTTAAGTGCGGCAGTCTTTTCATCAGCACCATCATCCTTCCATACTTCGAGCTTCTTCTGGCAGTACTCAGCGATGAGGACATTGACGTCCATGAACTTGAGGTTGCCAGTCTTTTGAGTCTGAGGATACCACCAGTTCTGTTGACGAGTGTGAGAGACAATACCGACAGTGTACTCAGCAGTTTGACCCTTGACGAGTGTGTTGTAGCGAGCGACAGCGGCACTCCAGTTGTTAGTTAGATTGACTCTGACTACTTCAGCATCCTTCTTGCGGTCATCACGTACGTAAGCGACATATTGGTAGTCGACATCATCGTTAGGAATCCAAGGATCAATCATCTTCTTGTCAGCACGTTGCCAGTTGCTTCTGAGAGCATGTCCAATCATTCTCTGGCAGAGAAGACCGTCAAGCTTACCTTCAGAACAATGGAAAGGCACGGTTTCATAGGAGAAGAAGGCATATGCCATTTCCTTGTGCTTGCTGACGATGTTGTTGTAAACGTAGGTAACGAGAACGTTCATAGCAGCTTTCATGGTGTAGTGACCTGAGCGACCGAGCTGACCCATAGCGTGTGTGTTCTTGTCGTAAGTAACAGCATAGAAGACGTAGTTCTTATAAAGCTTGTCACCTTTACCGGTGTAGATTTCACGCATCTTCTTAAGAGCAGACTTGTGCTTCTCTTCCATCTTCTCACGGACGAGGACTTTAGCAGCCTTTTCATCGGTACCACTCTCCTTGAAGAGTTCGAGCTTCTTTTGGGCGTAGGTGGTGATGATCTCGAGGCAGTCAAGACCCTTTTCGGCTCCTTAGAGAGCTGAGTGTTTAGCCCACCATCTGTTTTGAGCTGAATGACCAATGATACCAGCAACATATTGAGAGTCGTCGCTATCAACGAAAGCACGGAACTGAGCGAGAGAGGTGGCGTAGTTCTTGGTGAGGTTGAGACGAGTTACTTCATCCTTAGAATCCTTAAGATAGGCAACGTGTCTGTAATGCTTACTAGCAGAGCTGAGATACTTGTTGACCATCTTCTTCTCGGGAAGAAGCCAGTTGCTGGTAATTGCATGACCGATCATACGCTGGCAGAGAGGCTTGTCGAGGTCACCTTCTGAGCAGTGGAATGCAGTTGTTTCACGGACAAGGAAGAGATAAGCTTCATCCTTTTCTTTCTTGACGATTTGAGTATAGACAGCTTGACCGAGGTTTTGCAAAGCTTGTTTCATGTTCCAGTACTTAGCGTAGTGACGCTGAGAGATGACGTGTGATTTTCTGCCATAGGTTACTGCAACGAAGGTGTAGTGCTTGAATAAGGTGTCAGTTGTTCCCTTGTTCAAATCCTTGAGCTTCTCAAACTCTTTCTTGAGATGTTCATCCCACTCCTTCTTGCCCTTAAGGCCAACAGTCTTTTCGTCAGAACCATCCTTGGTGAAGTTCTTCATCTTCTCTTGAGTGTAGTCAGCAAGCATCTCGAAAACATCATGGTTCTTGAGTTAACCAGCCCAGCGTGACTTGTGTCCCCAGAATTATTGAGTCTAGGTATGTGAGATAACACCAGACTAGAATTCAACTTCACCTTACCAGAGAGCGTTGTATCTCTTCTGAGCTTGAGCCCAGTTGGAGGTCAAGTTCATCTTGACAAGGTCTCCCTTGGCCTTTTCGTCCTTAGGGTCCTTAGCGAACTTTCTGAGATAAGCTACGTATTGATAGTCAATATCTTTGCTTGAGATCATGAGGTTGTACATCTTGGAGTCACCGAATTACCAGCGTTAGTGGATGGCATAACCAATCATACGTTGACACAAGGCCTTGGTAAGATCTCCCTCAGAGCAATAGAATGGACCAGTCTGCTGGACGTGGAAGGTGAAAGCCTTATCAGCATTGCGCTGGATGATATTGGTGAAGATAGCTTTGGTCAATTTGCCCATGGCGTTCTTCATGTTCCAGGCATGGAAACCAGTCTCCATGGTCATAGCCTTAGTACGACGGTTGTAAGAGACAGCAAGGAAGTAGTACTGCTTGTAAAGACGTTCACCAGTACCCTTGAAGAGGCCTTAGAGCTTCTTGAGAGCCTTCTCCTGCTTAGCAAGGATTGCCTTCTGAGTGACAACCTTAACTCCCTTCTCATCGGTACCATCATCTTTGTAGAGAGAATGTTCCTCTTGAGCATACTTGGCAATGAGCTCATAGACATCGAAGTTCTTGCGAGAGCCCTTAAGTTGAGAGATTGGGTATAACCATTTGCCCATGATGGCAGTATGGCCCATAACACCAACATCATACTTCTTGAATTTGCTGACGATGGAATCAAGGCGAGACTTGGATTTGCCTTGGTCCTTGACAAGAGGTTCCTTTACAATCTTGCCACCATCCTTCTCACGCAAGTAAGCGACGAAGTGGTACTTGTTGGAGGCACTTGAGATGTAGCGGTCGACCATCTTTCTATCAGAGTAGAGCCAGTTCTTGAAGATAGCGTAACCAATCATGCGTTGGCAGATCTTATCGTCGAGCTTGCCCTCAGAGCAGTGGAAAGGAACGGTCTCACGAGCCAAGAAGAGGTAAGCCATCTTTTGTTCTGGCTTGTTTACCTTGTTTTGGACGGCCATAGTCATGCCTTCGAAAGCCTTCTTGAGGTTCTGGTGATCCTTCATGTAGATCTGGCTGAGTTGACGAGCACGCTTGTGGTAGGTGACAACAACAAACTTGTATCTCTTAAAGAGTTGATCTCCACTACCGGTGAAGAGCTCCTTAAGTTTCTTCCACTGTTTCTCGAGGTTGTCATTAACTTCCTTAGTGGTGTTAAGTCTGGCAGCCTTCTCAGAGATCTCCTTGGCACTGTAAAGCTTATGCTCCTTTTGCATATATTTGACGTAGAGAGCTTGAGAGTCAAGAGCTTTCTCGTTTCCAGTGAGGAGAGATTTTGGATGCCAGAAGCCTTGTCTAGCGCTGTGAGCAATGATACCAAGATTGTATTCACGGTCTTTGCCACCCTTGAACAAGTTGTTGTAAGTGGATGCGGCATAGCCCCAGTTGTTGGTTAGGTTAACGAGCTTGACATCACCATCATCTTTAGCAACGTAGGCTTGATACTGGTAGTCTTCATCTCCTGATGGAATATAACTGTCGACAGCTTCTCTATCGAAATCAGCCTTAAGCCAGCCTGGTCCATTTTTGATGCAGTGACCGATGAGGCGACGGCACTCATCTTTATCAAGGTCACCCTCAGAGCACCAAAGAGGTCCAGTAAGAGCGTTGTTAATGAGCAATCTCCAGTTCTTATCGCCCTTGATGACTTTAGTGAAAGTTTCTTAAGCTAAATAGTTGAACTGTTGTCTGAGGTTGCGGCCGGACTTGTTGGAACCATACCAGGAGATAGCCTTGGAGCGACGATCTTGAGTGATAACGTATGTCCAGGTGCTCTTAGCGAGTTGTTCACCATCACCTTTCCATAAATCCTTGAATTTCTTGAAGGCACCTTCTTGCTTTTCCTTAAGCTCTTTCATGGTCTAGAGCTTTGCAGCCTTCTCATCTTTGCCACCCTCCTTGAAAGCTTCAAACTTGGATTGCATAAGCTCACCGAGCATTTCGTAGACATCGAAGTCAGCCATAGCTCTGCGGGCATTCTTCCACTTTTCAGCTCCATTAGGGAGACCATAGCGGTGTTGGAAGAGAGATACTGGGTGAGAGCTGAACTTAACTCTAGCAGTGTGAGTGATGAGTCCGGTAACGTATCTCTTCTCTTGACCCTTCCAGTTCTTGAACAAGTTGTAATATTGTTGGACGGAAGTGCCATGATCTTTGGTGAGGTTCATTACGCTGACTTCATCCTTGTCGGTCTTGAGGTAAGCAACAAAACGATAGTCATTGCTGGCAGCAGGAATTGACTGATCGACAGCCTTGGTAGGTCTGAAGAGTAACTTCTTCTGTACGGCATAACCGATGAGACGTCTGCAAGGCTTATCTTCGAATTTACCTGCGGAACAGTGGAAAGGACCAGTGTCTTGAACGAGGAACATGTAGTCTTCATCTTTCTCTTGACTGATGATCTTGGTGTATACTGCCTTAGCGAGAACTTTGACAGCTTACTTCATGTTGTTGTAGTCACCTTGGGTAAGAGTGCGAAGGGCCATGCTCTTCTTGTTGTAGCCAACAGCAACGAAACGGTGCTTTCTAGCAAGTGCTTCACCTTCACCACCATAGAGACCACGGAGCTTAGTGTTTTGCTCCTTAAGGTAGTCATTGAACTCAGATTGGGTCTTCAACTTGGCAGCTTTCTCGTCAGAGGCCTCTTCAGCATAACTCTTAAGCTCAGTTTGAGCGTACTTTGCAAGAAGTTCATAGCAATCGTAGTTGGCTTTGACACCCTTGAATCTGGTTACCATGTTGCGGGTTGGTTGACCGGTCTTGGTGTTAAGGAAGACACCAACGGTATACTCAGCGGCAGCTCCTCCAGCGAAAAGGGCCTTGTAGCTTGCAGTAGCTTCAGTAAGCTGAGCAGAGTTACCAAGAACAATTTTCTTGACTGGATCTTTGTCTTTGCGGTGGTTGGTGACAAGAGCGTAGTACTCGAATTGATCAGAGTATTGAGCGATTCTGTTATCGTAGAGACGTTTTTCATCAGTGGCATCCCAAGAGAGTTGACCACCTTCACGGAGGTAGTTCTTGGCAATAGACCAACCGATAAGACGTTGGCAGGTGACTGACTCTTCAGGTTTGCCATCACTGCATTGTAAGACTGCACGAGATGAACCAACAGCAATGATATAATCATAAGGTCTCATAGTCTTGACAATGTGGTTGTAGATCCAGTTGGCATGAGCATTGAAGGCAGCCTTGAGGTTCTTGCTGTTCTGTTGAGATCCAATAGCAATAGCGTGAGAGTGCTCGTGGTAGGTAGCAACGAAAGAGTAGGCGGACTTATGGAGTTAAGCACCTTTGCCCTTGTAAAGACCTTTGAGGCCTTCGAGCTCACCCTTCCATTTCTTCTCGAGAGCAGCACGAGTAGTCACGTTGGCAGCTTTCTCATCATTTCCACTATCTTTGTGGGTCTTCAAAGTCTTTTGGCAGAATTCTGCAAGCATTTGGTAAACATCGAGGTTCTTTTCATCACCAAGAAGTTCAGAGTATGGTAACCACCAGCCTGGACGCTGATTGTGGCCAATAATACCAGCAACGTACTTGGCTTCCTTGCCTTGAGTGTAATCCTTGTATTGTTGAGCAGATTGTTACCAGTTGCTGGTAAGGTTCTGAACAATAACATCCTTGGATTTCTTGTCACGAAGATAAGCAACGAACTTGGCATCAACGGAGTTAGCAGGGACGTGAGCATTGAACAAACGGCGATCATCAGGTTCAAGGAGTCTTGTTTGGAGAGCGAAACCGATCATCTTCTGGCAAGTAGGATCTTCGAGAGTACCTTCAGAGCAATAGAAGGCAGTGGATTCTTTAACGAAGTAAAGGTAAGCTTCTTCTTTCTCGCCTTTGACAATCTAGTCGTAAACAACCTTGTTCATGCTTTGGACGGCTTGCTTCATATTCCAGTAACGAGCACGGTGGGCAGTACGGAATTTGTTGCTGACTTTGTGGTAAGCGAGAACATTGAACATGTAGTGACGGTAAAGAGCTTCACCTGGACCCTTGTAGAGAGCCTGGAGCTCACCGGTCTTCTTCTTGAGATCAGCTTCCCAAGCTTCTTTGGTAAGGAGATCTCCAGATTCTTCATCAAGCTTGGCGGGAGCTTCTTTGAAGAGGCTCTTCTTTTCTTGGCACCATTCAGCGATGAGCTCGTAGACTTCGATCATCCTTTCACCAGCTACCTTTCTTGGAGAAATAGGAAGCCAGAATTATTGAAGAGAACTGTGACCGATGACACCGACTTGGTAGTCTTTGCCCTCACCAACCATACCGTTGTACATTGCTCTGGCTTCGTTGAAGTTCTTGGTCAAGTTGACTCTCTTGATGACTTTCTGCTCAACATTTCTGACATAAGCGACGTACTTGTAGTCAAGAGAAAGTGGGTTCATGAGTCTTTCGACAGCAGGGGCATCATTCTTGTGATGTTGGACATCGTCGAACTTGAGTTGACTGTCATAGAGTGCTTTACCAATGAGTTGTCTGCAGCCTGGCTTGTCGAACTTGCCCTCTGAGCAGTAGAAGGGAACAGTTTGTCCGATGAAGAGAACGTAGGAAGCTTCTGCAAGAGGCTTGATGATCTGCTAGTTGATTCTGTTAACCAATTGAGTAAGACCAACCTTCATGCTGTTGCTGTTGACGGCACCGAGAGAACCGAAAGTACGCTTCTTCTTGTCGAATTTGTAACCAGCAAAGCGATAGTTCTTGTAGAGAGTAGGAGCTTTACCTTCATAAAGGGCACGGAGCTTCTTCAAGATACCTTGCTTCTTAGCTTCAGCGGCTTGAGTGGTAACAAGACCAAGAGCTTCTTCGTTCATACCATCTTTAGGAACAGCTTCAACAGCTTTGAAGGTAGTCTGAGCGATAGCGGTGAGCATTTCCCAGACATCAGTGTTAGCTCCACTGCCCTTGATGGCGGTACGTGGTTCATAGAACTTCTGGATGGCGTAATGTCCGACAATACCGATGTTGTACTTTTGCTTGCCATCAGTGGTCTTGAGGAGACCACGATAGGTAGCAAGGGAGCCTTGAAGATCAAAGGTAAGATTGACGAGAGCAGGGGCTTGAGGTCCCTTACCATCTTCATTGAGGGTATTTTGAACAACAGCGTAGTATTTGTAGTCGGGGCTGCTTGGTGGCATGTACTTGTTGATCCATTCCTTGGGAGCAACCATCCAGTCAGCAGTGACGGCTTTACCAATCATAGCTCTGCAGAGAGAATCAGTGAGTTCTCCCTCTGAGCAATGGAAAGCATCACCTCCAGCTCCTTCACTAGCATCCTTAACTCCGTAGAGATAAGCAATGTTGAGGTCCTTCTTGAGGATTTGCTCAAAGGTGTATTTGTTCATCTGTTGAACAGCAGTCTTGACACTAGCGGTACCAATGTTAATTGGACGAGCAACGGCATCAGTTCTTCTGTCGTAGGTGACGACGAAGAAGGTAGCACGACGGAAAAGAGCTTCACCCTTGCCAACGTAGATCTTGCTAAGCTTATCGTTAGCTTCAGCGAGCTTCTTCTCATGATTCTTCTTGGTGACAAGCTTGAGTTCTTCTTCATTCTTGGCATCTTTCTTGTAGAGGTCATGTTTGCTCTGAGCGGCGACAGCAATAAGACGGAAGACGTCCATGTTAGCTTGGGCTCCCTTGTAGAGAGTCTTGGGAGACCACCATCCTCTGAGGCCAGTATGACCAATGACACCATAGTCGAAGCCGGAATCCTTGCCACTGAAGAAACCTTGATACATGCGAGTAGCTTAAGTCAAATCCCAAGAGAGAGGTTTTACTTCAGCAGAATCTTGCTTATCAGAGTTACCGAGGAAGGCAACATAGTGATAACGCTCTCTGTCACTGGTGGATAGCTTGATATCGATCATCTTCTCGTCGGCATAGAGGTACTTGTTGTAGAGGGCATAACCGATGAGTCTTTGGCAGATGTGCTTCTTAGACATATCACCTTCTGAGCAATAAAGAGGACCAGTTTCTCTGCAGAGAGCCATGTAAGCCATCTCTTTGTTTTGCTTGATGACGTTGTCGTAAAGAGCTTTAGCAACATCTTCGACACCCTTCTTCATGTAGTAGTAGCTGCTCCAGTTGAGGCGAGCTACGGCATGGCTTCTCTTATCATAACTCAAAGCATAGAAAGTGTATTGCTTGTAGAGCTTCTCAGCACCGTCACCCTTGTAGAAGGTCTTGAGCTTTTCGTATTTGGCCTTATTCTCTTCTTCAACTTGCCACTTCATTCTGAAACCAGCCTTAAGTTCGGAGACTAATGGTCCAGTGAGTTGCTTTTGGGCTTGGAGGTAACCTGAGACACCAAGATAGGCATCAAGATAAAGCTTGTTGGTGTTCTGCTTGCCAGAAACTTTGTACCATTTGCCATTGGTGTGAGTCAAGATGACGAAGGCTTGATCCTGGGAAGCTTTTTCTTCGAAGACTTTGCCAGCCTTCTCGTAGCTTGGACCAACCTTAGTCCAGGTGCCTTCCTTACCAATGAGCTGAAGTACCTGATAGCCTTCAAAGTCTTGATCAAGAGTCTTTTCTGGCCAGTCAAGGAGGAACTTCTGGAAACCGAAACCAATGAAGAGGCGAGAGATACGATCATCCTTGAATTCATCACCACTGTATTTGTAGGCAGTTTGATCGTTGAGGTTCTCACCCTTTGCAATAGGCTTTTCAAAGAAGTCATCAAAGATTGATGTGGTCAGAAGAAGTCTCTTGTTACCGATGAGAGCGAACTCACGGAGTGGCATAAGAGCGATCTCAGCACGGATCTTGGCAGCAAATTGAGTGAATGCTGACTTTAAGGTCTGAGCCTTGAAGCTGTAAGACTGCTTGTAGTAGATAGCTTCTTCTTTGGCAGCACCAGCCTCGGTGAAATAGACGAGGACATGGAACTGTTGAGCTTAGAAGAATTGCTTTCCGGAACCAGCGAAGAACTTGGTACCAAGACTATCAGTGAACTGAGTTCTGCGTTTCTTGTAGTCTTCCTTGATCTTCTTCAATCTGGCAGCCTTGGCGGCAGCAGCGGCCTTAGCTCTTGCTTCCATCTCAGCTTGTTCCTTCTTGGCGGCAGCGGCAGCTTCTTTAAGTCTTTGGGCTTCTTCCTTTTTCTTCTGAGCAGCCTCTTCAGCAGCTTGACGAGCTTCTTCAGCCTTCTTGGCGGCTTCCTCTTTCTCGTGCTCGACCTTAAGACGTTCAGCTTCTTGCTTGGCCTTTCTTGCTTCCTCAGCTTCTTCAGACTTGCGTTTGGCTTCAGCTGCTGCGGCAGCGGCCTTCTCCTCTTCTTCCTTACGCTTAGCCTCAGCTTCAGAAGCTTTTCTGGCGGCCTCTTCTGCCTCCTTATCAGCCTTAGCTTATCTGGCGGCATCAAGGGCTTGAGCGGCAGCTTCATCTGCTTCGCGTTGAGCTTGCTTTCTGGCATCTTCGGCCTCTTGTCTGGCACGTTCAGCGTCTTCTCTAGCCTTTCTAGCAACAGCCTTGGCGTCAGCTTTAGCTTTAAGTTCAGCTTCAGCCTTGTCTTTGGCATCCTGTGCTCTTCTGACTTCTTCTTCTTTCTTGAGTCTGAGAGCCTCTTGTTTCTCAACTCTCTTGGCCTCAGTAGCAGATTTTCTGGCCTGGATGGCTTCTCTCTGCTTGACAACTGCCTCGTCCTTCTTGGCAGCAGCCTCTTCAACCTCTTGCTTGCGGAAAGCAACTTCCTCTTCTTTCTTGACCTTGAGGTCTTCAGATGATTGACGAGCCTTAGCTTGGTCAGCTTCTTTCTTCAAACGAAGCTCTTCAGCCTTTTGTCTTCTGGCTTGTTCGGCTGCTTTCTTGGCGGCAGCTCTCTTCTTGGCAGCTGCTTCAGCTGCGGCTTTTCTTCTTTCAGCTTCAGCCTTGGCGGCGGCTTTCTTAGCTTCATCATCGAGTCTCTTTCTTTCCTTTTCAGCTTCTTTAGCTTGTCTCTTTTGTTCTTCGAGATCTCTGAGTCTTTCTTCTTCCTTCTTCTCCAAGGCTTTAGCTTCCTTTTCTTTACGGAGACGTTCAAGCTCAGCCTTATCCTTGTTAGCTTTGTCACGGAGCTTCTTTGCTTCTTCACGAGCTTTTCTGAGACGTTCCTCAGCTCTGCGGCGGGCTGCAGCACGGTCAGCTTCTGAAGCAGTATCTGGTTCACTTTCGTCAGAGCCAGTGGTGGAACCGTCAACGTCAGATGAGAAGAATCTGTCGATGTTGATGATGTTCTTGAGGAAACCCCATTCACTTGAGGTGTCAGACTTGGCACCAGCCTTGAGAGCCTGAACGATGCTCATCTTCTCTCCCATGTTAAGGTCAACAAATGATTGTACTTTTGAGTCAACCTCGGCGTCAAGATTGAGGCCTTCACTGAGCTGCAAGAGATCAGATTAGAAGAGCTCCATCTTGGTAGCCATGAGAGTATTGTTCATTTCAACAGCGCTAGCTGAATTCAGCGCGTGCGTAGTGTGGTCAGTACCAGACGACATAAGTAGCATGGATACCGCCAACGAACGTAATATACTCCTACCCGTGAAGATAGAAGTTGATGATCTGGCCTATCGTGTTGCCAAACCGTTAAAG
>Ga0256412_1000099_pt1 | contig 11987 bp, 23 predicted proteins | sample WCR_74metaT_FD_190055 | JGI IMG/M metagenome (GOLD analysis project Ga0256412, IMG submission 190055) | Metatranscriptome of seawater microbial communities from Monterey Bay, California, United States - WCR_74 (Metagenome Metatranscriptome) | ecosystem: Environmental > Aquatic > Marine > Coastal...
ATAAATTTCATTGTAATTAAATGCCAACAATAAATCAACTTATAAGAAAACCAAGAAAGAGAAAAAATATAATAAAAAAGGTCCCAGCTCTTAAGAAATGTCCTCAAAAGAGAGGTATATGTTTTCGTGTATACACAACAACGCCAAGAAAACCAAATTCAGCTATGAGAAAAGTAGCAAAAATAAAGTTAACAAATGGAGAGGAAGTAACTGGCTATATACCAGGAGAAGGGCACAATTTGCAAGAACATTCTAATGTGCTAATAAGGGGAGGTAGAGTAAAAGATCTACCGGGCGTTAGATACCATATTATAAGAGGAAAACTTGATACAGAGGGTGTAAAAAATAGAAAACAATCACGTTCTAAATATGGAACAAAAAAAGATAAAATAAATACATAATAAAAATGACAAGACGTAAAAAAAAAATAAAAAAAAATACAGAAAAAGATCCAATATATAGAGAGGAATCAATAAATAAGTTAATAAACTATGTTATGATAGATGGCAAAAAGAACAAGGCTTCAAGAATAGTTTATGTGGCAATAAATAGTCTTTTTCATATAAATGAAAAAACATGTCTAGGTATATTTAAGAAAGCGATAAAAAACATATCCCCAAAACTGGAGGTAAGATCAAGAAGAATAGGTGGGGTTACATATCAAATACCTATAGAAATTAATAAAAAAAGATCACTTGCGCTATCTTTAAAATGGTTGACAAAATATTCGAGGTTAAGAAGAAATGAAAAAAAAATGGAAAAAAAACTAGGTTACGAAATTATGGATGCATATAATAAAAGAGGAGAATCTTATAGAAAAAGGGAAGAAATGCATAAAATTGCAGAATCTAATAAGGCGTTTTCACATTATAAATGGTAAAATGGAAAGAATAAATAATATTAAAAATTATAGAAATATAGGAATTATGGCGCATATAGATGCTGGAAAAACAACAACAACAGAAAGAATACTATTTTTTACTAAAAAATCTTATAAAATAGGAGAGGTGCATGATGGAAATACAAATATGGATTGGATGGAGCAAGAAAAAGAAAGAGGAATAACAATAACATCTGCAGCAACAACTTGTTTCTGGAAAGATTGTAATGGCGAAAAAATAAGAATTAATATTATAGACACTCCTGGACATGTAGATTTTACTATAGAGGTAGAAAGAAGTCTAAGAGTATTAGATGGAGCGGTTGCAGTTTTTGACGCAGTATCAGGAGTGGAACCGCAATCGGAAACAGTATGGAGACAAGCTGATAAATATAATGTTCCCAGAATATGTTTTATAAATAAAATGGATAGAATAGGGGCGAATTTTGAAAAATGCATAGACATGATAAAGGAAAGACTAAATATAAAACCATTGATAATGCAAATACCAATTGGCAAAGAAAAAGAATTCTCTGGCGTAATAGATATAATAAACGCTAAATATGTGAAATGGGGTAACGATAAAATAGGCAAAATTAATATTAAAAAAATACCAATAGAGTTAACGAATATATATAGGAGGGAGAAAGTTGTTTTAATAGAGCAAGTTATAGAAAATGAGGAAAGCATAATGCAGGAATACTTAATGGGCAATGAAATAAAAACAGAAACGCTAAAAAGCGTAATAAGAAAAAATGTTATAGAAAATAAGTTAGTGCCAATATTCTGTGGATCAGCTCTAAAAAATAAAGGAATAGAAACATTATTGGATGGAGTAGTTGAATATTTGCCTAGTCCTGTAGATAATGCATATGTGGATGTAATGAATAAAGACTCTAGCAACAACTCAATAAACAAAAAAATATTAAAAACAGGAAAAAATTTATGTGCGTTAGTATTTAAGATAATGAATGATCCATTTGTTGGCTATATATCTTTCTTAAGAATATATTCTGGATCAATAAAGCCGGGAAGCACGGTATTAAATAGCAATAGAAATAAAAAGGAGAGAATAGGTAGAATAATGTTAATGCATGCAAACAATAGAGAGGAGATAAAATGTGGAAATATGGGTGATATAGTTGCTGTTTCAGGGTTAAAAGATAGTTTTACAGGAGATACAATATGTGATTGTAAAGAAAAGATAATGTTGGAAAATATAGAATTTCCTGAACCAGTTCTGGAAGTGGCAATAGAGCCAAAATCTCAAGAAGACTATAAAAAAATGTCATTTGCATTAAACAGATTAATATATGAGGACCCATCTTTAAAAATAAAAATAGATAAAGATACTAATCAAACAAAAATATCAGGCATGGGTGAATTGCATTTAGACATAATATTAGATAGAATGAAAAGAGAATTTAATGTTAATGCCACAATAGGAAAGCCTGAGGTGGCATATAAGGAGACAATAATAGGAAAATATAAGATAGATTATATACATAAGAAACAAACGGGAGGATCAGGACAGTTTGCTAGAGTAAAAATACTTTTTGAAAGCAATAAAATTGGTAAGGGTTTTAGTTTTATAAATAAAATAATAGGAGGAAAAATTCCTAAAGAATATATACCAGCAATAGAAAAAAGTATATATAATGTAAGTAGAAATGGAATATTGTTGGGGTACCCCGTGGTGGATTTTAAAGCAACACTTTTAGATGGCGCATATCATGAGGTTGATTCAAATACACTAGCATTTGAAATTGCTGCAAGAAACGCATTTAGAATAGGGATAAAAAATGCATTACCAATAATACTAGAACCTATAATGAAAGTAGAGATAATAACTCCAACTGAAAAAATAGGAAATATATTGGCGCACTTAAATAGCATAAGAGGTCAAGTGTTAGAAATGAAAATAGAAAAAAACACGCAAATAATAAAGTCAATGGTGCCATTATCATCAATGTTTGGTTATGTAAACAAATTAAGAACTATGACTCAGGGAAGGGCTGTATATAATATGAGTTTTAAAAATTATAGAAAAGTGCCTAATATTATATTAGAAAAAATGATAGAAAGGAATAAGTAAATGAAATTCAAACAAGCAATAGAATTAAAATTAAAATCTTTTGAATCAAAAATACTAAACAAGTCAATAATAAAAATAATAAAAACAATATCAAAAATAAAAGCTAACTATATAGGTCCTATATCTATACCAACAAAAATTTATAAGTTTATAGTAAATAAATCTCCGTATATAGATAAAAAATCTAGAGAACAATTTCAAATAAAATCACATATTAGAATGCTTATTATAGAAGCATCTTCAAAGACAATAGATGCATTAATGAAACTTGATATATCTTCGGGAATAGATATAAAAATAAAAATGAGAAAAGAAAATGAAAAGTAGAGAAATAATAATAGGTAGAAAAATTGGAATGACTCAAATATTTATAAAAAAAAGAATTATGTTGCCGGTAACAATTATATATATTCCAAATAATAATGTAGTTAATATAGAAAGTAAAAATAACTTTTATATTGCAAAAATTTTAACATTAAAAAAAAGATATAAAAAAAATATAGAGTTTAGAAATGAAAAATATATAAGCAATAATATAAAGGAAATACATATAAAAAAAACAAATGTGAAGATAGGAGATAAAATAAATGTAAATGCATTTAAAATAAATGAATATATAGATGTAACCGGTATGTCTATCGGAAAGGGGTTCTGTGGTGTAATGAAAAAATATAATTTTAAAGGATTAGAAGCTTCACATGGAGTATCTAGGGCGCATAGATCATTGGGATCAACTGGACAATGTCAAGATCCTGGAAAAGTATTTAAGGGAAAAAAGATGTCAGGACAGTTAGGAAATAAAAAAAAAACAATTAGTAATATAAAGATAGTAGAAATAGATAGAGAACTAGGTATAATAGTAGTTCATGGATCTATTCCGGGGTACAAGGGTAACTTTGTATATATAAAACATTCTTTGAAAAAATATATATAACAAACATAATGGAAATATGTATGAAAAAAAATACTAATATAATAGATATTCTAAATATAGAAAGTATAAGGTATGATTTGATATATCATGTTATAATGTGGCAGTTATCATATAAAAGAAAAACTTTAAGTCATGTTAAAGAGAAATCAGATGTAAAAAAATCAACAAGAAAAATATATAAACAAAAAGGAACAGGGAAAGCAAGACATGGAAGTTTAAAAGCTAATCTAATGAGAGGCGGTGGTATAGCTTTTGGCCCAAACAAAAAAAAAAAATATATATATAGAATTAATAAGAAGGTAAAAAAACATGCTATATTTAATGCAGTAGCTTTAAAATATAAAGAAAGATCAATATTAATATATGAAAAAATAAGTTCAAATAGCTATAAAGTTGCTATGTTTTACCAAAAATATGGAAATTTTTTTAAATTGAACAATAAAATAATTTTTGTAGATCATAAGATGGATTTATGTCTACTAAAATCAATAAAAAATAATTTTAAATTAAATGCTGTACAATTAAATGGAATTAATGTATTAGATATAATAATTAATAAATTGATATGTTTTTCGAGAAAATCATTTATTAAACTACTATCAAATTTTGTATAAGGGAAAATGTTTGATATTATTATAAATACATTAACAACAGATAAAAGCAATAAGTTAGAGGTTTTGAAAAAATATACATTAATAGTAAAAAGAAAGATAAGAAAAAATATATTAAAAGAAGAAATAATTAAGTTTTTAAATATAAAAGTAAAAAAAGTAAATATTATATATTATAAGCCAAAAACAAAATTAGTAAAGGGGAAAATAGGGAAAAATAAAGGGTTCAAAAAAGCCATTATAAGTATAAAAACTAAATAATAGTATATGAAATTAAAAAAATATAGACCTATTACCCCCGGAACCAGGCAATTGATAATCAATGACAAGTCTATGTTGTGGAAAGGGGATCCTATAAAAAAATTAACAGTAAATAAAGAAAGCAAGGGAAGTAGAAATAATATGGGAAGAATTACAGTAAGAGGAAGATCTAAGGGATTAAAAAAAAGATTTAGAATAATAGATTTTTCAAAAAGGCAACATGGAGTTTATATAATAATAAGAATAGAATATGATCCAAATAGATCATCTCATATAGCATTAGTAAAATCGGAAAGTAAGAGAAATCTACATTATATTATAGCAACAAATAAAATGAAAATTAACTCCAGAATAGAAATATCGAATAAACAGGATATAAGAATTGGAAACTGCATGATATTAAAGAATATACCAATAGGTGTACATATAAATAATTTAGAATTAGATCCAAATAAGGGCTCTCAAATAGCAAGATCAGCTGGAAGCAGTGCAATGATCGTAAGTAAAAAAAATGATAAGATATATGTAAAATTAAATTCAGGAGAGATAAAAATCTTTAACCAGCTATGTAAAGCAACAATAGGCACAGTTTCAAACATAGAAAATAAAAATATAAAATTTGGAAAAGCAGGTAGAAAAATATGGATAGGTAAGAAGTCTAGAGTGAGAGGAGTTGCTAAAAATCCTATAGATCATCCACATGGAGGAGGAGAAGGAAAAACCTCTGGAGGAAGACATCCAGTAACGCCATGGGGCAAACCAACAAAGGGATATAAAACTAATAGAAAAAAATAAATGAATAAAAGATCCACCTGGAAAGGGCCATTTATAGAACCAAAACTATTAAAAAAAGTTCAAATAAGAAGTAAAATAAAAAATATGAAATTAATAAAGACATGGTCAAGAAGCTCAACAATATTACCCAATTTTATAGGATTAAGAATATTGGTGCACAATGGAAATAAATTTTTATCAATATATATAAATGAAAAAATGGTAGGCAAAAAACTAGGAGAGTTTGTGGTAACAAGAAAATTTAACAAACATAGTAGTAACAAAGATAATAATAAAAAATTAGAAAGGTCAAGAAATGATAAAGGCAATTAGCGATAAAATAAACTCAAGTATATTTAAAATAAGGATTGTATCCAATTTAATTAAAAATGAAAATATAGAAAATGCTTTAAATCAACTTGAGTTTTGTAAAAAGAAGGTTTCGAGAATAATGAAAAATACATTAAAGTCAGCAATTGCAAATGCACAAAATAATTATAATTTGGATATTGATAAACTATATATAAAAAAAATCATAATAAATAAAAAAAAATCTTTAAAAAGGTCGATGATAAGAGCTAGGGGAAAAATAGATAAAATAACAAAATATTTCAGCAATATAGTAATTATTATAGATAAAATAAAAAAATGGGACAAAAAGTAAATCCAAATATTTTAAGATTAGGTATAAGTCAAAATTGGGATTCTATATGGTATTCAGAAAGAAACTATTGTTTAAATTTAAAAGAAGATTTAAAAATTAGAAACTTGATATTTTATGTATTTAAAAATGCAAATATAAACAAAATTATAATAGAAAGACCTGCGAAAAAAGCAATAATAAATATATACGCGGCAAAACCAGGGTTAATCATAGGAAAGGGAGGAAATGATATTTCAAATATAAAAAAATTAATAAAAAAAATTACAAAAAGAGAAATAATTATTAATATAAAAGAAGTAAAAGTGCCGGAAATGGAGCCTACTTTAATAGCAAAAAATATAGCAGATCAGTTAGAAAAAAGAAGTTCTTTTAGGAAAGTAATAAAAAGATCAATAAATGACGCAATAAAGGCAGGAGTAAATGGTATAAAAATAATAATATCAGGAAGACTAGGAGGGGCAGAAATAGCAAGAAAGGAAACTTATAAAGAAGGAAGAATACCTTTACATACTATAAGAGCAATAATAAAATATGATTCTTATGTTGCAAATACAATATATGGTAAAATAGGTATAAAAATATGGATATATAGAGGATTAAATGTTACTACAACCTAAAAAAACAAAATTTAAAAAGTTATTTAAAGGCAGAATAAGAGGGAAAGCAAAAAATGGTTACGAAATAGCATTTGGCAGATTTGGACTAAAGGCCATGGGATCAGAAAGAATAAAAGCTAATCAAATAGAAGCATCTAGAAAAGCTATTAATGGCTATCTAAAAAGGTCGGGAAAGTTATGGATAAGGATGTTTCCCCATATACCAATAACAAAAAAACCAATTGAAGTAAGAATGGGTAGCGGAAAAGGAAATGTTGAATTTTGGGTATGTAAGGTAAAGAAGGGTAAAATAATGTTTGAATTAGATAATGTTAATGAAAAGGATGCAATTGAGGCTTTTAAAAGAGCTTCAGATAAATTACCAATAAAAACAAAATTTATAAAAAATTATGAATAAGAAAAAAATAAGAGAATTAACTCATATAGTTTTAGAAAGAAAAAAAGTATATTTAAAATTAAGGTTCAAGAAAAAATTAGGACAAATAAAAAACACTAATAATATAGTAAATTTAAAAAGAAAAATAGCTAAAATAATGACAAAAATAAATAACAAGATTTTATTGTAAAATGTCTAAAAAAATACTATACGGGATAATAACAAAGAAAAACAGAAAAACTATAAAAGTTACTGTGAATAAAAGAATAGCATGTAAGAAGTACAAGAAATATATTAATAGAAAAAAAAACTATATAGTTCATTGCTGTTACAATATAGATTCTATAAATATAAAAAATAAAGTAAAAATAATAGAAAGTATCCCCAAATCAAAACTCAAAAAGTGGGAAATATTAAAAATAATAAGTTAAAAATATACTATGATACAAATGGGAACTAAATTAATAGTGGCTGATAATAGTGGCGCAAAGATTGTCAAATGTATTAAGATACTAGGAGGTAGCAAAAAAATGATAGGTAAAATAGGAGATATAATAATAGTATCAGTAAAGAAAACAATTATGCCTAAAAAAATAAAAGAGGGAAGCGTGTGGAAAGCAATAATAGTCAGAGTAAAGTCTATACATAAAAGAAAAGATGGAACAAGCATTAATTTAGGAGAAAATGCAGTAATTTTATTAGATAAGGATAAAAACATAGTGGGAACAAGAATTTTTGGATGCATACCAAAAGAAATAAAAGAAAGTGGAATAAATAAAATTATATCATTAGCACCTGAAATAATATAAATGATAAAAAAAAGCAGAAAAATTCAGATAACTTCTGGAAAATATAAGGGAAAAATATCAACAATAAAGAAAAATATCAGAAAAAAAAACATGATTATAATTAATGACGTAAATATAGTTAAGAAGCATGTGAAGGCAAATAGAATAAATAATAGAGGCAAAATTATTAAGAAGGAAATGCCTATAAATAGATCCAATATAAAATATTTATAAAATACAATGAAAAAATATGCAAGATTAAGGAAATACTACGAAAAAACATATATAAATGAATTAAAGAAAGAATTAAATATAGAAAATATAATGAAAGTGCCAAAAATAGAAAAAATATGTGTAAGTTCATCAATATCAGTAAATAAAAACAACTCAGGAAATGTAGAAAAAATATATGATGATATAATATGTATAACAGGACAAAAACCAACAATTACTAAATCAAAAAAATCAATATCAGGTTTTAATTTAAGAAAGGGAATGTCAATAGGATGTAAGGTGACATTAAGAAAAAATATTATGTATGAATTTTTAGATAGAATGATAAACATAGCATTGCCAAGAATTAAAGATTTTAGAGGTATAAAAGAATCTCAATTTGATGGAAATGGAAATATTTCTATAGGGGTAAAAGAACAAATAATATTTCCAGAAATAGACTATAATAAAATTGATAAAATAAGAGGAATGAACATAGTCATAGTAACATCAACAAAAAGTAATAAAATATCACAATATTTGCTTCAAAAATTTAATATACCATTTATTATAAAGTAAAAAAAATGACAAAAAGTAGCATTATGGAAAGAAACGTAAAAAGAGAGAAATTATATAAACTAAATGAAAAAAAAAGAAATTCTATAAGAAAATTAAGAAATAATAAGAGTATATCAATAGAGGAAAGATTTGAAACGCAAATGATTTTATCCAAAATACCAAGAAATAGTAACAAAGTAAGAATAAAAAACAGATGTATATTGAGTGGAAGAGGTAGAGGTATATATAGAAAATTTAAACTATCAAGAATATGTATAAGAAAGTTAGCTTCTGAATGTAAGCTACCTGGAGTAACAAAATCAAGTTGGTAAAAATGAAAAATTCAAATAACTTGTCAGATGCAATAGCAAGAGTAAATAATGCTCAGAAAATAAAAAAACAATACGTAATAGTCAAATATTCACAGTTAATAATAACAATTTTTAGATTATTATTAAAGTTAGGATACATAGAAAAAGTACAAAAAATAATATATAAAAAAAACATAAGTTTATTAAAAATATATTTAAAATATGAAAGTAAGATTTACAATTCTGTAATAAAGGAATTTAAAATTATATCTAAGCCAGGAAGAAGAATATTTATGAAGTATAATAAAATAAAGAGATTTTATAATGGGCTAGGAACAATAATTATATCTAGTTCAAAAGGAGTAATTACAGATTATTATGCAATAGAAAATAAAGTAGGTGGTGAATTGTTATGCAAAATAATATAAAAGATACAAATGTCAAAAATAGGTAGAAAAAGCATTAAAATTCCAAAAAATATAAAAATAGATACAAAAGATAGAAACATAGTTAAATTTGAAGGACCTTTAGGAAAAGCAGATTTCTATAAAAATGAGGAAATTGGAGTAAATATTTTGAAAAATGAAATTAGTCTATATAGAAAAAAAAAATCCAAAAACGTAAATAGTTTGTGGGGGTTGCATAGAGCGCTAATAAAAAATATTATAGAGGGGATTACATTGGGATATAAAAAAAAATTGATAATAAAGGGAGTAGGATATAAGGTCTATTTGAAAAAAAATTTTTTATTAATAAAAATGGGATACAGTCATGATATAGTTTATTATGTACCGAAAGAAGTTAAAGTAAAATGTGTAGGAAATGAAATAGATATTATTAGTCATGATAAGAGAATATTGGGGCAAGTGTGTCATGAAATAAAAAACATACGAAAAATAGATGTATACAAGGGTAAGGGGATAAAATTAAGTAATGAAAAGATTATTTTAAAACAAGGTAAAAAGAAATAAATGAAAAATAAAAGAATTATAAGAATTTCAATTAAAAATAGTATCAGATATATATATATATATATAATAGACAAGATTAATAATAATATTATAACATCAGTATCGACCAAAAATATTGAAAAAAATAAGAATATAATAGGAAGAAATAATGTCGAAAGCGCAAAGATTATAGGTATTAATGTGCTAAAATACTTGAAAAAAATAAAATTTAGTCAGATAGAGTTAAATATATATAATAAAAAATATCATGGAAAGATAAAAATAATATCTGAAATAATAAAAAATAAATATAAATTATTATGAAAAAAGAAAATATAGAAATAGTAGAAAAGCTTGTTAAGGTAAATAGATGTACAACGGTAACAAAAGGTGGGAGAAAATTTGGATTTTCAGTTATAGTAGTGGTAGGAGACAAAAAGGGTAGATGTGGATATGGATTAGGAAAGGGAATAGAGATATTAAGCGCAAAAACAAAAGCATCACATCAAGCTAGAAAAAGTATCTTTAAAATACCATTAAAAGAAGGAAGAACTTTACATCATGAGATAATTGGAAAATTTTGTTCTAGCAAAATAATAATTAAGCCAGCTCCAATTGGTACAGGTGTTATATCTGGGGGAGTAACAAGGCCATTATTTGAAGTGCTAGGAATTAAGGATATAGTAACAAAATCGATAGGGTCAAATAATCCGCATAATCTATTAAAAGCAACAATAATGGGTTTGAAAAATGTAAGTACACCAAAAAATATAGCAATAAAAAGAAATAAAACAATATTTAGTATAATGAATTATAAAAAAGTTAAAAATGTTAAATAAATTTATTATTAAAAAAACAAAAAAAAGAGTAAAAAGGATAGGTAGAGGAATAGGTTCGGGCACAGGAAAAACATGTGGAAGAGGAAATAAGGGTCAAAAGTCAAGATCTGGAGTTGCATTAAGGGGATTTGAAGGTGGACAGGTGCCTATATATATAAAATTGCCAAAGAGAGGTTTTAGAAAAAAAATAAAAAAAAAAACAAAAATATTGAAAATATCAACATTAAATAATTTAATAAAAAAGAGGGTGCTAAAAAAAGATCAATGTATATCTCTTAAAGAATTGAGCAATAATAAGATATATAAATATAAGAAGGAGAAAATAAAATTATTGTCTGATGACAGTAACATAAATGGTTTAAAAGTATCAGTAGATAAAGTTTCGAGAAAAATTATAGAATTAAATAAATACAAAAAAATTAAAGTTAATTTAAGAAAAAAAAGTTAATAATACATTTTTTTGATTATTAAATGTATATTATAATAAAAAGATTAATTTTTTCAATATTAATAATAATTTTTTATAAAATAGGAACTTTTATACCATTGCCTGGAATCAATATAGAAGTATTAGAGGAAATATTAAATAAAAAAAATGATATTAGAAATAATAATAGAATAGATGAAATATCGAATATATTGACTGGTGGCGCGTTATCTAGAGTGTCTATATTTTCGCTAAGCATAATGCCATATATATCATCGTCTATAATAATTCAAATTTTAAGTTTGTTATATAAAAATTTGAATGAGGCAAAAAATATAAAAAAAAATAGTAGACATGAATATTGTAAATATTTATCTATACTAATATCTATTATACAAGGCTATATATTAACATTGAATATTGAAAAGATAAATAAACATGGCATAGCATTAACTAATTATAATGGATATTATTTTAGAATTATTGCAGTAATTACATTAATGTGTGGAAGCTTGATAATATTATGGCTTATTGATAAAACTAATAAAAATGGAATAATTAATGGAATATCTCTAATTATTTTTACAAGCATAGTATCGGAAACATTCTCTAAACATATATACATAAACTATAGAAATAGCAAAATAAAAATTGATGTTTTGAATAATGCGGTTTTAAATATAGTTATG
>Ga0256412_1000100_pt1 | contig 11979 bp, 9 predicted proteins | sample WCR_74metaT_FD_190055 | JGI IMG/M metagenome (GOLD analysis project Ga0256412, IMG submission 190055) | Metatranscriptome of seawater microbial communities from Monterey Bay, California, United States - WCR_74 (Metagenome Metatranscriptome) | ecosystem: Environmental > Aquatic > Marine > Coastal ...
CTCTTATTGTTTTTAACATAAAAAAAAGTGATCTTGAAATATTATTATATAGGTTACTAACTAGTAAAGCGTAAACACCGACGTAGTTAGTGGGTAAGGCTGGTGTGAAAAAGTTTTGATTTAGTATGTTAGCATCAGGTAAAGATCCTACAATCAGTGGGTTATTCGGGGTATGTAAAAAGCCGATTTTTATATTCCCAAAAAAGTTATAAACATTTAAGAAAATTTTCGAATAAAATAATGCAGCATTAAATAATATACCTTTTGCTATAAAAGAGGAGTTGGCACTGATGTTAGTTAATACCTCAACACCCGCTTTCTTGTTTATTGAACTATGTAAACCTAGAAGTAGTGCTTGATTTACTAGCGACATCGTACACCCCAACATAAAATAACATTGGTAAAAACGTATTAATTGTCTTTTTTTGGAAAAATAAGTAGATCAAAATAGTGGTATAGTAAATTTAGTATAAAGAGTTGTTTTTTTTTTACGCAAAGCATATTTTTTTCTATTAAATATAAATTTCGTGTCTCCACGATTATATCTTTTAAATTTTGTTGAACGTTTAAAAATTTTAAAGCTATGTACCTTCTTAGTTGTAAAAATAAAGTTATTATAATTTTCAAAAAACATTAGCTATTTTAGACATGGCTATTTCCGTACCATTCGCTTGAATTATTCAGTTCTGATAGGGTAAACCCAATTTTACCCTGCAGCTGAATTAAACCATATAATAATGCCTCCGCTGTGGGAGGACAACCAGGAACATACGTGTCAACTGGTAAAACCCTATCACAACCCCTAACTACAGAGTAGGAGTAGTGGTAGTACCCGCCCCCATTTGCACAACTTCCCATAGACAAGATTCATCTAGGCTCAGTCATCTGCTCATAAAGCCTGCGTAGGCAGGGGGCCATTTTATTGGTAAGGGTTCCAGCAACTATTACTAAATCTGACTGCCTCGGAGAGGCTCTAAAAATTATTCCAAAACGATCCATATCGTAACGACTAACAGCTGCGTGCATCATTTCTACAGCACAACATGCAAGACCGAATGTTAAAGGTCATAATGAGCCTGCTCTGGCTCAGTTAATTAACGACAATATTCTAGAGGATATTCACTCAACTCTCATAAAATATATTAAGTTCTTCTAAGAGATTTTCTAATATATTTAGTGTAGCCGGCGGGTCTACTTACACCGTAAATTGAGCGTCTTTTTATTTTACCAACAACAGGAGAAAAGTCAAAGACACCACGTATAGCAGTATACCCAACACCTGGAAGGTCATTCGCTCTACCACCTTCAACTAGAGTACGGTTATACTTCGTACATAGATATCCTTTTCCTGGGATCCTAGCGGTCAAACGTAAACCATTCATTAATCCTATTTTAGCCACGTGCCTAATTGCTGAGTTGGGTTTTTTAGGTGACATTGTCGTAACTCGTGTGACTATTCCCTTAGCCTGTGGACATTGTTTTAATATAGGGGTTCTGCCTCAAGAGGGCTTAATATATTTTTTACCTGATTTTTTATAAACCAGTTTTCTTCTATATGACTGTTTTACGGTTGCCATTTAAACATGTTAAAAAATAAAACACTGTCAAGATATACCTAACCAGTACATTAAGAACGGGATACCGGTAAATAATATAAATTCTCTTGTTGAGAGATCTGCGGGTATGATGGAGTGTAATCTATTAGAAAATCCGAACATCATATTCATTCAAGATCTGAAAAAAAAAGTAGGACCTATTAGGTATAAAAAGACTAATAAGAAAACTGCTGCTAGTGGAAATAAGTCTAAAAAAAAGGAAAAGAAAAGAATCTCTGAAACAAAAAAAATGGATCCCGGAAATCCTAAAAAGATTAGTATATTCAGAAGCGTTACTAGAAATAACTTCGGGCACAGAAAATTCAAACCATTAATTTCGGTAATTAGCCTGGTTTTAAATCTCCTAGCTATAGCGTCAACTAATAGAAACGAGTTTGTTGAAATGAGTGCATGGCTAATTAACATCGCAAAGCTAGCTAAGAGTAGGTTTGACTGCCCACTAATAATACAGATAGTTAATCAATGCATCTCAACAACAGTTGAATAGGCTACAAGTTTTTTTAGGTCAATTTGATAAAATAATTTAAAGACGGCATCAACAATTCCTAAGATTAAAAAGGGGTAAACATATAAAAAGGTTGGCTCTAATTCAACAACAAGGAGACATTTAAATAAGCCAAAAAAAGCAAACTTCACTAGTACACCACTTAAAAAAATAGAAAAATTGGTGGAAGCCTCAACATGAGCTTTAGGTAATCAACCATAGAAAGGCCAAATCGGGAGTTTCACACCAAACCCAATTAGGAAGCATAAAAATAAAAAGTTAACTTCGAAAGGAGAAAAATATATGTTCGATATTAATTCAAAACTAGAAGTCCCCACTATTAAAAATAAGTATAAGAAACCAAAAATTAAGAATAATGCACCAAATTGCGTTCAGAAAAACATTAAGTAAGCAGCCTCTATGCACCTCCGAGTTTTAGCAAACTTATATAAAATAAAAAATGATGGAATAAGCAGCATTTCATAGGCAAAAAAAAAAATAATTAGTGAGTCTGTGAAAAATAATAAATACCCAGCAAGTAGGATGGTTTGACAATAAACCATGAAGGTAATTAGTTCGTCTTTATTATAAGATAAACAAAATATAATAGAAAGTGCCGTTACTAGTAGAAAAACGTAAATAAAGGGATAAAGATAGACGTTAAGCAGGTTGAACGAGAGTGTCTGTAGAGTAAATAGTTTTGAATCTATAAGGAAGATTAAAACGTTGGTATTAAGTAGACAGTTTAAATTAAGTAACAAATTTTCTTGATAAGCGTCTAGAAAACTGTTCAGCGTTAAGAACGTAACTAATATAAAAAAAATTGTTTGAGATAGGAAAATCTTGGACAGTTTTTGATAAATCAGCAATTGCAATGAAGAAGTAACGATATTTAAGCGTAACAAGAAAAAAATAAAAGAAAATAAAACTAAATTAAATGAAAAATAATAAATGTAACTATATCATAGAATAAGTTCTTATAACGATAACTTACCAAAAAGACTGGTAATTAGTGGCTTTTTTACCTGTAAAGCTATTAACAACCGTCGAATGACTGTGTCTTCACAGAATTTTAAATTTACTTTTTAACTTATACTGTGTCTGCCTTAAATAGTAGTTTGCCCTCCCATTTCTTAAATTTTTAAACTCAAGTAGAAGGTGACCAGTGAATAATAATGTTGACCAGATCGACAACTTTCCTTTTCCCTTTCCCATACGCGACCCTATAACTTTTTTTGTTAAAGGTAGGTGGGGGAAAGCGTTTATTCAAACTTTTCTACGAGTAGCTTCACTTCTCTTTGCAGCTTTTTTCAAAAATAACTTAATCCTAAAAAGGCGTTTACTATTTAGGCGAATCGGTTGTAGTAATATAAGACCGACTTGTCCGAAATTGAGGTTTTTTTTAAAACTTTGTTTAGTAGGTAACGATCTTTTCTTTTGCCTTAGTTTGTATTTAAATCTTCTGGGTTGTAATACCAATTAAACATTAAAACCTACCCACTAGTATGAACTGAAATTACTAAATAAAATTAGTGAATTTTTATCAAAAACAATTGTATTTGAGAAATGCGAAGCAAATCGTATTGTAAGCGGCGTAGAGAGAGTTACTTGGTCCGCAAAGTCTAAAAGATATTTTGTATAATCCTCATTTACTTTAGAATTCAGATTTAAGAAATTTAAATTATTATTACTTTTTAAATCGTAGTGGCTCAAAAGACCTGCGTTAGTTGTAACGTTAGAACCGAGAAGAGAATTAAATAGTAGTACTAAATTATTGGTTCCTAAACTTTCAAAATTAGTAAGTGATTTTTCAAAGTCATCCTTACTGGGTTTTAAGTAGTTACTAGTACGGTGGTCTATATTAAGAAAATTCAAATTCATATTTTGTAGTAAGAAAAACCTCTTTGCTACTCAGTTAATAGACGACTCTGAAAAGTTTAAGGAATTTAGGTTAACATTGGATAGCATACCTTGCTGAAGATTATTTACGTTTGGCGTAGCTTGTGACAGTAGTCGGTTTAGGTGTATAAAATTTTTATCATGATTTATCTTGTTTGAAAATCATATATTATGCTTAGTTGTAGAATTAGACACAGGGTTAGTACCTAAAGTCTTTCTAAGATTAGTCATAGATAAATTTTTTACTAAAAAATTGTCGGATAGTATACTACTTTTCCAAGCTCACCTATTTTGCTTTGTAAGGGATATATTTTTTTCGATATTGTCCATTAAGACTTTTTTGGGTAATATATTTAATTTTTTCAAAGTATTATAATTAAGTACAGTAGTTTTAGCTTGGTATGCAATACTCGGATCTAGGTTAAATTTTTTTAAAAATAAAAAATTAAAATATTTCTTTTCTGATTTACCAAGATAAAAATTCTGAGTAGGTTCTGGTTTTACTGAATTTAAAGCTTCCATATAGAGCACTCTTATAAGGGTACGTATGTTTAATATACCTATCTCAGTTTGTAGGATATCTAAATGCCTTATCATTTTGTTTGAGTGATCGAAACTATTAAAATCGATATAGGCGTCAACTCTCTGGATTCACAAAGTACACTTCTGACATGATCAGAGGTACAAAAGTTTTTCTTTGGGGAGTATTGGGTTATTCGCTAAGTTAATATTTAATTCTTTTGATAAATTTCAAATTAAAGTTTTTTTTTTTTCAATTAGCTTATTATTAGTAAGGTCCTGATCGTCCCCCTGTTGATTATTGTTAAAAAACATTTTATGGAGCTTAGTTGAGTAGTAAGTTACTAACCTCTCAAAGCTTAGGTAAATAAATCTTAAAATAACTAATACAGCGTAATGTAAACTGTCAATTATATGAAATCAGATTTGGGAAAGGGAACTAATTTCGATAGAGAATAAACTGAGTGATCAACGTACTACGGTATATACTATTATAAAACCTAGGAAGAATATCACAAAATTTTTAAAAAATTGCGATAAGAAATTACCTTTTATATTTAGAACTCTGAGGTCTGTTCATTTCGAATTACGATATACATTTCCAAGGTTTGAAACTGTTGTAGTATACTTTGTAGTTCTTTCAAAAAAGATTCTAGTTAGAAAAATAAAACTGTTTGAATACTTAAGGTTATTATAGAACTTAGTAGAAAAGAAATTAATTAGATTTTCTAAGTTTCGCATTATACAGCTATTATTCCTAGCAGACTATAAATTTTATTTTCAAAAAAGATGTAAAAAAAAATTTAGTTTTAAAAAAATATTGAGATTTTGACCTCTTGAAAGCTCAGATATGTCTAATTTCTTAGAAAGAAACTCTTCAAGATAATTATGCTGTGAGAATAAGCTAGCTAATTCCAATAAATAATCTGGTAATATTAGGCTTACTAGGCTATTCACGTAAGGAGTAATATGTGTAATAGTAAAAAAATAAAACAAAAATAAATAGAATAGTATAGTAATAGAGTTAACTAATATGTCGTCGTATGACTTTTTCTCATTCTTAGGGTAGTTAGAACTTTCACCTTCGTGATCAAATCAGTTATGCATTTTTATTTTGCTCCTCTTAGAAAAAAAAATAGTAATTGAAGGTAATTTAACACGCATAAAACTTAGATAAAATACCCTTTCCCTTGCGAAAAAAAAATTTGTTAAGCAAAATATAAATTTTATTAAAAAAAAAATCAATATTTATAATAAATTAGATTATAGTGTTTACAACTGTAGCCAATAAAAGAAATCGAAAAAAAAGTTCACCGTAAAAAAACCATTTATTAAAATGTAAGCCAACACAATTAGATAATAGTGTGTAAAGAAGGATACCCTTTCTATATTTAGAAAGGGTTTAATTGATTTTTTTAAGTTAGTTGAATGTAGAAAACGGAGGTTCTGCATATAAAAATAAAGCCCAAATATTAAAATAACTAAAAACAGGGTATTAAAAATAAAAAATTTACTTTGGGAAATTAAATTTAATAAGTATAATTTATTGAAGAACCCTATAAAAGGGGGCACTCCCGCTAACGAAAATAAAAATAGAGTTAAAAAAAATATAAAAAAACTATCAAAACTAAACGTGTTAAACGAATAAAGTGTCCTTATTTTGAAATTCAAAAATGATAGTAAAATTCAAAAAAACCCAACTAATGTTAAATTGTATACCGTTAGGTAAAAGTAGGTGATAATTACAATATTGAGATACAAATTAGTAAATAACATTAAAACCTCTCAACGGAAGACGTTTATCTTTTAAGGTTAAAATAATTGTCTTCTCTATATGAACAATTTACCCCATAAATTTCAAAAAAAACTAGGTAAATAACGTAAAATGCTAACCCAAATCTAGCTGTTAACTCAACAGTATAGAATAGGAAATAAAAAATTTTACCTCATAATAAAAAATATATATAGTAAAAATCATAAAAAAAATCACTTTCGTCTTCAAGTAAAAATGATCTATCATCGTGGTTGTCGAGTACAAAAAACAATGTTCCGTGTAAAGAGAAGAATAATTCTTGTAAATACTCGTCATCGTCAAAATCACCAATAAAAATATAGTAAAAATCTAAACAGTCGTCTAGTATATCGTATACATTCAACCTTAGTAACAAAGAATAAAAACGTAATATCATCGAGAACGAGGCTAGAAAGTCACCTTTAAACTGTGTTGCTAAAAACCCAATAGACCTAGATCCAGTTGCAGATTCTTCTAGAAAAGAAAAATAATGTACTGAGTGTTTATAAAAAAAATATAATATTATAAAGGTAAAAAAATAAAAAAAAGTACTATCTAAATACTCAATTAATTCTTCTTTATCATCATCAAAAGACATTATAGTCATAGATCAATAGAAGATAAAAAAAATTGCAGTTTGAATAACAGTTTCATATTGAACTCTTGTATCTTTAGATATAGAAAACGAATAAAAATAAAACCGAAGGAACTGATTTCATTGAAGATTTGATCACTTTAATATAAAAACCATATAAAAAAAGTAAATTAAAAATCAGGAAAATAAAAAAAATAAAAAAAAGAAAATAACACCCTCATTTACACTGTAGTCCATGCTCGTTACGTAGGAATCGAAACAAGAGGAGGCTAACGGTAATAAGGTATTGTGACCTCCGTAATAGACATAGAAATAATCATAAAAAGCTACTATTACTTCAGGGGCAAATCATAAAACTAAAATAATGGAGTCTTGATTATTTGTAGAAAAATAACTTAATTTTTGTAGGAACTGTGAATTAAAAGATAGGTATAGGTCCATTATAAAATAGTTATAAAAACCTAAAATATTATACTCATAAAAGTTATTATTTAGAAACAGAATATCAAAAAACGATAATTTAGAAGCGTACGCTAAAAAAAAATAATGGTTTAAAAAATATGACTTACAAATTAATGAAAGAAAAGAATAATCATGATAGGCAATTCCTGTTAACTTGTCCCAGTTTAATGAATCTGTTAATCATGACTGATCAGAAAATTTATAGCTTTGAATTCAATTGGATTCGGTATAGTTATAAAAGTAAAACATATAAATTTAATAAAAAATTCAAACTTGCAAACCCATTACCCCTGTAAAAGTGACTATTGTTGAAAAGTTATGTAAAACTTTTAGTTCACATGTTGCATGGGAAGTTTTACCGACTCTATATAATATTGTTCGTTTTCGTGAATTACCAGCCACACTAATTTTACCCTTTAATTTAATTTTAAAACCCTTTATACCAATTCGGGGGAATAGGAAAAAAAAATAATTATTAAAAATATATTTGATAAATCTAAAAATAAAACGTGTTTTTCAAAAACTAATTCTAGTAATAATAGCTTTTAATCATGAGCTGACAATTTTAATGTCATGGAGATTAAAACCCATATGCAAAATGTGTAAGGCTTCCTCCAGGAAGAATCGATGACCTAGTCTACGTTCAAAGTAAAAAAACCTCGGTAACCACCTTTTATATAATAAGATAAAGTCAAGATCAATAGCCTGATTCATAAACGAGTAAAGTTGTAGAAGAACCTTTTTACCTGAGCAAAATTCTATAAATCTTAATACGTTATTGTAGGTTCACGGCGCAATATTTTCTTTTAAGAAAAAATTCAGTCTTGATAACACGAGTACCTTATTTAGTTTGATATTAAAGCTCGAATCTGGTAGTATGTTTGACCTTTTAAAAAAACTAGATGTTGTCTTATTATAAAAAAAACTGTTTTTAACGGTGTAATAACGAGTCCAGTTGAATAAAAAGACTTTAATAAAATAAGAGAACCTAAAGATAAAAAAGGCTAGGAAAAAATTTTTAAAAAAAAAATTGGTTGTTTTTACATTCCAATCCATTAATGTTAGTCCGTTATTACTAGCCGGGGCGTGATGCTTATAATGACGATTATTATTCAACAAAGTACCCCTATACCTTATTCGACCATTAAACTTATTTAAGATTGGGATACTAAAGGGTTTATATATATAGTCAATAAAATTAAGGCTTTTTAAGTGCCTGTTGCTTGCGCGCCTTAGTATGTATTTACGTAAAACACCTTTTCGGATTTTTTTTTTATATAATTTTTTTAAAGTTACCTTTTTTAAAAAAAAAAATTTCCTCCTTATATACCTAAGTAACGCATATCTCTTCTTTTTTCTAAATCTTAAAGAAGCGACCATGTACATTCATTTATAAAGTAAATTACATTTTTTAGTTATAGTATTCGCCTTATTATTTTTTGAAAAAAATAAATAAGGAAGGCTGCGCTTTATTTTATTTGATATTATCAAATCCTTTGACATAGGTTTTTTAAGAAGAAAACTATTATGTTTGTTACGACGTAAAGACTTATAAAAGATCTTAATATTTGAAAAAGAAGGGAAAAAGATATCATTAAAAAAAAAGTAACGTTTAGAAACAGGATATAAACCAAGTAGTCTATTCTTATTAAACCGTTTTAGTAAAAACTTGTGTAGTAAAATAAAAAGTCAACCCGTTAAGTATTTAAAAGAGAAGTTCGTATGAAGTGGATTTCTTTTTAATTTATATAAGTCTAGTACTTTTAGAGAATTAAAGTAATAAAATTTTTTTCTGTAAAGAGGTGTATTCTTAAAGAAAAAATTAAAAAAAAAAATTTGGGTATTTGTGGTACAAACAGGGTTTTTATCAAAAACAGCTATATTTAATTGCAACTCATTTAACGGAATTGCTCCGAAAAAAATAGGTACAAATCTTAAAAAGGTAAAACTAAGCACCTTTTTAAAATGTAGTGAGGCCTTTTTAAAAACATATGCAGACCCACTATCTTTAAATTCATAGTTTTTATATTTTAATAAAGATAAAAAAGAGGAGTTTGTCGTAAATGGTCTCCTTTTACCTTTAAAGAAGAACCGCCTAGGAAAATAATTTTTGCTTTTTTTAAAAAATCGAAATGGTTTTGGTTTAGGTTTTTTACTGGCATAATACAATTTTTTCAAAATTTTTTGAGATGATTTGCCTTCTAAAAATCTTCGATTATTTTTAGTTAATAAAAGCCTTTTTTTATACTTTCAAGAGTAAGCTTTAATTCTTTTTCTAGTCAAACGAATAAATCTTAAATAGTTTTTTTTTGTATTTACTTTATATTTAATATTATAAGGTGTTAATATAAGCATAACAAGGATAGCAGGAATCGAACCCACGCATATGATTTTGAAGACCATTGTTCTACCATTAAACTATATCCCTTTATACATACCTTCATAACTTACAGGACTTTCACCTTCTATGGTTGAGTTTCCCAAAACATTAGTTACAAATACCTGAATCAGAAATTCCAATATAAACCAAAGAGTTTAATTACCCTAACTAGAACAAATTCTAAAGAGTAAACAAGTAAAGGCTGCGTGCCTTAGTATCTATAATCTCTAAAAAGGCTAATAAAGCTTTCGCTCACCGCTACTCACTTAATTTCAGTTGATATTTTAAAAATAGTTAGTAAGATGTTTCACTTCACTATTTCATTAAAATTTAAGTTACTAATCCCTATTTCAAAAAAATTTATAGTAATCTATCGGTTTTCATACCCGGTCATTGTTTAACATCAAGGCATCCCCTTAGTGCAATGATTCTTACTTGAATAAGCAAACTTATTTCAAAAATATTAAAATTATACTAAAACTTAGTTAAAAATTATGTGTACTCCAACAACAGGTTCCCCTACCATTACCTTGTTTCAACTTCGCTCAAATTACCATACTCTCCTTAACCCTCACAAACTATCTACGACTGAAAAAATTCAAAAAATTTAATCGTCTACAAGTTAAATAGAACAGGCTTATACACAGTACAAGTAGTAATAACTTATAAAATGATGAGAACCACTATGTTTATTAGTGGTGTGTTCTGCTTTTTAAACGCTGTGTAAAAAAAACTAATTCTAAGAGGCTAGAATCAGGTTTAAATTACCTCTCATTAAAATTTACTATATATGCACTTGACAGAACTAGCGTTAACACTATAAGACAGTTATGAAAAATAGTGCTAGGCACATTGATAGTAACACCTGTTTTTAATAAATAACTAAAATATAAATAGTCCTAAGTAGTTTCCAGCCAATACAACTTTTCGAGCGTGATGGGCGGTGTGTGCAAAGTTTGACAGATCATTCACCGTGACGTGCTGATTCGCGATTACTAACGATTCAAACTTCATAGAGATGAGTTTCAATCTCTAATTAGAACTATGACAATTTTTAGAGGTCTGCTCTAGATTACTCTATCGCTTCTATTTGTATTTGCCCTTGTAGCGCGTGTGAAGCCCAACATATATAGACCATAATGACTTGACTTCTCCCTAACTTCCTCAAAGTCGGTTATTTATTAAAAAAAATTAAAAATTTAGTTAACCAACTTTGCAGTATGAAATTGAAAATAAATGGAATATTATAACTTTGAGCGTAAAATTGATACATAATTTCTGGATTTTAAAAAATTTTAAAACTAGACTTTTGACATCTTAAAAAAAAATTTAGAAAAATAAAAAGTTACGTAAATAGATTTTAGTATCTTCAAAATTAATAATTATTCGAAATTTATTGTAAGGGTTGCGTTCGTTGTTAAAATAAATGTAACATTTTACAACACGAGCTGACGACAGCCATGCAGTACCAATTAATAATTCCTTAGTTATAAACCTCTAAATTATTCAGGAAAAATTTAATATGTTGGTAAGATTAGGCGCGGATTATCGAATTAATCCACACGCTCCACCGTTCAAACAAACTCCCGCCAATCTGTTTAAGTTTAGCCTTTGCAGCCTTACTCCCCAAGCGAGACATTTAAGCGTTAACTTGTACACAAAAAATCATAATTTTTACGTATAATGTCCATTGATTCACGGTATAAACTACTAGGGTCTCCAATCCTATTTGATACTTATACTTAAATGGTTCGACGTCAGAATATAATAGAAGGTTGCCGAGGCTTTAGAAAATCTCTAATAACCTTAAAACATTTTATCTCTAGGTTATAGGTATTACCCACTTCTTATAATCTCAAGTATTAAGGTTTTACTGGTGAATTAATTAAATATTTAGATTTACCCAGAAACTTCTTATACGGTCTAGCCATACTTTACGCTCAGTAAAGGCCAATAACGCTCCCCCGTCAAGGTATTACCGCAGCTGCTGGCACCTTTTTAGCCCGGGATTCTAACATGCTTATTCAATTTACTAACTTGCGGACAAACTTTACAACTTTCTTAGTCTTCATAATTTCTAAAATTAAAAATTATTCATTTTACGCGAAATGCTGGTTCAAACTTTCGTTTATTGACCAATATTCTCCACTGCTGCCAACGGTGGGATGTTTTTCAGCTCCCATGTGATTGAGCAATCTCACAACACAACTAAAGATAGTCAGCTTGCTCTGA
>Ga0256412_1000101_pt1 | contig 11970 bp, 11 predicted proteins | sample WCR_74metaT_FD_190055 | JGI IMG/M metagenome (GOLD analysis project Ga0256412, IMG submission 190055) | Metatranscriptome of seawater microbial communities from Monterey Bay, California, United States - WCR_74 (Metagenome Metatranscriptome) | ecosystem: Environmental > Aquatic > Marine > Coastal...
AGGTAACATCCCTTCAGCCAAAGCTTGGTTTATTAATTTTAGATCAGCTAATACAGCCAGCATTAAATGAAGATTGGTCAGAATGGTCAAGGCAACTTCAAATTTTAGAAATTAAATATTTTTCGCCTTTATTATATGCATTAAAAAAACATCAACTAGACAACCTATCACTTATTATCACTGGTAGCAAATTAACTCTCAAGACTACAGCTACTCGTCTTTCTCTTAAAAAATTCTGGCTTAAGCCGAATTTTATTAGGGCGATAACATGATGCGCATCACCACACGCCCTTATCCTATAAGAAGTTTTGAGAAATTATGCAAAAGCGGAATTCATCGGGTCCTAGCTAGAATATATGCAGCACGGGGTATCAATGACATCGAAGAATTAGACAACAATCTAGATACCTTAATTCCTCCTCATAGACTACTAAAAGTCAATGTAGCAGCTAATTTTTTGGCTGATGTCATTGCTGCCAAGAGAAAAATAGTAATCGTTGCAGACTATGACTGCGATGGTGCAACAGCCTGCGCTGTTGGAATACGTGGATTACGCCTGTTCGGTGCTAACGTTGACTTTATCGTTCCAAATAGGTTTGAAAATGGTTATGGTTTAACGCCAGAAATTGTTAAGTTGATAGCCATCGAGAGGTCACCTGACGTTATTATTACAGTAGACAATGGAATTTCTAGTATTGATGGTGTAGCAGAAGCTACTCGGCGCGGGATTGAAGTGTTGATTACAGACCATCACTTATCTCTGGGTACCTTACCAGCAGCACGAGCTATAGTCAATCCAAATCAACCAGAGTGTAAGTTTCCTAGTAAGAATCTAGCAGGAGTAGGAGTTATATTCTATGTTTTATTGGCGTTACGAATGGAGCTAAGAAAGCGAAGCGTGTTTGATATTCAAAATCAGCCGAGACTTGATACATTGCTTGATCTAGTAGCGCTTGGTACAGTTGCAGATTCAGTAAAGTTAGATGCTAATAATCGTGTCTTGGTTAAACATGGCTTACAGCGTATACGTTCTGGTACTATGAGTGCTGGTATTGCTGCTTTATTCCATATATCTAATCGAGAGTTTCAACGGGCTACTTCATTAGATCTTGGGTTTTTAATAGGTCCACGTCTAAATGCTGCAGGTCGTCTAGCTGATATGTCTCTCGGTATAGAATGCTTAATTACTGATGATAAGGAACAGGCATGGACTCTTGCTAAAAAACTAGATAGTATTAATTTCGAACGGCGTGATATTGAGAGTAGTATGCGAGACAGTGCTTTAACATTACTAGATAATTTCGACCCTCAGGAGAATACTACCATTAGTATTTTAGATAACTCCTGGCACCAAGGTGTAATAGGGATTATTGCATCGCGCATAAAAGACAAATTTTACCGTCCTACTATTGCTTTTGCTACCGGCAGTGAAAGTTTTCTCAAAGGATCAGGTCGTTCAATTCCCGAGTTCCATTTACGTGACGCTTTAGACAGAATCTCTAAGTATGAGCCTCATCTAATACAAAGTTTTGGTGGTCACGCGATGGCAGCAGGTCTTACCATTCGTACAGAAGATTTTAGTGCCTTTTCAAAAATTTTTGAAAAAGTTGGACGCGAATATCTGGGGGGGAATCAGTTAGAGAATGTGCTTGAGACTGACGGATTCTTAGAAAACTCTTACTATAAAGCACAGTTCATTGAGTTGCTTAATAATAAAGTTTGGGGGCAAAGTTTTCAATTACCACTATTTTTTAATGAGTTCCTCATCATACATCAGCGTATTCTAAAAGACAAACACTTAGAACTATTGCTAGGGAAAAATGGTGAGCAATACAATGCAATATGGTTTGGTCATACTGATAGATTAGGAAAAAAAGCAAAGATAGTATTCCGACTAGATACAAGCAAATATAAAGGAGTGACTAAAGTACAACTGCTGATCCAGCATGCAGAAACTATATAACTTCTGCATACTAGGCCTAGATTAAAATGGAATCAAATTTTTATAGCTTTTTCTAGAAAAAAGTAGTTTCCTTTGAAAAATCTTAGTTTGGTATTAAGTGCATTACTATTATCTTGATTTACTGATTTTTTAATTGATGTTGTCCCAAGTATTATAAAATCTAACTTATACCTGATCTAATAGATTAACTTAATTTTATTTGATCTACTAAAAAATTTATTTTCAGAATGTAACATACGACCTACTCATATAGGAAAATTAGAATGGATCCAGAACGTCTAAATTTTTTACAAAATCTCCTCGCTGAACTAACTATTCGTGAAGCTGAATTACGGAGGTATCTTTGACTTCGATATAAAATTAGAGAAACTCGAGCAAATAAATGGAGAGTTGGAAGATTCAGAAATATGGGAAGATCAAAAACGTTCGCAGTTACTAACTAAGGAAAAAAAATCTCTGGAGACAGTTCTAGTAAGATTGGAAAAGATTAAGTCAGATCTTCGCGACACAGCAGATCTTTTCCAAATCGTGCGGGCAGAGAAGGATGAAGATACATTGACTGCTATAGAAGCTGACGTTCAAAAAATACGTCAAATAGTAGAAAATATGGAATTCTGTCAAATGTTCAACAATCCAATGGATAATAGTAACTGTTTTATCGATATCCAGGCTGGTGCTGGCGGTACCGAGGCACAGGATTGGGCATCAATGTTACTTCGACAATATCTTCGCTACTGCGAACGTAAGGGTTTTAAAGTCAATATTCTGGAAAGATGTGATGGCGAGATAACAGGTATCAAAACTGCTACGTTGAAAATCGAAGGTGAGTACGCTTATGGTTTGCTGCGTACTGAGACTGGTGTACATCGTCTTGTGCGTAAATCACCATTTGATTCTTCCAATAATCGTCACACTTCTTTTTCTAGCTTATTTGTATATCCTGAGGTCAATGATTCTATAGACATAGATATTAAGCTTACTGATGTTCGTATTGATACTTATCGCGCATCTGGTGCTGGCGGGCAACACATTAATAAGACCGATTCAGCAGTGAGGTTAACTCATGTGTCATCTGGCATAGTTGTTCAATGTCAGAGCGATCGCAGTCAACATCGAAATCGTACCGAAGCTTGGAATCGTTTAAAAGCCAAGTTATATGAATTAGAGTTACGTAAACGAACGAGTGAGCAGAGAAAACAAGAGGACTCTAAGACTGATGTCGGCTGGGGCTACCAGATTCGATCCTATGTTCTTGATCAGGCACGTATCAAAGACTTACGTACTAATTTTGAAAGTGGAAATATTAAGGGGGTACTAGATGGTGACCTTGATAATTTTATTACAGCTTCGCTGAAACAAGGCATATAAAGAGAGAGTAATTCTTCAATATTTTTTGGGGTAGATTCTCTACTAGATAAGCACTTAAATTTTTCGCTTTAACAGATTTCAATATGACAATAGATAATCAGCAAAAAACTGTGAAGTACGATGAAAATAAGATCGTATCACAACGCCGTAGTAAACTTAAAGCTCTGCGCGAACGGGGGATAGCTTTTCCCAACGATTTTCGACCAATACATAGAGCTGATAGTATAAGAAATCAATATAATAACTACACAGAGGAAGCTCTGAAAGTAGCTTCTTTAAAAGTTACAATTGCTGGTCGTATGATACTAAAACGGATAATGGGCAAGGTATCCTTTGCTACTCTGCAAGATGCATCGGGATGTAAAGCGAACGGACACATTCAGCTTTACATCACAAGCAAAAATCTTGACGGAGCTACATACGACAACTTTAAACATTACGATTTGGGTGATATTCTTGGAGTAGAAGGCACACTGTTTAAAACTAAGACTGGTGAATTATCAATTAATGTCGCTTTCCTACGTTTACTAACAAAATCTCTTCGCCCACTGCCAGATAAGTTCAATGGCCTAGCTGATCAGGAAATAAAATACCGCAAGCGTTTCATTGATCTAATCATCAATGAAAATACACGCTGCAGCTTCAAAATGAGAACTGTTGCAACTTCCTCAATCCGTCTTTTCATGGAGCAGAACGATTTTATGGAAGTAGAGACACCGATGCTACATAACATTCCAGGTGGAGCATCAGCTAAACCTTTTGTTACACACCACAATACACTGGATATGCAAATGTTTCTGCGAATTTCACCAGAACTATATCTAAAACGCCTTTTAGTTGGTGGCTTTGAGCGTGTATTTGAAATAGGTCGTAGTTTCCGAAATGAAGGTATTTCGGTGCGTCATAATCCAGAATTCACCATGATGGAATTTTATGCAGCTTACGTTGATTACAAATGGCTTATGGTTTTTACTGAGAATATAATTCGACACGCAGTAATTAGTACTCATGGGACAGCTAACTTTATTTACCAAGGCCGTGAACTAGACTTGAGCAAGCCATTTGAACGTCTTAAAATTATCGACGCTATCAAAAAATACATGCCAAAGTACCAATATGAGCAATTACAGGATAGCGAATTTATTAAGTCTGAACTAAAACAACTAGGTTCAAATTTTAAACCTGATTCTTCAATCGGATCTCTTCAGCTAGCTTTATTTGAAGAAACTACCGAGGCACAGTTGTGGAATCCAACCTATATTGTTGACTATCCAGTAGAGGTATCGCCACTAGCCCGTGCTTCTGATAATAACCCTAATATTACTGAACGTTTCGAGTTATTTATCACTGGACACGAGATCGCCAATGGTTTCTCTGAACTCAATGATCCAGAAGATCAAGCGAAGCGCTTCCAAGAGCAAGTTTCTGCAAAAAGTGCTGGAGACGAGGAAGCTATGTATTTTGATGCCGATTATGTCTGTGCACTAGAGCATGGAATGCCTCCAGCTGCTGGATGCGGAATCGGCATCGACAGGCTAATGATGTTAATTACTAATTCTCCTAATATACGCGACGTTATTTTGTTTCCTCATCTACGCTATCAAGAATAATTTATAAACCCTAATTTTTTAAGTGAAAATGAGAGCTAATTGATTTTTACTGCCTAAGTGGCTTCTTTTATCCATGCAGCTTGTATAGCCTCTAAAATTTTTTCTCCAGACCTATTCTCTATATCACTAAAATCCTCTAATTCTAGTACCCACTTATATAAATCAGTAAAACGAATCTTTTTTGGATCAATATTAGGAAACTTATCATACAAAGCTTCGGCAATAGGCAACACGTCAATCCATTTCATATTACTAGACTTTCCTTTATTTGCTAATCTTCCCTAGCATGATTAATCGTATATTTTGGAATTTCAACTACTAGGTCTTCATGATTAAGAATAGCTTGACAGGACAAACGAGAGGTTGGTTTTAAACCCCAAGCCATGTCTAATAAATCTTCTTCTTTATCATTTAATTCACCTAGAGATAAATATCCTTCTCGTATAATCACATGGCAAGTAGTACATGCACAAGATTTCTCACAGGCATGTTCAATTTTAATATTATTCTTTACTAAGATATTACAGATAGATTGTCCGTTTGGTGCTTTAATTACAGCACCTTTAGGACATAAAGTTGAGTGAGGTAACACAACAATTTGGGGCATTTAATTTACCTCAAAGATTAGTAGAGAAATTTATAATGTCTGGTCTATTTTTTTCCCAGCTAGTAGATCATGTATACTAAGGTCCATGCGGCGAGTAGCAAAGTCCTCGGTACCACGCGCTAATGCCTTAGTTGCAGCATTAATCGATAAGTGGCTTTTACTACTCTGTACTTCTAAACGAACAGCTTCAATTAAATGGATTATATCTGAATATTCTTTTTCTGATAATAGATTAGCAGAAGTAGATAATGCCGATTCAGTAGCATATATAGTGCGCTCGGCCTCTATTTTTTCTTCTCTTATTGCACGAGCTTGCATGTCAACGTCGGCCGAATTAGCTGATTCTTGTAACATTCTTTTGATATCATCATCCGCCAGTTGGTATGAGGGTCTGACATTAATTGATGTTTCTACCCCGGAGCAGATTTCACGTGCTGAAACTGACAGTAGACCATCGGCATCCACCTGGTAATTTACTCGTACCCGTGCTGCACCTGCTATCATTGGAGGTATACAATTAAGTTCAAACTTTGCTAATGAACGACAATCACTAACTAGTTCTCGTTCACCTTGCAATACATGAATAGTTATTGCACTCTGGCCGTCCTTAAAAGTAGTGAAGTCTTGTTCATACGCACATGGTATAGTTGAATTGCGCGGGATTATCTTCTCAACTAACCCACCCATGGTTTCTATACCTAGTGATAATGGGATCACATCTAACAATAACCAGTCATTCTCAGGGTCATTATTTCCTACAAGCATATTAGCCTGAATTGCAGCGCCCATCGCCACTACTTTTTCAGGATCTATATCGGTTAATGGTAAGGTTTTGAAATATGAAAAAACAGACTCTCGAATGCTAGGCATTCTAGTAGCGCCACCTACTAATATCACCCCGTTCACATCATTTGTCTCTAATTTAGCGTCCCTCATAGCTCTGCGTATAGGCGTAAGAGTTCTAGCTACCAAATTACCTGTAATATCATTAAATATTTTTGCAGTTAAAAGCAATTTACCTTGTCTATTTGAGCCAAGATCAAAGCTTATTTCAACTTCTGGTAGAACTGATAGAAGCTCTTTAGACTTGCGGGCTTCAACCATTAATATTTCTATATCTTTGTGAGACAAAGGAGATACTAAACCTAAATTTTCAATAATCCATGACAGTATGATGCGATCAAAGTCATCTCCGCCTAAGGCTGAATCACCACCAATTGCCAGTACTTCAAATGTACCTTTAGTTACCTTTAATATTGATATATCAAAGGTACCACCGCCTAGGTCGTAGACTACGTACGTACCCTCACGGTTATTATCAAGGCCGTAGGCTATGGCTGCAGCTGTGGGTTCATTGAGGAGTCGAAAAACATTTAGGCCAGCTAGCCTTGCTGCATCCCTAGTCGCTTGCCGTTGTGAGTCATCGAAGTACGCTGGAACCGTAATTACAGCGCCAATCAGATCAGATCCTAATATGCTCTCTGCGTGTTGGCGTAAGACAGTAATAATCTCGGACGAGATTTCAACCGGACTTTTCAATCCAGCTACTGTTTTGAGCAGCACCATTCCTGGCTTGTCAAGAAAATCATAAGGTAGGCTACTAGCATAGCTGATGTCTTTTAGACCTCTACCCATAAATCGTTTTACAGATGAGACGGTGTTTTTGGGATCAATAATTTGGGAATGACGTGCTTTATAACCTACCTCAACGTCGCCGGTTGGTAAATAACGCACAATAGAAGGAACTAGAAAAGGCAGTCCTCTTATATCATTTAATACCTCAGGAAATTTATTACGTACCGTGGCAATTAACGAATTAGTAGTTCCTAAATCAATTCCCACAACAAGTTTATCTTGACGTTGCTTACCAGAAGGTATATCAGGTTCAGAAATTTGTAAAAGAGGCATAGGATATTAGGTTTTATTAATGAATAATTGAGGACTTTATTATGAAAATCTTTCCGCTAATATTAAAATTTGGGAATCCCTACTTCTTATCTCATAACTAGAGAAAAAATTGATCTTAAGATTCAAGAACAATGAATGCGTTGCTGATTTTTTCTCTAAATTTTTCTAGAAACATCAATTGTCTAACACACAATACAGCCTGTAGAAAATTTTTGGATTCCAAAAATTTTTCTACCTCTTGGAGAATAGTTTCGCGTGATATGCACAATTCGGTGTCAAGTTCTTTTAAAGCCTGTGCATCTCTTATAGAAATTATGCTTTCTAAATTCTCGCACCACTCCATCTGTTGAATTAGAAACTCTGGCGTTATTGCTATACCAAGGTCTGACTGAAATTCTACTCCATTTAACTGGCAAATATATGCAGCACGCTTTGGAGGGTCTTTTAAAACCTGATATGCCTCATTAGCACGAGCAGCCCACTTCATGGCTATTTTCTTTTGTTGACTGCTGGAATTAGAAAATCGATCCGGGTGGGTCTTACTTTGAACCTGATAATACGCGTGGTTCAAAGCTACAATATCTAAGCTAAAACTTTGAGGCAAATGAAAGATTTCGAAATAGTTTTGCATATTTTTCAAAAAGTTTCTATATAATGCAATGGGTTATGAATATAAGGTCAGATTCGGAAACTCTCACCACAACCACATTCATCCTTTACATTCGGATTATAAAACCTGAAACCCTCGCTTAAACCCTCTCGTGTGAAATCAAGCTCAGTTCCATTGATATAAGGTAGGCTCTTAGAGTTAACAAATATGTTGATTCCGTGAGATTCAAATACTACATCTTCATCGTTTCTCTCATCCACATATTCTAATTTGTAGGCTAGCCCTGAGCAACCAGTGGTCCGAACCCCAAATCGTAAACCGATACCTCTGCCGCGTTGCTTAATGTAATGGCTAATGTGGGTGGCCGCCTTTTCTGTAAGTTTGATTGTCATATGTTGCTCTCCCTCGGTGCTAAACTAGGCTATTAATCAGTCACATTGTTTTTGCAAGCAATTTTTAGCTTTGTAATCTGCTACTGCAGCTTTAATTGCATCTTCTGCCAAGATCGAGCAATGTATCTTAACTGGTGGTAAGGCTAATTCCTCTGCGATCTGTGTATTTTGTATTGATGTTGCTTGATTTGGTGTTTTACCTTTAATCCATTCAGTTGCTAATGATGACGAAGCAATGGCCGAGCCGCAGCCATAAGTCTTGAATTTCGCATCTTCGATTACACCGTTTTCGCTGACTTTAATTTGTAGTTTCATAACATCGCCGCACGCAGGTGCGCCAACCATGCCAGTTCCCACATTTTTATCACTTTTATCAAAAGTCCCGACATTTCTCGGATTTTCATAGTGATCCAAAACTTTTTCTGAGTAGGACATTTCTACTGTTCCTTTCTTAAGGGTTGTTTTTTTAATGCTCAGACCATTTGACACTACTGATATCTATACCATCTTTATACATGTCCCATAACGGCGAAAGCTCTCGTAACTTTTCTACCTTTGTCTTAATTAGATTAATAGTAAAATCAATATTCTCCTTTGTAGTGAAGCGACCGATAGTAAACCGGATAGAACTATGGGCTAATTCATCATTTCGACCAATTGCGCGCAACACGTAAGAAGGTTCAAGACTAGCTGAGGTACAGGCTGAACCAGAAGACACAGCTATATCTTTAATCGCCATAATTAGTGACTCACCTTCAACATAGTTAAAGCTAACGTTGAGATTATGGGGCACACGATGTTCTATATCACCATTTACATATGATTCTTCAATATTCCTAAGTCCAGCCATGAGACGATTATGAAGTGTTTTAATGTAAGCAACCTCTTCATTCATTTCCTCGTAAGCGATTTCAAAGGCAGCGCCCATTCCAACGATTTGATGAGTAGGCAAAGTTCCAGAACGAAGACCTCTTTCGTGCCCTCCCCCGTGCATCTGCGCTTCTAACCGAGTTCGAGGCTTACGACGCACATATAAAGCTCCTATGCCCTTAGGTCCGTAGGTTTTGTGTGCAGTGAAAGTCATTAAGTCTATTTTCCATTTCTCCAGATCAATGCTAATTTTACCAGTGGCCTGTGCAGCATCGCAATGAAAGATAATTTTTTTTCGACGACATAATTCACCAATTTCTGCTACCGGCTGTATTACCCCAATTTCGTTATTGACTAACATCACGGTAACTAAAATAGTATCAGGACGAATGGCACTCTCTAACTGCTCCAATGTGATTAAACCATTTTCTTGCGGCTGTAAGTAAGTTGCTTCGAAGCCTTTTCTTTCTAATTCACGCACCACATCCAGTACAGCTTTGTGCTCTGTTTTAACAGTGATAATGTGACGCCCCTTATCCTTATAAAAATTTGTTGCTCCTTTAATTGCTAAATTATTAGCTTCAGTTGCACCTGAAGTCCAAATTATTTCTCGTGAATCTGCATTAATTAGAGTGGCGACCTGTTGGCGTGCATTTTCTACTGCTTTCTCAGCAGACCAACCATACATATGACTGCGTGAAGCTGGATTGCCAAATTGCTCGCGCAGATAAGGTATCATTTTTTCTGCAACGCGAGGATCTATCGGTGTAGTTGAAGAGTAATCCATATAAATCGGGAAATCAGGCACTTCCAAAGAATCTGCCACTCTTCTTTCCGGAACTTTATTCATCGTAGTTTTCTATCTCACATTAGTTAACTGGGGGGGGATCTATAAACCACTGCTGTGTTATTTTTAACAACTCTACTTAGTATGTTGGATGATAATCCTGCAATAACCTGTTTTCAGGAATGAGAGAAATAGTACTTAATTTGTTATAAGTTTATTCATTATTCCGTTTTATATAGGAGTGAAATGAGGATCTCTCAGATATTAAATCCATTCAAGTACCCCCCCCATAACAGCTAAGTAATTCAGCAGTCTGAAAAAAGAACCCTTCATTTTAACTAAACTACTTAGATTTATTGAACGTACATACTCTCTTCATATCAAATTCGATGCTGAGAAATTACTATAGACTAGCTCTCCCACAGCCATATTCACATGTAATCTCTTTGCCTTGTATTACGCAGATAATTGTGTAGACATAGGAGTATTTTTAAATCTTATTTTTCTCAGATCAAGTTACCAGATTTGAGAGAACTTATCAAGTTTAACCTTATTCCTAGAATAGGATTCTCCGATAGAGAAATACTGTTACATTTAAGGCTGATTCAATAGTAGTACATTTTAATGTATGACATCCGAAGTTAATTTATTCCATTAGAAAGGGCTACCCTCAATTGATATGCGTAGAATCAGCGAGAGCGTTGTAGTAACTGCATTGGCCTAAATAAGCATTGCATAAGGTTATTTTTGATAAAGCTGAGATTATAAGGATGCTCAGAGACTGCTTTTAAGAAACATGTGCTTATTGGAATTTTTTTCAACCTTTCAGCAATTTTTCCCCAAAGTATCAGTGTTGATAAAGTACTATCACGAGTCTTTGTCATTTTAAAAATATGTTCTAACAATACCTCCATGAAAGGTTGCCAAGCCAAAGCATCTTTTACTGGAGAGACTCCAGGGCGAAATACCAGTGAAGCATTAAGCATAAGAAACCCTTTTTCTATCATATTGACATGTAAATCAGACAGGGTTTTTATCATTAGGGAGTCATTTTTCTGAGCTTGTACAGATACTCTTAACAACTCAGTTTTACTAGTATTTTCCATTGTCATTTGACCATCAGCAACTAGTAGCATTTTTAAGAAGTTGCGTAGGGAAGTAGCTCGATTAAGTTCCTTGGAGAAACCCTTTTCACACCATAATGAATCAATAGCACCATCCATAAAGGCTACTCCTATAGCACTCATTGTACGAGGATAGGGTGATTCTCCTATAAGGATGTAGCGTACTGTATCTGATTTTTTCGTAAAAGCAGCAAATATACGTCCTTCAGTAGGTAAATAATCAGTTTTAGATAAATCACCTAAATAGGTTGGATTAACTTTCTGCATAGCATGTAATCCATTTTCTAAAACGGGAATCCAAGAAATATGTGCGTTATTTAAAGCGTATTGAATTGTGGGAGGAAAAGTGTTTTTCATAAATTTTAAGAGTGAATTTTATGCGTTGCAAAATCAGACTCTTTTCAAGGTTGAAAAATAGTATGATCTGTACTGGAAATACCAAACAATCTCTGCTTAAGAGCATATAAATGATCGCGCACTTTCGCCGCTTTTTCAAATTCCAGATTTTTGACATGATTGGCCATTAATTTTTCAAGACGTTTTATCTCTTTGATTATTTTTTTCTCGTTCATTCCTTGACTTTTTGCTTCAGTATTCCGAGATTTGTACACATCTTCAGGTGACTTATCTGGAGTATAAACATCATTAATTAGATCTTTGATCTGCGTGTTAATACTGGTGGGCACAATATTATATTTAATATTGAAAGCAATTTGCTTTGCACGTCGTCG
>Ga0256412_1000105_pt1 | contig 11790 bp, 5 predicted proteins | sample WCR_74metaT_FD_190055 | JGI IMG/M metagenome (GOLD analysis project Ga0256412, IMG submission 190055) | Metatranscriptome of seawater microbial communities from Monterey Bay, California, United States - WCR_74 (Metagenome Metatranscriptome) | ecosystem: Environmental > Aquatic > Marine > Coastal ...
ACCAGCAACTCGGGCACCAGTTCTCTTGGCAGTATCAACAATATCAATTGCTGACTGATCGATGACGCGGTAATCAAAACCACGTAGTTTTATGCGTATGCGCTGTCCGTTCATTTAAAGTTGGGTATAATTAAGTTCTAGCTGGCTCTCTACTTGATGTTTCAACAATGGTTTCTACAAGACTTTGGGGAACTTGCTCAAAATGAGAAGGTGTCATAGAATAATCCGCTCGCCCAGAAGAAAGGGACCTCATATCCGTTGAATAGCCAAACATGTTTTCGAGAGGTACAAACGCCTGAATAATGCAAGCATTACCACGTGTTTCCATTCCTTGAATTTGTCCCCGTCTACGATTTAAATCTCCCATTAATTCGCCTTGATAGTCTTCCGGCGTAGAAACTTCCACTTTCATTATTGGCTCTAACAAAATTGGGCTAGCATTTTTCATTGCATCCTTAAAGGCAAAAATTCCAGCCATCTTGAATGCCATTTCGGATGAATCAACATCATGAAAAGAACCGTCAACAAGTGTTATCTTAAAGTCAATTACGGGATATCCTGCAACAACGCCGGAGAGGGCAGCTTCTTTGATTCCATCAAATGTAGGTTTAATAAATTCTTTTGGTATAGATCCTCCAACAATTTTATTCTCAAGTTCTACACCTTTGCCTTTTTCAAGTGGCTCCATTTTAATAACAGCGTGACCGTATTGGCCGCGTCCACCTGACTGACGAATAAATTTACCATTTCCCTCAGATGCATTAAGCATAGTTTCGCGATAAGCGATTTGGGGTTTACCAGCATTAGCATCTACTTTAAATTCTCGGAACAACCTATCTCTTATAATGTCTAAGTGAAGTTCTCCCATACCTGAAATTATGGTTTGTCCAGTTTCTTCGTTTGTAGAAAGACCAAATGTAGGATCTTCTTCAGCAAGTCGTTGTAAACCTATACCCATCTTCTCTTGATCTGCTTTAGTGGCAGGTTCAATAGACATAGAGATAACAGGTTCCGGAAAACTTGGTGGTTCTAAACGTAAGTCTAAATCCTTATCTGCTAGAGTATCTCCAGTTACGACATCTTTAACCCCGATCAAAGCACAAATATCACCTGAGTATGCAACATCTATATCTTCTCGGTCATTAGCTTTCATGACCATCAATCTTGAGACTCGTTCACTTTTTCGCGTCCGGGGATTGTAAAGAGTAGAGCCTTTTTTCAAAGTACCTTGGTAAATGCGATAGAAAACAAGTTTACCTACATAAGGGTCAGACATGAGTTTAAATGCAAGTCCAGCAACCTTAGCACTATCATCAGGTGAAACTTCAACAGGTTTTTCATCAGAATCTTCACCCTTCATAGGTGGTAAATCCAATGGACTTGGTAAATAATCAACTACTGCATCCATTAACATTTGGACACCTTTGTTTTTAAAAGCACTCCCCGGAATTACACCAATAAATTTCAAAGATAGAGTCGCTTTCCTAACTCCACGCTTAAATTCTTCTTCAGTAACTGGTTCACCTTCGAGATACTTGTTAGCAATGTCATCATCGAAGTCGCAAACTGCTTCTAATAAAGACTCGCGATATTTATCGGCAAGATCAACCAAATCAGCAGGTATATCCTCGACTGTGAAGCGAACTCCTGATTCGTCAGTTTCATCGTAAATGTACGCAACCATCTTTATAAGATCTACTAAACCACGGAAATTTTCTTCGGCACCAATGGCTAAGTAAAGGGGATGTGCATTTGCTCCTAACTTATCCCTCATACTTTCAACAGCTGCCAAAAAATTAGATCCCATACGATCCATTTTATTTATAAAACCAAGACGCGGGACATTATATTTGTCCATTTGCCTCCAAACGGTTTCAGACTGAGGTTGCACGCCCTCGACTGATGTAAAGACTCCGACTGCACCATCTAAAACTCTCAGTGAACGCTCTACCTCAGCGGTAAAGTCTACATGGCCTGGGGTATCAATAATGTTGATGCGATGGGGTATATTTGCAAAAGGACCTTCTGCGGTTGTCCAGCCGCAAGAAATGGCAGCAGAAGTGATAGTAATTCCCCGTTCTATCTCTTGCTCCATCCAATCAGTAGTAGCACCACCATCATGGACTTCGCCAATTTTATGAACAACTCCGGAATAAAACAAAACACGTTCCGTGCAAGTTGTCTTTCCTGCATCAATGTGTGCAGCAATTCCAATATTACGGGTATGTTCTAAAACAGTCGGACGACTGCTAGAATTAGCTGATGAAAAATTATCGTTATCGCTCATTAAAAAATAAGGAAATTACCAACGAAGGTGAGCAAATGCTCGGTTTGCTTGGGCCATCTTGTGAGTTTCCTCACGCTTTTTGACTACTGAACCTGTATTGTTGTATGCATCAATTAACTCAGTAGCTAAAGAATCTGCCATTGGAGCTCCCTTGCGGGTGCTTGCAGCTTTGACTACCCAACGAAATGCTAAGCTTTGTTGCCTTTCAAATGGAACCTCAATCGGGACTTGGTATGTAGCACCTCCAACACGACGACTTTTCACCTCAATCTTAGGGCGTATATTCTCAAGTGCACCGAGAACAAGATCAACAGGATTACCCTTCTCAAGTTTCTCTGCCATCTTCTCTATAGCTCCGTAAACAATTCGTTGTGCAAGTGCTTTTTTGCCACTTTGCATGACAGCATTAACTAATGTGGAAACTAAAGGACTACCATGCCTAGGATCAGGCATAGTTGGTCTTTTTACGGCTTTTCGTCTACGTGACATATCTAAAATTATTTCCTTGGTCTTTTAACGCCATACTTTGAACGGCTTCTTCTTCTTTTTTCTACGCCCTGGCAATCGAGTGTACCACGAACGATGTGATATCGAACTCCATTTAAATCCTTAACACGGCCACCACGCAAAAGAACAATACTGTGTTCTTGTAAATTATGTCCTTCATCAGGAATATACGCAATTACCTCATGCCCAGTTGTTAATCTAACCTTGGCAACCTTACGGATTGCAGAGTTAGGTTTCTTTGGTGTACGCGTTGTTACTTGCACGCAAACACCTCTACGAAATGGACAAGCCTTCAAGGCAGGAGATTTAGTCTTAGCCTTTTGTGGGCGGCGACCTTTTCTAACTAATTGATTTATAGTGGGCATGGAGTAGAAATTTGAGGAAAAGTTGCTTAAGATAACAGAAAATCTTAAAACCTCAAGTTTTATTTATTATTGTTAAAAAATAATTACGCTATTTTGTCTTCACTCTTAGAAGTTCCGAGGGTATCAATTTTTAATCGTCGCCATTTTGGAAGACCAGTACCTGCAGGAATCAGGTGTCCCATAATAACATTTTCTTTGAACCCTTTAAGATCGTCGATTTTACCAAGAGTTGCTGCATTAGTTAAAACACGAGTAGTTTCTTGGAATGATGCTGCGGAAATAAAACTATCTGTTTCTAGTGAAGCTTTTGTAATTCCGAGTAAAATAGGTTCACCTTCGGCAGGTTTACCGCCTTTTTCCGCAATATTTTCATTTGAATCCATAAAAGCAAATCGATCTACCTGATCTCCCCAGAAAAATTCAGTATCTCCCGGATCAGTTATACGGACTTTAAAAAGCATTCGTGAAATAATAACCTCAAGGTGCTTGTCATTAATTGTTACGCCTTGGAGCCGATAAACTTTTTGAATTTCCTCAATTAAATATTCTTGAACTGCAGATGGTCCGAGAATTTCAAGAATTTCATGTGGATCTTTAGCACCTTCGGTAATCAACTGACCTTTTTGAGCAAAATCACCTGGTTGCACTAGCACATGTTTACCGTGTGGAATTAGATGCTCCTCCACTTGTCCAGATTCTTCATTAGTAACCAATAATCTTTTCTTTGAACGCAAAGTACCTGCTTCTGATACGATACCATCAATTTTAGCCATTTGGCCAACATTACCCTCTTTTGGTCTTCTTGCTTCAAATAGCTCAGCAACACGAGGAAGACCACCAGTAATATCTTGGGTTTTGGAGGCTTGTCTTGGAGTTTTCGCTATAATGGATCCCGCGTCAATTCTAGTGCCCTCGTCAACTGCAACTTGTGCACCTGTAGGAACGGAGTATGTAGCAATTGCATTACCACTAGAGTCTTTTACAATGACTTGTGGATTTAAATCTTCTTTATGCTCGATAACGACCATTGACCTACCTCCCGAAGCATCACGTTCAACTTTTGTTGTTACGCCAGGTAGCATATCTTCAAAAGAAATTACGCCTTTCTTTTCTGAAAGAATAGGAATATTGTAAGGATCCCATTGAGCGAGTAATGCTTCGTCATCGACTTGTTCATCATCTTTAAAATGCAACAAAGCACCTGCGGGAATAGGGTAGTCATCGACAATTCTGTCATCTTCATCAAGTACTTGAATTGAACCAGTTTTATTGAGCGTAACCTGTTGATCATTTGCCAGCGTAACTAAACGTAGACCTTTGAAACGTAGTTTTCCAGCTTTTCTAACATTAATAACTGGGTCTTCACGTCCGGCACTCGCAATACCTCCGATATGGAAGGTTCTCATGGTTAACTGAGTTCCTGGTTCTCCAATCGATTGAGCAGCAATAATGCCGACCGAGGATCCTTGTTTGACCAAACTGTTTGTAGATGGGTCAATTCCATACTCCAAAGCAGTCAATCCATTTTTGATTCGGCTTGAAAGCGGTGACATCACACGAACTCTAGTGATTCCAAGTGCATCAATTTCCGAAGCAATGTCTTCAGTGATTAAAGATCCTGAAGAAATTACAATCTCACTTGGGTTGGAAGGATTGTTAATATCATCAGTGGAATACCTTCCAATAATTCGATCTCTTAAAGGAACAATTTCATTATCTCCCTCCATGATGGCTTTCTTAACAACTCCATCTCTACGATCATCATCATCACAAACAATGATACAATCCATTGCAACATCACATAATTTTCGAGTTAAATAACCAGCATCTGCGGTTTTAAGAGCAGTATCAGCAAGTCCCTTACGGGCACCATGTGTAGACATAAAGTATTCTAAAACTGATAAACCTTCACGGAATGAAGCGAGAATAGGTTGTTCGATAATTTCGCCGGATGGCTTAGCCATTAATCCCCGCATACCGCACAATTGTCTAACTTGCTGTCGATTTCCTCGTGCTCCAGAATCCATCATTAGATAAACCGGATTAATTGTATCCTTACCTAAATTTTCGTCTAAACAAGTAAAGACTTCTTTCGCAATATCATCTGTTGCGGTTGTCCAGACATCAATAATTTTGTTATGCCTTTCACCGCGAGTAATAATTCCCTTTTTGAATTGATCTTCAATTTTGTCTATTTCTTTTCTGGCAACACTAATTCGCTGCTTTTTCTCAGGCGGAATAATCATATCAAAGATTCCGATGGAGATACCAGCTTTTGTTGCCATATCAAAACCCATTTCTTTCAATCGGTCTAAAGATTCAATTGTTTCTTCATTTCCGCGCATACGGAAAGTTTCCAAAATCAAATTTCCTAAATCACCCTTAAGTGCGGGCTCATTAAAAAACCCTAATTCCTCAGGCCAAATAGTATTGAATAAGACTCGACCAACAGTGGTACGAACAACACTCTTTTTGGTAATACCAAAAAGTGTTTCCTTACCTTTATCCGGATTTTTCATGTCAATCCAGTCATGTAAATTTAGGACGCCTTCATGCAGTGCACTCAGAGCTTCTTCAAGACAACCAATAAGAGGTAATTTATCATTTTCTTTAACCTCTTTCTTCGGGTTCATTGTTAAGAAGTAAGATCCCAAAACAATGTCTTGTGATGGAGTGAGAATTGGCTTACCGCTTGATGGAGAGAAAATGTTGTGGGTTGCCATCATTAACAACTTTGCCTCCATGATCGCCTCAACGGAAAGAGGCACATGTACGGCCATTTGGTCCCCGTCAAAATCAGCATTATAAGCAGTACAAACCAATGGATGAACACGTATTGCGTTTCCTTCAATAAGAACAGGTTCGAAAGCCTGAATGGATAAACGGTGAAGGGTTGGAGCGCGATTAAGAAGAACTGGATGTCCTTTTGTAACTTCCTCCAAAATATCCCAAACTTCGGGTGATCGACTTTCGATCATTTTTCTCGCACCCCTAACGGTGTGCACAAAACCAAGCTCTTTAAGCCTACGAATAATAAACGGTTCGAATAAGATTAAAGCCATCTTCTTTGGAAGACCGCATTGATGAAGTTTGAGTTCGGGTCCAATAACAATTACTGAACGTCCTGAATAATCAACTCGCTTACCCAATAAATTTTGACGAAAGCGTCCCTGCTTACCCTTAAGCATATCGCTTAAGGATTTTAAAGCACGATTTCCGGATCCAGTAATTGCTCTTCCATGCCTACCGTTATCAAATAGAGCATCAACTGCCTCCTGAAGCATTCTCTTTTCGTTATGTATAATTACATCGGGAGTCTTGAGTTGAAGAAGGTTTTTTAACCTATTATTTCTATTGATAACCCTTCGGTACAAATCATTTAGATCACTTGTAGCAAAACGTCCGCCTTCTAAAGGTACTAGTGGACGAAGGTCTGGCGGGATAACTGGAATACTATCCAAGACCATCCATTCAGGAGAAGCACCTGAATGAAGAAATCCTTGAGTAACCTTGAGTCTGCTAGCTAATTTTTTCTTAATCTGCTTCGACTTGGTGTCGTGCATCTGATCATAAAGGTCTTCGAGTTCTTCTTCTAAATTGATTCGGCCTAAAACATCGCGTACTGCTTCAGCACCCATTTTGGCTTCAAATTCATCGCCAAACTCATCTTGTGCTTCACGAAATTCCTTATCAGAAAGTAACTGCTTTTCTTCTAAAGGTGTACTACCTGGATCAGTTACCATATACTGTTCGTAATATAAAACTCTCTCCAAGCTTTTAGCCGTCATATTAAGCAATAAACCAAGTCGACTTGGCATACTCTTAAGGAACCAAATATGTGATACAGGTACTGCTAGTTCAATATGCCCCATACGATCTCGGCGTACCCGTGAAACGGTCACCTCAACACCACAACGATCACAAACTACACCCTTATATTTAATTCGCTTATATTTACCACATGCACACTCATAATCCCGTACAGGTCCGAATATTTTTTGGCAAAATAATCCGCCAGGTTCTGGCTTAAAAGTTCTATAATTAATGGTCTCGGGATTTTTTACTTCTCCTTTTGACCAAGACCTTATTACATCTGGAGATGCAACCGTAATGGAAACGCGATCCATTGGTCCAACTTCCACACCTAGTGCTTCATTTACTGCTTCAACGCTCATGATTTACCTTATAGAGGGGGTTATTTAAATAAAATTAAAGGGCATCTTCACCAAGAACTCTAATATCGAGACAAAGACTTTGCATCTCTTTCATCAAAACATTAAAGGATTGGGGAGTTCCCGCCTGTAGGGAATTATCTCCCTTAACAAGTGATTCGTATATCTTGGTTCGGCCGGACACATCATCTGATTTTACAGTAAGAATTTCCTGTAAGGTGTATGCAGCACCATACGCTTCAAGGGCCCAAACTTCCATCTCTCCAAAACGTTGACCTCCGTATTGGGCCTTTCCGCCTAATGGTTGCTGAGTTATGAGACTATATGGCCCCACTGCACGAGCATGTATTTTACTTGAAACTAAATGGTTTAATTTAAGCATATACATGTAACCGACGACAATTTTCTGATAAAACGGTTCTCCACTACAACCATCGTAAAGTGTAGTTTTACCGGTTTCTGGTAAATTTGCCTCTTTGAGGTAGTCCCTAATTCTGGACTCTGAAATGCCGTCGAATATAGGTGTAGCAACTTTAAAACCCAATTTATTACAAGCCCAACCGAGGTGGGTTTCTAAAACTTGTCCGACATTCATTCGACTTGGTACCCCAAGCGGATTCAAGCAAATCTCAATCGGAGTGCCGTCAGGTAGAAAAGGCATGTCTTCTTCAGCAACAATTTTTGCTACGACTCCTTTATTCCCATGACGACCAGCCATCTTGTCACCAACTCTCATTTTTTGTTTTTTTGCAACAAAAACACGTACATTTTTGATTGCACCTTGATCAATAGAATCTCCCTGTTCAATTGATTCTACCTTACGGTCACGATCGTCTTCCAAATCATTAAATTTCGATTCATAACTTTCAATAATTTCGAAAACCTTTATTCGAACTGGAGAGGGTGGTATGTCAATATACCTATGAACAGATGAAAGTCTTCGCAAAAGAGTTTTAGTAATTTTACGGTTAGAAGGGATTATGATATCTCCTGTTTCCGAATTTGTAACATTTAATGGAATTTTTTCGCCCAAAAGAATGTTTGATAATGACTCGGTCAACTGAGAACGAAGATCATCAGACTGATTTCGGTAATCTTCCTTGATTTGTTTCATTTGCCGACGAAGATCAGAAGGGGACAGTTTTTCCTGTTCTGCGTCTGTTCTGCTTGAAACTTTGATATCCATTACAATTCCTTGCGTACCTGATGGAACTTTTAAAGAACTATCTTTTACATCTGCAGCTTTTTCTCCAAATATTGCACGAAGTAATTTTTCTTCAGGTGCTAAATCAGTCTCACTCTTAGGAGTAATTTTACCAACTAATATGTCCCCTGGTTTTACCTCAGCACCAATCCTAACGACTCCTAAATGGTCCAAGTTGCGCAATGCCTCTTCTCCAGCATTAGGAATATCGCGAGTTATTTCTTCAGGTCCTAGTTTAGTATCACGAGCAGTTACTTCAAATTCTTCAATATGAATAGATGTATAGATATCATCCTTAATCATTTTTTCAGAAATTAAGATAGCATCTTCGAAATTATACCCCTTCCAAGGCATAAAAGCTACCAATATGTTGCGACCTATGGCTAACTCACCTTTATCAGTGCAAGCACCGTCCGCGAGGGCCTGACCGACTTTTACTTTGTCTCCCTTTCGAACAATTGGTTTTTGGTTAAAACATGTTCCCGCATTTGAGCGCAAAAATTTTCTAAGATCGTAACAATAAATTCCGCGTTTATGATCGCTCCTTGGTTCCTTAAGAAAACGGGGAGGTAAAGAACCATCGTCTGTTACAACTATTCTTTTACCGTCAGCGAGGGCAACAATTCCTTCCGAATCGGAAACAGTTACTGTTTTGGAATCTTCAGCAACTTTCTTTTCGATACCCGTTCCAACAAGTGGTGAATCAGACTGAAGAAGTGGAACAGCTTGTCGTTGCATATTTGCACCCATTAAGGCACGATTCGCATCATCATGTTCAAGAAAGGGAATTAATCCTGCCGCCACCGAAACAACCTGTTTTGGTGACACATCCATAAATTCTACCTCCATTACATCATACTCACTAACCTGGTCCCTGTACCGGCAAGTTACACGACCTAATAATTTACTAGATTTTGGATCAATTTCAGTGTTTGCTTGTGCGATTAAGAACCTCTCTTCTTCAAACGCGTTCAGATACTTAACATTCTTGGGATTCTTATCCACAACACCATCTTTAACAGGGTGATAGGGGGATTGCAGAAAACCAAATTCATCTATTTTTGCATAAGTAGATAGTGTGTTGATTAAACCAATGTTGGGCCCCTCTGGAGTTTCAATTGGGCAGATTCTACCATAATGAGTAGGATGAACATCGCGAACTTCAAATCCTGCCCGTTCACGATTCAACCCACCTGGCCCAAGAGCAGACAATCGTCTTTTGTGTGTCATCTCTGCAAGTGGATTAATCTGATCCTTGAATTGACTAAGCTGACTACGAGCAAAAAAGTCACGAACTACGGTAGTTAAAGCCTTTGGGTTTATTAATTTGCCTGGAGAAAGTGACTCTACACCTTGATCGTAGAGTGTCATCCTTTCGCGAACAACACGCTCTGTTCGAGACAGACCACTACGACAAACATTTGCGAGAAGTTCACCAACAGTTCTAACTCTTCGGTTTCCTAAATGATCAATATCATCAATTCCCATATCGAAGAACTTTCCGGCATCCTCGCGGGCTTTTTCTTCGTTTGATTTACCACGTTTGAAATCAGTTAACTTTCGGGTTGCAGCAACCAAGTCTTCAACCGTAGTTACACGTAGCTCAAGGGGAGAATCAAGGTTCAATTTTAGATTTAACATATGTCTACCCACTCGTGCTAGATCATATCTTTTTGAATCGAGAAATAGTCTTTTGATTAAAGCTTCTGCATTTGCGCGATCGGGTGGCTCCCCAGGTCTCAATTTTTTGTAAATTTCTTTTAAAGCTTCATCCTTATTTTTGGTAGTATCCTTTTTAAGGCAGCGAATAATCGCACCTTCATCTACAGAAGTATCGATTGCACGGAGCTGGGTTTCACCAGCTTTTTGGAACGCTCTTAAATAAGTTTTAGTAAGAGGTTCAAATGCTTTAGCTAAAACAGCTCCCTTTGTTCGATCAAACATTGGTTCAACCAGAACATAATTAGAAACATTCTCTCTCTTAAGAAGTTCTTCCAGGGATAAAGTTTCAATCTCGTAAAAAAGTTCAATAATCTTTTGATCAGAATCCTTGTCTTTATCTGATTCAGAATCTAGTAAAGCTCGTAAGAATGTAGTGATTAAAAACTTTCTCCTCCTACGCCTGCGATCCAAATAAACATAAAGTAAATCATGTTGATCGAATTGAGCCTCTATCCAAGTCCCACGATCCGGGATTATACGAAAGCCGTGTAAAGTTTTACCACTTGTATGCACCGATTCCTCAAAGCTTACACCAGGGGATCTGTGAAGCTGGCTCACTACAACTCTTTCTGCACCATTGATAATAAAAGAGCCTCTCTCAGTAACAATAGGCAACTCGCCCATAAAAATCTCTTCTTCGCTGTAAAAGGGCTTACTTTGACCTTCAACTTCAAATCTTAAACGAAGTTTTACTTGCAATGGAGCCGCATAGGTACAATTTTGATCAATACAGTCCATTTCTGTTAGCTTAGATTCTCCTATTGTATAACTAACATATTCCAAGCGGGATTTCTCATCATAACTTATGATCGGAAACACCTCTCTAAAAACTGCCTCTAAACCTGCTTGCTTCCTATGACTAGACGGTACTTCTCTCTGAAGAAAATCATGAAAAGAATCAACCTGATTTTGAAGTAAATTTGGTGGTTCAATGGCTTCGGTTAGTTTACCAAAATTTTTTCGAAGTGCTGTATCCATAATATGTAAAGGTATCTTTGGGTAGGTAAGAGAACAAAAAAAGCCGCAGATTGCTACGCAAACATACGGCTTTGCTTAAAGCTAAAGAAAAAAGAAAAAGTGCATTATTTAATTTCTACTTTTGCACCAGCAGCTTCAAGTTTTTTTGGCAATCTCATCTGCTTCATCTTTAGAGGCTCCCTCTTTAACGGGTTTTGGAGCACCCTCAACGAGCTCTTTGGCTTCTTTAAGGCCAAGTCCAGTAATACTACGGACTTCTTTAATTACTGCAATTTTATTGCCACCGAACTCAACTAAAACAACATCGAATTCTGTCTTGGCTTCTTCTGCTCCTCCAGCATCTCCGCCAGCAGCAGGTGCTGCAACGGCAACGGCAGCAGGTGCAGCTGCACTAACGCCCCATTTATCTTCGAGCTCTTTAACGAGATCCGAGATCTCAATAACTGATTGGCTACTTAGCCAATCAACAACTTGGTCTTTGGTTATATCTGACATTTTAATATACCTCCTGTCCTGAATATGATTAGTACCTATTGGTGTTTAAGGGATACCCCT
>Ga0256412_1000106_pt1 | contig 11789 bp, 7 predicted proteins | sample WCR_74metaT_FD_190055 | JGI IMG/M metagenome (GOLD analysis project Ga0256412, IMG submission 190055) | Metatranscriptome of seawater microbial communities from Monterey Bay, California, United States - WCR_74 (Metagenome Metatranscriptome) | ecosystem: Environmental > Aquatic > Marine > Coastal ...
CTCCAGAGCAAACCCCAACTCCTACTCCAGAGCAAACACCAACTCCTACTCCCGAACAAACACCAACTCCTACTCCTGAGCAACCAACTCCGACACCGACTCCCGAACAAACCCCAACTCCTACTCCTGAGCAAACACCAACTCCTACTCCTGAGCAAACTCCAACTCCTACTAAGGATAATACGATTATTACAATCGATCAACATAGTTCAAACCCAACATATATACGTGGATTTTATGGAGACTCAAACGATTGCAGTCCTTTTTCATTAACCGAGTTAAAAGATGTGCTATATACGGTTTCTATAATAACAGAAAACGGTACATCTAGGTCGATTTATACACCCACTGCTCCTCCTGAAATACAGAAATTTTCAAAATTAGAATGTGGATTTTTATACGAAATAGTGCTAAAACCTGGTACGCAGACTGATATTACGATACCAGGATTAACATTTAATAATATTGGTTTAGAGGATCGTGGTAGAATCACTAAACCTTCTTCGGCCGAAAATGTAGTTGATAAACCAATTGCTTTAACTGATTCAAATTACACATATGTCACAGGATGGTACGGTGCGTGTGAAACTGAGTGCGAATCATATGCATTAAGACAATTAGAATCAAGTCTTTATATTGCAACTGCAATTCCATCAAGAGGAACATCACGATCAATTTATAGTCCAACTGCTCCTGATCAAATACAAGTATTTTCAAAATTAGAATGTGGTTTTCCATATGAACTTATTTTTAAACCAGGTTCTGGTGAAATTACAATACCTGGATTCATATGGAACAAACTAGGTGGTGCACCTGTTGGAATTTTGGTAAATGAGTGTACAGAAGAATCAACTCCAACCCCAACACCAACTCCAAAGTTAGAAACTCCAACACCGGAATCTACTCCAACTTCTTTACAACCAACTCCTACTCCTGAGCAAACACCAACCCCGACTCCGGAAAAAACTCCAACACCAACTCCGGATATTGAAAAGTTAACTCACTATCCAAGTGGTGGTTGGATTAAAACTCAGTGGTCGGGATGTTACGACTCAAGTTCAAATCCAAATAAAACTTTTACTATATTTGAAACTCAGAGTTGGCAAAGTCCTGCAAAATTTTGGATGGAACTGCCGGCAAAAGACAGTTTAGAAAATTGTGCAGGAGAATGGAGTGACGGAGATGTAGAAAGTAAGAAACGTTCCATGCGTAATGAAAATTACATTGGAAAACATTTCTATGAAGGAACAGATTCAAGTGGTGGTTATGCTGTAAAAATGTACAAACAAGACGGAACATATGTACGTGATGCGGTTGTTTGGGGATATGGTCGTTCAACTCAAGAAGACAACAAAGGAAAGGTTCAAATATACATAAAACCTAGTTTACACTTTCCAAATACACCAAGTACCTCTCGTGAGTTTGATAAAGTTCAGTCGTGGGTGAGTTCAGCTTATTTAGTTCCTTATCCCGTACCAACACCCACTCCAACTGAAACACCAACACCTGAAAAAACACCAACACCAACTCAAACACCAACACCTACATTTACTCCACCACCCAAACCATACGATTTTAAATTAACAAATGCAACAGATGAAACATTATCGTTTTCATGGGAACTTGTGTCAACAAACCAAGAAAAAGTAAAAATCCAAATCTCAGACGATCAACAATTTGAGAACATTGTTGATGAAAATATAATATTAGAGCAAGATGAACGCAACACAGAAACATTTTCTGGATTAATACATTCAACTAAATATTATGCACGTATATCTGCTTATGGTCAAACAGACGAAGAAAGTGATTATGAATTTGTAAATGGAAGCACTACGGTTCCTGCACGAATATTAGGTGTCGTAGAAAGCATAAATCCTGCCGGATACAAACCTAAATTAAATTGGCCTTCTGTATCAAACGAATATGATAGTGTAGCAGTTTTTAGATTCATTGAAGCACAAGATAGTTTTGTAAAAATAATGACAATAAACAAAACTGATGGAAATTCGTTTACAGATGCGTCTGTATTAGAAGACGGAACATATGAATACAAGTTACAAATATTCAACAACGATGGGGAGTTTGGTGGAACATTTTCTGACATATTTTCAATAAAAAGAGATACACAACCTCCATCCGTTCCTGTTATAACTAATCAACCCTTAAAAACTAATGATAAAAGTCCGGAATGGAGTTGGCAAGTAATTTCAGATGCAGTTAAGTATCATGTGGTTCTTACGAAAGATGATGATACAATCATTTATGATTCTTCCGATTTAAGTGTAAATTCATATACACATGACACTAACTTATCTGACGGAGTATACGAATTTAAAGTAGCAAGTATTGATGACTTTGGCAATGAAAGTGATTTTGGCAAACAAACTTTGACAATTGATAGTGAACCACCATCCAAACCAATTATCACAGAACCAAATACACCCACCAACAATAAAAAACCAACTTGGACATGGAATAACAATTCAGATGTAGCAAAGTATGGAATTGTTTTCAACGGAGGATCTGAGTTGATGATACACACCACATCGTTCACACCGACTGAAGAATTAAATGATGGTGAATATTTGTTTAAAATACGATCATATGATGATCTAGGTAATTTCAGTAATTTTGTTGAAAGTACAATAAGTATTGATGCATCTCCTCCTGTGCTTGTGGAAATTCAAAGTGCAGAGTTGACTACAAATAATAAGCCTACCTGGACATGGAATTCTGTTCCTACTGCGGTAGAGTATGAAGTAAAATTAAATTCAAATGTAGGAATCAAGCAAGCAGAAACATCATTTACATCACCAATTGAACTACCTGATGGTAATCATACATTGCGAGTAAAAAGTCGTGATGCAGTCGGAAATTGGAGTGAATACGCAGAAAAAGAAATCGAAATTGATAGAGAAGCTCCAAAACCAAATCCAAATCCAACTGTAACTTCTCCAACTTCAAATAAACGACCTACGTGGTCGTGGGATGCAATTCCAGACGCAGTTTTATATCAAGTTAGAATCAATAATGATGCACCTTTTACAACTACTGCAATTTCATATACCCCAAGTGCAGATTATACAGATGGTGAGTATATCCTTTATATACGAGCAAAAGATGAAGCAGGTAATTATACAGAATACATTCAAAGCAAGGTGATAGTGGATACAGAAGCACCTGCTTCTCCGAATCCAACTTCTACAACCCCTACCACCAATAAAATACCAACGTGGACATGGGATGCAATTCCAGGTGCAATTGCATACGGAGTTGTATTGAATAATTCAAGTGAAATTTATGTAACAACAAATAGTTACACAGCTCCATCTGCACTATCAGACGGAGATAATACTATAAAAGTTCGTTCACAAGACCAAGTTGGACTTGCAAGTGGATATACAACACACACTGTAAAAATTGATACAACGGGTCCTAATAAACCAGATGTAACATCAAGTACTCCACAATCAATTTCAAGAAGACCCACATGGAACTGGTCTATAATATCAGATGCTGAAAAATACACATGGAAGTTAGATTCCGTCAACGAAGGTGGGGAACTACTTTCAACTGTTTTAACAGGTTCCACTACATTAAATTCATTCACACCAAATCAAAATCTTTCCGATGGACATTTTAAGTTGAGTGTGACTGCGTATGATTCGTTGGAAAACGAAAGTGAAGTTGGTGTATTTACGATTAAAGTAGATGCAACTCCACCTGTGGGGTTAACTATAAATGCACCCGAGAAAACAAGAAACAGAACACCGAGTTGGAGTTACGGAGTATCCAGTGAAACTAATCTTGTGTACGGAGTGACTTTTGATGGTGGTTCTGAGGTATTAACATCCGATACAACATACACTCCATCTGATGACTTGCAAAACGGAACATATAAATTAGAAGTACGAGCAAAAGATGAAGTGGGTAACTGGAGTGAACTTGTAGAAAAAGAAGTTACGGTTTATTGTACTCCATCTACTTTTGATATAATATCAATTCCTGAAAATACAAATGGAATCTATACTTACACTCCAATGCAAATTATGTTGGTAGAAATGCAAGCAGGTGACCAATTAGGATTTAAATTTGATGATTTTACTACTGGTAATGGAAATACTATGGACATGGAAATAAACGGAACTAGAATTGGAAGTGTATATTTCATGGGGCAAACTACCGCAGATGTAGGTGCGTGTGTTTACTTGCAAAGAGACGGAGTTTGTTACTGGGCAAAAGTAGAGAAAACATCCACGGGAGTGGAATTTATCAACTTCACAACAAACTTTTCGGGAGAATGTGAATAATTATATTAATAAACTGTTCAAAAACTTTTTATATAAAATATTTATAAAAACTATTACACTATAAATTAGGAGAAAATAAACGATGGCATTAATAACAACTTCAAAATCTTTAGGATGGTACGGTGTTCACGGATCAGATGATTGCGAACCAATGAGTTTGCACGAACACTTCGGTACATACAATTCGTCTGGATCATTTCAAATTGGAAAATCAGGACTATCCGAAACTGAAGCGAAACTTATATCAATATGGACGATGTTACCCACGGGATCAGCATGGCCATGGAATTTAAATATGGAACAAAAATACAGAAATCACCCGATTTCTTCACTCAGAGAACTTGTTAAGCAACACGATGAGATGAAGTGTGGTCAAATGTATTGGATTACATGGACTGGAAATAAAGACTTGAATATACCTGGATTTGTTCCGACTGCACTTGGTGTAGATATGGGAAGAATTTCTGATTAATTTAAAAAAAGGGAGAAAATTAAATGGCAAATATAAATAAAATAAACGGCATATCAGGATTTCAAGGTACAGACGTATCCTGTGAAAATGTAAGTTTGTACGGACTGCGAAACTATATTGATAAAGTATTCGCAACAAGTACATCTGGAAGTTCATATAGTGTTCAACCGGCATCATCATCAAATAGTCCATTCGCAACTATCAAAAATTTTGAGTGTGGTAACGGATACATCTTTTTCCGATCAGGTGCACAATCATCATGGTCTGTTTTTAACATTCCTCATTTTGAGCAAGGTAATCTTGAAAATAATAGTAACAAGTTGGTTACAACTTTATTTCCTGAACACTTTACCATTGAAGGCAAAGGTGAGTTTCATTTGACATCCGGTGTTAATGATCCTGGATCCGGATCAAAAGCATGGTATCAAACAATGCCTGTATACAAAACATTAGATAGTTCACTTAAGTGTTGGTTTAATGGTTCTAGTTATGTAATATCAAGCAGAGTTGGTAACACATCAAGTTCAGTTTTAAATAATTCATTTATACCAAATGCACCATATGGTGATGCAAAAACCTCATCAGCAACGGTTGAGATTTCTGGATTCACAGGTGGTTCAGTAAATGCTAATGGATTATATGCTGAAGTTGGATATGTAAATGGAAAAATTCTTTACAGACACGCAAAAACTGGTGACTTCTATTATTTCTTTAATGGTCAAACTTGGGTATTAACAGATACTCCTATAACTGTTAATGGTAGTGCTTGTTATGTTAATGGTGGATCAGATGTTAATGGAAAACTTGATAACTCAAGTGGATCAAACGGAAACTGCTTTGACGGACAAACTGCAAATGTTAGTGACGGATCAATGGACCCACGATCACTTGCAACTGAAGATGAAGATTCTTTGATGTCAACAGAAGACAAACTAAAAGTATTAATTACAGAAGACAATATGTAATATTGTTAGATAACTTACTTTATTAAAAGAAAGAGAATTTATTCTCTTTCTTTTTTTTTCTATTTTATAGTTCTGTCATATTTATATACGATGGCCTCATGGTATTCAAGATTTTCTAAAAAAATGTTTATGGCACTTGCTTCTGCCGGTAAATATCAAACGGTGTGTGATTGTGAAGTGCATCCGAGGTGGAGACCTGGTCAAGAGTATATTGCAGATTCTCTTGTAACGCACATAAATCCAAAAACATCTGAGTTGTCATTATTCAGAGCTCGTGGAGTTAGAAGTGAGAATCAGTTTGTTGATGCATATGGTGATGAACCGGGAGAATCTATTCATTGGGAACTGATATGCACTTGTGACGAAATTGGATTTACTCCAAATCCAGTTAGCACACCCACTCCCGGTGAGGTTACACCAACTCCGACATTAAAGTATTCTATACAAACCCCAACACCAACACCTAAATTTCGTTGCGAAGATTACACAGAGTGGGACGATGATAAGATACTGCAACCGGGAGACCCACATTATGCATTTAAAGATAGAGTTTTTTACAAAGGAAAGGTATATGAAGTAAGAGACTTACATGGAACAGAGAAAAATGATGTACCTGGAGTATCAAATCACTGGTCTTACTTGTTCGATTGTGCTGAATGTGTGTGCGTTCCTTCGCACTTTGTGACATGGGAGGTCAGTGAAAATGAAAGTAAATTCGAAACAGGATACACACAAGGATTTGCAAAAAATTTAAGTGTTCATTTTGATCCAACTGAGTTTGCTGACGGACCTGGAGTGAAACTTGAAATTGCATTGGATAATTCAAACATCAGAGGTGACGTATTTATTGAAAATAAAAAGATACCGTTTGAAGGAGTGAATTTATATGTAACCTTTAATGGTATTTGCTATCACAGTCATGTCAAATCATTAAATGGAAATACTTCATTTACACTTGATATAATATCTTTTCCAGAAATCTGCCCAACACCATCACCAGATTCTGCATATGTATGTGGGGAAGGATTTCCTAATGCGTATACAACAGATGGTAAATCGGGATCACATGATCCATATCATGGATTGTCAGCTGAGTTGTTTGAGAATGGCGGTAAGGTGTATTACAGTGACTTGCAAATCACGAATTTAAACGAAGCATCAGTTTACACATCGGTGTTATATAAAAATGAAGTATCAGATTCACCATTTGGTATTTTGGTTTTGGTGGGCAAATTTCCTACCGGTAAAAACTACATTGTTTATGAATCTCCTGATGGTTCCTGCTGGAGAGCAAATATTCAACCAAACGGAAAAAATATAGTAATGTTCCGAGTATTATAGTAATTGCAATTTAAATTCATATTTATTAGTTAAATGAAAAGCTACGACATCATTCAAATACCACACGCATATAGTTTTGTAATAGGATTCTATGGTGTATGTAATGGCAACTCGGATGTGGGGTGTGTAGATTATGATATGAAATTATCAGATTTTAGAAATGTGGTGGATTCAGTTTACGAAGTAGATTCGTCACAAAATAATACTACATTTTCATGGTATAAATCGGACCTGTATAAAACTGATCTTAATCATTTTGATAAATTAGAATGTGGAAAAGCATATTACTTTGTTGTAAAATCCGGAGTAGGTCGTGTAAATATACCACACTTATATGTATCAAACTCGGGTACGCACAATGCCAATGCCCGTGTAACAACTGATTGTGATTTTATTCAAACTACTCCAACTCCTGAATCTGCGTGTTGCAACGAGTTTTCTAACTCAATTTTAACAACAGGAACATTAAATGGGACAGAGTCTTTGGGTGGGGTAAAAACCTTTGGATTTGACTTTGGTGGGGTGTTGTGTTTTGACGCACTTGAATTAACCTACCAACCTTCACGATATAACTTTAAAACAGAAGATGATTCTATTGTCGGGTACATAACAACAACTGGAATATTTAAAAATAAAAAAGTAAGATATACAACACCATTAGAAGAATGCTACGAGTCAATCGCAGATACACAAAATGGTTTTAATATTTTAACAAAAAGGTAGTATTTATATATATGGCTGAATTAAATCAAATCCAAGATTCTTCTGCAATTTTTATAGGATGGTACGGAACTTGCAAAAACGACAATTGTCAAGACTTTCCTCTTACATCAACTGCAATCAGAGCAAAAATTCAAAAAGTGTTTCAGACATCGTCTGTACCCAAAAACGATGGATATGCTTCGTTTGATGGTACACTTGATTCATCGTATGATAACAGTCTTCAATCTTTTACAAAATTAGAGTGTGGAAAATCATATATCATTGTGTTAAAGCCTGGAATAAGTTCGTTGATAATTGATGAATTTTCGTTTACTGATGTGAGTAACTCCACATCGGGATTGGTTACAGATGAATGTAATGTTATACCAACACCGGCTCCACAATCCACTCCAACTCCACAAGCAACTGCTACACCAACTCCTGAACCAGTCAATACTGATTGTAAATGTGCTCCGGGTGGGTTTAGTAATATCATTTCCATTGGTGATACATTCAGCTCAGCTGGTCATACATTTTCAGCATTCGCACCTGGAACCGAAATAAGTTACGATAGTTCGTCACTTGTGAGCTCAATTGCATCGGTTGTTTCTTTAAAGTTTCCAAATGGATCGACTGCCGGATTGATTGTTTTCTCGGGATCAAAACCAAACAATACCAAGTTTTACTATAAATATGGAATTACTTGTTACACTGCAACTGCAACAGAATCCAATAAAACAGGAGATGACGAATGGGAACTTGAATTATCAGTTGATAAAAAAATAAGTAACGAATGTGGTGATGATATAACTCCAGACGAACCTGTGACACCCACACCAGTTCAACCAACTCCGACACCCACACCAGTTCAACCAACTCCGACTCCTACACCAGAACCAGCAAAATTAATCACACCCATCATATCAGGAGCAACAGACATACAGACAAATTCTTTGTCAATCGGAGTGTCTGGAATTGATAGTAATGCTGAACTCGTAAAAATTGATATTTCGTTGGATGAAAACTTTTCAAGTATTTTACGAACAGATACAGAAGTTGCAAGTCAAGTTGCTCAAACTGGTACTGATTTTATTCCAAATTTAACAGCTGATACTTTTTATTATATAAGAATGTATGTAACTGCATCCAACTTTTTAAATTCTGATTATTCACCAACATATTCAGTTGCGACTGAGGTGGAACGCACACCAACTCCAACTCCTGTACAACCAACACCAACTCCTGTACAACCAACACCAACTCCTGTACAACCAACACCAACTCCTGTACAACCAACACCAACTCCTGAGCAACCGACACCAACTCCTGAGCAACCGACTCCTACACCTGTGGAAGTGGATTGTTGTGGTGATATGGTGAAGATACCAACAAACGGATCAATGGCAACTATTGACGGTGTTACCATAAGTACCTTTGAATCAGGAGGTGAATTCTGCATGAGTCAACTGACCGAAATTGTAGAAGATTTGTCGGTGACGATACTCGACCCAACAGGAGGTAGTCAATTTGGTGGAAGTATCACACTTAGTGTTAGACCAGTTGATACTAAAATAAGGTATGTATCACCAAACACAGGAAAATGTTATGAAGGAGATTTATCTGCAATCACAAATGGGATGTTAATTTTACAAGAGGTATAAAAAAATGGCAATTTTAGAACAAAAATCAGGACTTACATATTATCAAGGGTGGTATGGATTGTGCGATGGATCATCAACCGAGTGCGTAGATTTTCCGTTGGTAGATGGAACTGGACAAGCTGCTAAAAAGATTTATCCACCGATATATAAAATATATGAAATGCGTGGAGATTCACTTGGTCAAATTTCGTATGACGGAGCAACTGCCGATGGATTCCCAATTCACTTTGGAACACAATTATTGAATAAATTAAAATGTGGTCATTGTTATCGCATTGTTCTTTATTCCGGTTCAGACCAAGTTGATATTCCTTCACTTACGATTGCAACTTCTGATACAGTTGTTCAAAAGAAAATTACAAATTCATGTACAACCGCCGAGACTCCCACACCAGTTCCACAACCAACTCCAACTCCAACTCCAGAAGATTGTTGCGGAAGCACAGACTTTTCATATAAGATAGTAGATGGTCAATCCGGTGGAGATAATAATGTAACGGTACGAACTCAAGGTTTGAAATCACAAGATTCTACATGGGACGGTACATTATGCTGGGAAGAATTAACAACAAATAGTAATGACACTGTAAATTATTTAGTTGATCTCAGAGAAACTGAAGATTCAACCACATCTCTTGGTATGATCAATATGATATTAACTGCGAAATACGAAGATCAAAAATTCAGATATACATTAGACTCAAATGGAGTATGCTATTCGGGAGAAATGAAAAGCACACACGAACTTGGTCAAGGTGGTTTAAATATTTGGACTCCAATGTAAACTGGACTTTATAGTATGGCAAGGTTATCACAAGATTCGGAAAATTTTATTAAGTATAGAGGTTGGTACGGTACGTGTGCAGATTGTACTCCTTTTAACATTTTGGATCATGTGTCAGTTATACAAAGTGTTAATCAATATTATGTTCAACCATCAAACGAAGAAAACCGTACCGGAAACTTACTTGTTGCTGAAACAAATACATCAAATCCTCACCACTTTTGGGATTTTCAAGAATTAAAGTGTGGTGCAATATACGAAATAACATTAAAAAAAGGTACAAGTATTCTTGAAATTCCTAACTTTGTATTGTCTGAATTTGACAAAGGTGATCAAGGTAGAATTGTTACAGATTGTGATGGAAAAACAGAACTAGATAAACTTGAATTTAGATGCCAAGACATAAACGGAAAAAGTGTTCTTCAAGTTAAAAATAATTTAAAACCAACTCATAGTAATTTTAGTAATAGAAATACAAAAGAAAGTTGGTCAACTATGTACACATATATTCCGACTCATTCTCATATGGATGAAAGTGCACATACACTAAGTGATGCGTTCTGGGCAGATGTTGCAGTTTCACTTGATTACATAGATATCTTAGATTCAGACAAAAAAATGTTGCTCAAACGAGTTTAAATTTGATTCAGAGAAAGTTCTAGTGAAAATGCAAGTGGAATAACACCTGCACATGACTCATATGTAAATGCAAATTCATTTTCATATAGTGGTGAATTGTGCATAGGAAAATCAAAGGGAGGAACTCCTACATCAATTTTGTTGTATATGGGATCAGACGAATATGATCAAGCATATCCTATAGGGAAGATTGATACTTTAGGAGGGTTGTATTCAGATAAACTAAGCTTTAGAGTTACTGAAAACTCAAGTAATGAAATCTTCACGGATGATTTAAAGGGTAAATGCTTTACGGGAAGTATTGTAGACGGAGTTTGTAACCTATTTCTTTCAACTGATTTTGAAAATACCCCATACACAACAATATCTGATCGTATTATTACCATCAAGCAATCCTCAAATGATGGATATATGCAAATTTATGTAGATGGAAACGCAACTTTTATATTTTCAGGAGACAATGACGATGCAAATAATTCTGCAACAGGTGACTCTGTGAATTACCCGATGGTGCTTTGTGTAAATGAAGAGACACCAACTCCAAAACAATCAACTCCGACTCCTGACCAAGCAAACCAGTCAGATGGTATTGATATGGGTATAGGAGATGACGATGGCGACTTTCCGTATTTTCCTGACGATCCAACTCCGACTCCAACTTATGTGAATTACTTTGTAGGTGATGAATCAACTCCGACTCCGACTCCCGTGCAACCAACTCCGACTCCTTTACAACCAACTCCGACTCCAACTTATGTGAATTACTTTGTAGGTGATGAGTCAACCCCAACTCCAACTTATGTGAATTACTTTGTAGGTGATGAGTCAACCCCAACTCCAACTCCTGAGCAAACTCCAACTCCAACTCCTGAGCAAACTCCAACTCCAACTCCTGAGCAAACCCCAACTCCA
>Ga0256412_1000107_pt1 | contig 11785 bp, 12 predicted proteins | sample WCR_74metaT_FD_190055 | JGI IMG/M metagenome (GOLD analysis project Ga0256412, IMG submission 190055) | Metatranscriptome of seawater microbial communities from Monterey Bay, California, United States - WCR_74 (Metagenome Metatranscriptome) | ecosystem: Environmental > Aquatic > Marine > Coastal...
CTTTACCATTATATGGTGCTTCAAGCGTTTCAAGATTGTCGATAATGCGCCCGAGACGATCCTTAATTACGCGGCGGCGACCAGCAGTTCCAGCTAGTATTTTTTGCTGTGATAATTCTATGCCGTCCTGGCCATTATCTTCGATATCGGTGAAGCCTATTACATGTGCTACTGATTCACCTTCTGGATAAAAGCGTTTATATTCCCTATAGCTCTTAATACCATTGATACCAATCTTAGCAATTTTTTTAGAGATATTTTGGTTAACTTGATGCTTAAGATAGACAAATTTCCGATCAGAATTTATCCTTTTGGTTAATTCAAGGTAGCTTATACCAAGAAATTCTGCTAGGAGCCGCAATTTTTCTTTTGATGCCGATCTCACATGTTCAGGAATAGCCCAGATTGCTTTGACAGGTAATGATAATCCCAAAATTTTCCCATTCCGATCGGTAATTCTACCGCGTATAGACTTTACCTCTAGCGTATGCACGTAACGTGAGGCACCTTGTTTTTGTAGGAAGTCCGTGCAAATCTCTTGCAACCATAACGCTCTTATGATTAATAATAGGAAAGCGATGAAAATGATAGATAACAATGCACGTGAACGCCATATAGGTAGCTTATAATTTAGCATAAGATACAAGAATTTTCTGGAAATGGCACAACTTTGGAAGAGGCAATTCTTTTTTTAGAAAATAATCTAGGGTCCTAAAAAATTATCTTCTCCCTACAATAAGATATTGAGTACGAGTAATAATTGGCAGAGTCATATTTAAATCATTTTCTGCGTTTTCTTCCACACGAGATTTTCTACGCAGTATTGATTGGTTAAGCTGAAGTTGTATCCACTCTATATTTAGCTGACGAACCTGTCTGACAGCGTACTCTAATTCGATACGCAACTGACGTGTTTGGTATTGAGAGTTGACAAGTAATAATCCACCTAACATTAAAACTAATGCTAGGATAAAATTAAGGCGTTCGTTCACATCTAGCCTCTTGAATTATGCATATCAACTGTAAGACGCTCGCCAACGCGCATGATTGCAGAGCGAGCACGGGGATTATTACTAATTTCTACAGTAGATGGTTTAATTCGAGCTACTAATTTTAATTCTGGTTTTGGCAAATCAACCCAGCGAATTGGTAGACGATGATGGGGCTGTGTTGATTTAGACTTGGATATCATAAATTTTTTGACAATACGATCTTCTAATGAATGAAAGCTGATCACAACTAATCTTCCTTGGCCTAACATGTGCCGAAATGCCTTTTGTAGTGCTATTTTAAGCTCCTCAAGCTCTTGATTAATGAAAATCCGGATAGCCTGAAAAGTGCGAGTAGCAGGGTTTTTACCTTTCTCTCGGGTCCTAACAGCGCCTGCTACAATATCAGCAAGTTGCTTTGTATCAGTGATAGGGTTAACTCTCTGATTAGTTACAATAGCCTTTGCAATCTGAACAGCAAACCGTTCTTCCCCATAATCAGCTATTACCTTTGCTATTATCTTTTCGTCCTCAATCGCTAGCCACTCAGCCGCTGATATGCCTTGGGTTGTATCCATACGCATATCAAGCGGTCCGTTAGCACGAAAACTGAAACCACGCCTGGCATCATCTACCTGAGGAGATGAAATACCCAAATCTAACAATATTCCATCGATCGTTTGGATATTTCTTTCTTGCAGTACCTGAGATATGTTTGAGAAACTATTATGTACGATTTCAAATCGCGAGTCTGCTAGAAGATCGGTAGTAGGGATAGCTTCTGGGTCCTTATCAAAAGCTATTAGACGGCCATTTTCACCGAGTTTTTCCAAAATTTTACGGCTATGGCCACCACGACCGAAAGTACCATCAATATAAACACCGTTAGCGCGAACTCCGGTTATATCTAAAGCTTTGATGGATTCTTCTAAAAAAACAGTTTTGTGGTTAAATTCGGGTACTACTGAATCATCCATGGATTACCTATCAAAATAAAGAACGGCTAAAAAATCGAATGGATCAGAAAAAATTACTTGAAGTATAAGATATATAGAAAAACTAAATCTGTTACCAGATGCTATTAATACTAGTAGTTGTCCTGGACCAATTGTACGATTTCCTATCAAAAATTTTAGAAATAATTGCGGGACATATTAAAGGTATAGTTATGATAATCAAGATAAAGAAGAGCGATTTTCATAAAATTTTACCTAAATCTAAATCTGACGTTAGTCAAAAACTACGCATTTCTTTCTCTAACCTGGTAAAAGAATACTTACATCTACTTTAAAATATTGAGTATCCTAGACCGAGACATGCAACACTGAAAATCTATGAAAGAATCTAACTAAAGTTAGAAGCGTAGAAATTGTGACGCTCAAATACCAAAACAATAAGAAGTCTAGCAAATATATGCTGAACTATAGATGAATTATTATATTTACTGCCCCGCAAATACATCAAAAAATATTAAGATTAATAACAGTTAGAATCTAAGCCAATTACAGTAAAACTCATAAATTTTTAGGTGTTTAGACTATAAACCTACCGTCTCGTACCCGAATATTTCCCTTAGTTCTCTTAGGAAAAAATGATTTCATCTGTATTAGTGTTTCTCTATTGTGTGCATGGCAAACTGCCACAGCCAATGCGTCGGATGCATCAGGGTTAAGCAACTCGGGCAGCAATAGCAGGCGTTGTATCATATCCTGTACCTGCCGCTTCTGTGCCTTCCCCTGCCCGGTTATTGCTTGTTTAACTTGTAGAGCTGTGTACTCAGATACTAGAAGTTTAGCACTTACTAAAGCACAGATAGCAGCACCACGAGCCTGTCCAAGAAGTAGTGTTGACTGAGGATTAATATTAAAAAAGACTTTCTCGATCGCCGAGCACTCGGGTTCATAAGTATGTATAACCTCTGAAATATTTAAGAAAATTACTTTTAACCGCTGCGGCAGGCTATCGTCCGGAGTCTTGATAGTCCCTGAAGCAACATATTCAAATTTTTGACCCGATTTGTTGATAATACCGAAACCCGTAGTGCGTAGACCAGGATCAATACCAAGAATCTTCATGCTTTAAAGGTAAAATTAGATTTTAGAAAGCTACGGATTATAATTGTTAATTTGATATCGAAGATAGTATGTATCATTTTCCAGTATAGTATAAAAACATGAAATTTTTGTCAGAAAAGGTAATTACTTCCCCATCAACAGGTATTTAACCGCCTAGCTAATAATATAGACACGCCAACATCGATAACGATGTTGTAATTATAGCGAAGAGAAAAAAAATGTACCTAGAATTACCACTGAATAAATCAAAGGCAAACCAAAATCTTTTTCTCTAGCTAAAGTTACCTGATAAAAATTTATAATTTTTGAAAAGTGTTCCACAAAATCATCTCTTAAAAACATCAGTTATGTACTCAAAACTACCCTTGAAAATTTTCGCTTCCCCACCTGTATTACAAAGTTAGCAGGTCCAATTTTCAAGCCCTTATCGCTAACTACTGCACCATTGATTCTTATTCCTCCCTGATCGACTATACGCAGCGCCTCTGATATAGAGCTGCAGAGGTTCACCTGTTTTAGCAGTTGGCCAATACCAATTGGTGCACCCGTTAAGTGCACTTCAGAAATATTTTCTGGGACGCCGCCATTGGCACGATTATTGAAGTCGTGTACAGCATTTTCAGATGCCTTCAAATCATGAAAACGCGCTACGATTTCCTTTGCCAATATAACCTTGATATCCCGCGGATTCCTACCATGCTCGACTTGATTTTTATAACTGGCGATCTGCGATGATGACTGGAAAGATATTAGATTATAATAGCGCCACATCATGACATCAGAGATACTCATTATTTTAGAGAACATGATATTAGCATGCTCGGTAATACCAATATAATTCCCCTTAGATTTAGACATTTTCTTCACTCCATCTAATCCTTCTAGCAAGGGCATAGTTAATATGCACTGTTGATCCTGACAGTAATCTTTCTGTAATTCACGCCCAGTTAGCAAATTAAACTTTTGGTCAGTACCACCCAATTCTAAGTCTGATCCTAGTACCACCGAATCATAGCCTTGTATTAACGGGTATAACAACTCGTGTACGGCAATTGGTGTCGCTGCTTTAAATCTCCTTGTAAAATCCTCACGCTCTAAAATACGAGCAACTGTATATTTAGCTGATAACTGGATCATATCACGACCGCTCAAATTATCCAGCCACTCGGAGTTATAACGAATTTCAACACGTTCCGGGTCTAAAATTAGGCTAGCCTGAGAAAAATAAGTTTTAGCATTTTCTTCTATTTGTTCACGAAGAAGTGTTGGACGCATTTTGTTACGGCCAGATGGGTCACCAATCATTGAGGTAAAATCACCAATTAAGAGAACTACATTGCTACCAAGATCTTGTAATTGACGAAGCTTATTCAATACCACCGTATGGCCAAGATGTAAATCTGGGGCGGTTGGATCTAGTCCTAGTTTAACGCGTAGGCCATTGCCGCTTTTCTCAGCAAGTTGAAACTTATGCACAAGATCGATTTCTACTAACAGCTCTTGAGCACCATGTTTTGTAATTTTTAGCGCTTCTTTAACCCAGTCTGATAAAACTATAGGAATATTTTTAGTGCACATCTTACGCATTTTTTCTGACGTACTTCTAGGATTACAAGCCATATTATGATGAAAAAAAGTTTAATAAGTGAAGATTGGAAGAAATTTACGTGTAGCCAAATACTATCTAACCTTAAAAACTACATTAATTCTACAGCTTACTAAGGTGGCCTAAGGTATAATCGTGTGTTGCTTTGATTAATGTTATTACAGGTTATTTGGTCGAAGATATAAAATTCTAAGGTAAAAAAATTAACGTACTGTGTATTATTGCATGCATATTAAAGATAAAATCATTGGCTTGAGATTCATTGATAAATTACTTCTCAAGGTCAATCAGTCACTTAGACTATTAATTAGCTTCTCGTACAGAAGAACTCTATCCTATACTTTCCTTCTGATAACTCTGATAAGCTCAAATGCAATTGGAGGTCCACGAAGTAATGACTATCCTGCAGAAAAAGTAACGTGCATGAGGCTAAATCTCAACAAAGAAGTTAGTGATGGCAAAAATATAAAATACGAATTTCTGCACGCGTTGTATAACCTTTCTTTACAAGGGAAGAATAATGCAGTTCCTATAAGTCTATCGGATCAGAGTACTAGTAAAAATTTCAAATTTTCTAAGAAAAAATCCACAATTAAGCGATATATAGAAACGCGAGCTGGAGTGATTAATTCTTCACTTTTAGCTGCAGCAGCTGCTGCGGATATCCCTAGCAGTGTTGCGTTGCAAATCGTTTCTATATTTAAAGATAGAATAAATTTCTCCTCAGACTTAAGATCTGGAGATTGTTTTAGCGTGGCTTATGAAACATTCTGGAAGGACGGCCAATTTTTACGCGTTGGGCGCGTTCTAGTAACTGATTTAGTAAATAAGGGGAGAAATTTCCAGGCAGCGTGGTTCAAAGATTACAATAGTAGTCAAAGTGGCTACTACAATTTTGATGGTCAAGCGCTGGAGAGATCTTTCCTAAGATTACCTTTGGTATTTACACGTATCTCTTCTCGTTTCGCTATGCGCATGCATCCTATACTAGGTAAATGGAAAAATCACGCTGGAGTCGATTTTGCTGCTCCCTCTGGTACCCCAATTCACGCAACCTCTGATGGAACTATAAAATTTTCCGGAATTGAAAATGGTTATGGAAAAGTGGTCATAATTAATCATGGCCACAGATATTCTACTCTCTATGCACACATGAGTCGTTTCGCATCAAGATCATACAAAGGAAATAAAGTTAAACAAGGTGATATTATCGGTTATGTTGGTATGACTGGTTGGGCAACTGGGCCACATTTACATTATGAATTCCGGGACTACAATCGTCCACGTGATCCCTTATCTAAAGTAACTCACGTGAGAAAATCGCTGACAGGTTCTAAACTGCAGTATTTCAAGGCAGAAATCGCAGGTATAATCTGTAGACTTAACGTGCTTAAGCACGTTATAAATAACGATTGAACTAAATTTTGAGCGCGAAAATCCTCTTAGCCTGTTAATCTATAAAATTTAAGCTGAGAAAGAAGAACCGCAGCCACAGGTAGTTGTAGCGTTAGGGTTTTTTATGACAAATTGAGCTCCTTCAAGATCCTCTTTATAGTCAATTTCAGCTCCAATTAAGTATTGGTAGCTCATTGGATCAATCAATAGTTGAACCCCATTTTTGCTCATACTGGTATCGTCTTCATTCATAATTTCATCAAAAGTAAATCCGTACTGAAAACCAGAACAGCCACCTCCCTGTACGAAAACTCGCAACTTCAAATCAGGATTGCCTTCCTCTTCTATTAGTTGTGCGACTTTAGAAGCAGCGCTATTAGTAAATATAATTGGTGATAGGACTGCATCCTGCTTATCATAGATATCATTCATTTTTTTATTCCTAGGATATATATACAATAGACCAACGATTATTTAGAGGATCTTTGTTCAACAATAGCAGATTGACTACACTTTTTATATCCAGGATATAAAGTATTTTTTATAGTATTCTTCATGGTAATTCAAAGATAGTTTTTGAAGTAACTATGGGATGATTGGTATATGTAGGAGACCAGTAGTTTCTTCCAGATCATACATCAGATTCATACACTGAACAGCTTGGCCTGCAGCACCTTTTAACAAGTTATCCTGAGATACTAGTATTACTATATCGCTGTCTCTGGGGCGATGTAATGACAGTTGTAGCATATTTGAGCCTCGAGTGAAACGCGTTTCTGGGTACGACCCAAGTGGCATGACGTCTATGAATGGCTCATTTTTATACGCATTTCTGAATATACTTTGTAATTCTCTGGTACTAAAATCTTTAAGTAACGGAGCATAGATAGTTGAATACATACCGCGAACCATAGGTACAAGGTGAGGCGTAAAGAGTAAGTCAATTTTTTTGGCAGTCAATTTTCTAAGCTGCTCTATTATCTCAGGGACATGCCGATGACCAGAAATTCCATAGGCTTTGAAATTATCATTAATTTCTGAGAATAACAGTGCTAGCTCCGCCTTACGACCAGCTCCAGAGATTCCTGATTTACAATCTGCAATTATTCGAGAAGTATCTACAGCATCTGCCCTAAGCAAGGGTGCAAGCGCAATTTGGATTGTGGTGGGATAACAGCCTGGATTACCGATAATTTTTGCACTTTTAATAGCAGTACGATTTAATTCTGGCAAACCATAAATAGCTTCTTTAAGTAAATCAGGACAGCTGTGCTTTATCTTATAGTATTTTTCGAAAGTAGAAGTATCCTGCAGACGAAAATCAGCTCCTAGGTCAATAACTTTAATGTTAGATTTGATTAACCTCGTCGCTTGACTCATAGCTATTCCGCACGGCGTGGCGAAAAATACTATGTCACATTCAATTAAACTATCTTTATCTAGTGTAGAAAACTTCAAATCAGTTTTCTGACGAAAGGATGGATAAACGTCTGAAATAGCGACGCCATTATCCCTACGTGAGGTGATAACCTTTAATTTTACGTAGGGATGATCTGCTAGTAGACGTAACAGTTCAACGCCGGTATAACCACTACCACCTACTATTCCAACCTTGATCATACAATTTCCTTGGGTTGAAGAATTTCTCATTTGCTTTTAATTTATCAATCCCGGTATTAGAATAGCTTGTGGAGATACTTAATGCTTTACAGGAGCAGGTTACCTTTTAGAGAACTGCTTTGCACGTCGAGCTTTTCTTAAACCAACTTTCTTTCGCTCGACTTCCCGTGCATCGCGTGTAACAAAACCGGCTTTAGACAGTTCTGGTTTTAGAAGTTTGTCATAATCAATTAATGCGCGCGTAATACCATGACGAACTGCACCAGCTTGGCCAGATTCGCCGCCACCCTTGACGTTGACTTTAATATCGAAGGTCCCAACATGATTGGTTAGTTCCAAAGGCTGACAGACCACCATTAGTCCTGTCTTGCGTGAAAAGTAATCGCCTGCCAATTTTCCATTAACAACGATTTGGCCTGAACCAGATTTTATGAAAACGCGTGCAACTGAGCTCTTACGACGGCCAGTTCCATAGTTATAGTTACTGATCATGGTTGTTCCTTAGATTTTTAGTGCCTTGGGTTGCTGTGCAGCATGAGGATGAGTGCTACTTCCGTACACTTTCAGCTTCTTGAACATAGCGTAACCGAGTGGGCCCTTTGGCAACATTCCCTTAACTGCTTTTTCTAGAGCACGGCCCGGAAAACGTTGTTGCATTTTCAAAAAGTTTGTTTCATAGATCCCTCCGGGATATCCAGAATGGCGGAAATATTTTTTCCCCGTTGTCTTAGCAACCGTAGTAACACGTATTTTTGCTGCATTGATAATGACAATGAAATCCCCGGTGTCAACGTGCGGAGTAAATTCTGGCTTATGTTTGCCACGCAATCGGAGTGCTACTTCGCTGGCAACACGTCCAAGAATTTTATCTGTCACGTCAACTACAAACCAATCACGCTTAACTTCATGATCCTTAGCGGAAAAAGTTTTCATATTGACTTCCTAACTAGTAAGTTTGATTCGATCAAACGGCGGTTCTAAAACTCATCTAACTCAATTAGAAACTAAAATTTTGATGAGTTAAAGACTCTTCCTTTATAATAAATTTTCTATCAGAAAGGATAGAACCTAGGGATTCTATCCTTTCTAAGGACTCGGAGTCAACTAGTCAACCAATTAGGTATGAATCTTTGTTGTACAATACTATTCAAATATACTTCTCAAGTATTTTCTTAGTCTGTCACCCGTAATTATAAGTTGCCTAAATGAAGAATTAAGCTGTTGTATAGTAGAAATTGTTACCTATTCTTAGAAGATCTTAAAAAGACCTAGTATTTAAATTTATTATCAAATATGGTAAGAAACTTTTATCATAACTTTTGACATTGTCTGCATAATTTTTCGTACTAGATTCGGTAGTTCAATCGCACCTAAGGCTTGTGCCCTTCTACCATGGAGAATTTCATCGTTATGCATTTGTTCTATAATAGCTCGGGACTTGAGATCGTTTAGCGGCAATTTTTGTAGGTGGGCATCGAGATGTGCTTCAACCTGCAATTCAGTTTCTAGAACAAAGCTTAAGCTATGTTTATCACCTAAGGAACCTACTAAAATACCTATCAAGTATGATCCGGCATACCATATCGGATTAAGTAGACTGACGTGGGAGCCTAGTTCACGAATGCGTTCAGCTGTCCAGACCAGGTGATCCTGCTCTTCTATAGCTGCCTCTCTAAATTGCTGGATAACTTTCTCATCTTGAGCAAAACAGCCCTGGGAATTATAAAGGGCTTGTGCACAAACCTCGCCGACATGGTTGATCCGCATAAGATTAGCACTATGATACTGCTCTTCTAAATTCAGAGAATTTTTGTTAGTCACACGCAATGCTGGACTTGGACGAAATGTTGATGTAAGACCTGAATTTCCTGTGATTATACGAAGGAAGCTATCAAAATTAGCTATGAATTTATCTAAATTTGGCATGTTATAATCCAATTAAAGAAAGAAGAAAAACTATAGGCCTTGATAATTGAAAGCATACATAGTATCTTGGTAGGCTCTCCAAGTAAGGTGGAATTCTAAGTTACATAAGTTGCCATTCGATTGATTCGCCTCCCATAAATGGAAATAAGGTGGTATTTCCTAATGGAATTTCCGTAGGTAGGTTCCAAGAGCATCTTCTTAAAGTGATTTTATCACGATTACGTGGTAAATTATAAAAATCAGGCCCGTTGAAACTGGCAAATTTTTCTAGTTTTTCCAAGGCATTAGATTTATCAAATATCTGTGTATATAACTCCATCGCATACATTGCGGTATAGCAGCCAGCACAGCCGCAAGCGCTCTCCTTTAAACCTTTGGGATGCGGTGCAGAATCTGTACCTAAGAAAAATTTTTTGTTACCGGATATTGCTGCACGCAGTATTTCTTGCCTATGATGCTCTCGCTTCAATATCGGTAAACAATAATAATGCGGCCTAATACCGTCCTCAAAAATTTTGTTGCGATTATAAAATAAATGATGCGCTGTGATTGTTGCTGCCAATAGCTTGTTTTCACTCTCAACATACTGTACAGCCTCCTTGGTAGTAATATGTTCAAAAACTATTTTTAATTCGGGCATATCATACCGTAGAGGCTGCATCACACGATCAATAAAAATTCTTTCACGGTCAAAAACATCGATAGCTGGATCAACAACCTCACCATGTATAAGTAGGGGTAGGCCAAGCTCTTGCATAACTTCGAAGGTTTTGTAACATTCTCTAAAATTAGTAACACCAGCGAAAGAATTAGTTGTAGCACCGGCTGGATACAGCTTGACGGCAAACACTAAACCACTGTCCCTTGCTCGTCGAATTTCATCAGGTGAAGTATCATCAGTTAGATACAAAGTCATAAGCGGTTTAAAAACTAGGTCTAGAGGTAAAGCAGACAAAATGCGTTCATAGTAGAGTTTAGCTTGTTTAGTGGTAATAATTGGAGGCTTTAAATTAGGCATTATAATAGCCCGACCAAACTGACGAGCACTGTGCGGCAAGACGGTTTCTAGAATTAGGTCGTCGCGAAGGTGTAAGTGCCAATCATCTGGTCGGGTAATCGTTAGGGTGTCAATCATCTTTTACTTCCTCTATACCTCTGTAAAAATAATCTCTCTTGGTCACTTTGATCGGGCATATTCTAGTATAGAGAAACCACCAGATTTCCTAGTTACGCAAGCTCTCCTATTTAAGGCAAGTTTTTCCCTTGTAAGGTATTCTGACGTTTCCACATTTCTGCATATACTTTACCCAATGTCAATAGCTCTGTATGTGTACCACGTTCAACGATATAACCGTGATCAAAAACTAGGATTTGTGCTGCATCAGCTATAGTTGATAAACGGTGAGCGATAACTAACGTTGTTCTATTTTTAGAAATTTCTTTTAGCTGAATTTGAATAGAATGTTCAGATTTTGAATCAAGTGCAGAAGTAGCTTCATCAAATATTAGGATCGCAGGATTTTTAAGTAAAGTCCGAGCAATGGCAATGCGTTGTTTTTCACCACCTGATAATTTTAAGCCACGTTCGCCTACTACAGAACTATATCCTTCTGGAAGCGACTCAATAAATTCATGAATATATGCAAATTTAGATGCCGCAATGATTTCTTTTTTGCTCGCATTAGGCTTACCATATGCTATATTATTTCTGATAGTATCGTTGAATAATATAGTATCTTGAGGTACTATGCCGATTGCTTGGCGTATCGAAGACTGCTTGACACTGCGTATATCCTGGCCATCAATTGTGATACGCCCAGTATTCACATCATAAAATCGAAAGAGTAAGCGCAATATAGTAGACTTTCCAGAACCGCTATGTCCAACTACTGCTGTAGTGACGCCGCAAGGCATCGTGAAGCTGACATTGAATAAAATCTGTCGACTATTCTCATAACTAAAGTTAACTTTATCAAAGCATATTTCCGCATCATGAATTACTAATTCCTGGCTATCTGTCGTGTCAGTAATTTCCTGATCTTGATCAAGAAGATTAAATAATTTCTCCATGTCAGCTAGATTTTGCTTGATCGCACGATAGATAACGCCAAGGAAGTTTAATGGCATACATAACTGTATCATAAATGAATTAATTAGTACTAAATCACCCAAAG
>Ga0256412_1000108_pt1 | contig 11764 bp, 10 predicted proteins | sample WCR_74metaT_FD_190055 | JGI IMG/M metagenome (GOLD analysis project Ga0256412, IMG submission 190055) | Metatranscriptome of seawater microbial communities from Monterey Bay, California, United States - WCR_74 (Metagenome Metatranscriptome) | ecosystem: Environmental > Aquatic > Marine > Coastal...
AAAACTAAGACACTACAGGAAATAGTGTAGAAAATTATTATGAAGTAGTTAAATTTCAATAATACAAGTATGAGTTTAAGTCTTTCACATCTCAACTAGAATGAAAGAATTTAATACTAATCTTTTTATTCAGATTTGTTGTTGAGATACAGTGATTGAAGTGCATTTCCAATCCATTGTTCCTGTTGAGAAGAAGATTCTTCTCTTACTCTCGCAACTTGGTCTTCTTTTACTTCTGAATAATCATTCCCCCAAGCCTGTCTAACATAAGTTGATACCTTCGCTATTTCATTATCATTTATTTCTACGGCAGCCATATTTACTGCCGGAGAGGTACCATATTTTTCTCCTTTAACCAAAATCTCACCTTTAAGTCCCTTTAAAATGACTTTAATTATTAAATCAGGGTCTGCTGAAACCCATTCTGAACCTGCTAATGGAGGATATTGAGTTGCAATTCCTAGTCCATTTAGTTGGTGACAAGAAGCACAACGTTTCGCAAATATTTTTTTTCCCGAATCGTATTTTCTTTGTAACCTCTGAGTTTCAAATTCTTCATCAGATAATTCTACAATTTCTTGGGGAGGGTGAATTTGAAAACCATTTGTTGTTTTAGCTAAGTGTATCGAACAAACAAAGATCAAGCACCCAAACATAAAAACAAAAATAAGAGGTGAGATCAGGAAACCCTTAGTGGGAGGATGTTTTTCACGATTAAGTTCCGAATGAACTTCAACCATATCATCATCATTCATAACCTTAATCTCATCTAAGCTTTTATTGGTATTGTTGCTCATTTATCAGAATTTAGTTCTGCTACTGTCCACATTTGCATCTGTCCCCGATCTTTAACGGAGTTCCTTACATTAGCTACTTCCTCAGGGCTTACTGCAGATGCTGAATTACCCCAGTCATTTCTAATGTAAGTTAGTACATTAGCAATTTGCTGATTTGTTAATGAACCTGGTGGTACTCCTGGAGGTATCATAACACCATTATATTTAACACCACTAACTTCTATTTCTCCCATTAAGCCATGCATGCTAATCTTAATTATTCTTTCTTTGTCTCCGAGTACCCAGTCAGAATTTGCAAGTGGAGGAAATACACCTGGTTGACCTAAACCAGTTGGTTGATGACAGGATACACATCCTCCCCCGCCTGGACCGACTTTTGTGTAAATTTCTTTTCCGGAAGAAATTTGATCAGTCAACCAAGAAGGCAATTGAGCTGTAGTTTTTTCGATTATATCTGGAATTATTGCAACAGGTTCATCTTCCTCCACGAAACTCATCTCAGGCAATTCATAATCTTGACGAAGTTCTTGAAGGTAAGCTACAATACGATTTGCAATAATTTTTGGTTTTACAAATCTGGTACTATTATCTTCAGAACTAATTTGGATAGACCCTGATGTATTAGTTTCCATAATTTCATAGAGAAAAGGATTCGGAGGACAAATAGATTTTTTGATTAATGATTGTGGTTCGAAAAGATGTTGGTGCAACCATTCATCCGAATATTCTCTAAGTCCTAGATTAGCTAAATCAGGACCTACTCTTGTATTGCCAATATTTACTTCATTTTGTAAGATGTAATCTCTCGCAACCGAAGGTCTTTTTCCCCATCCCCTTTCCACATCAAACCCCGCATCGACTAATCTGACTTGTTGAGTGTGGCATGTGGCACAACCAAGAGATAGATATTCTTCAGCACCTTGTTGAGCAGCTCCAGAAAACGCAATAGGATATAAATCAGAACCTTCTGGTGATTTTCCATTCTCGTTTAAAAAAGAAGAAGTGGGAGTTAGGTCTCCAAATTGCTTGCGTGCACCTACTACAAAAGCGAGCCATGCCACTCCAAGAGTGGATAAAATTCCAAAAGAAAATTTAAAAATATTATTCATACAATAGAAGCCTTGGATGCAAATTTTTTATTTCTGCTAGAATCCTCAAAAGGATTTGGAACAAGAACCTTCCAAATATTTATTACAAACACAAGTTGTGAAAAGCCCAATATTATAAATGAGATTTCGGTGATTAAGAAATAGGGTTGAATCGAAGAAATAACAGAGTTCGCCCAGTCAAGACTAGGTTGTTGAGCTAAAACACCATGAGTTAATCCACCTATAAGATAAGCCAGTAATAGCATCATGACACCAAGAGCTGAGGTCCAAAAGTGGAATGATTTTGCAGCTTTGGTGATTTCTCTTCCAGTAATTTTTGGGAGCATGTGATAAACCGCACCAAAAACGATCATACTGAAAAATCCATAAACACGTTGATTGAAGTGAAACTCATTAATGATAGAGAATTGGGTCAACTTTGCTACCGCGGGAAGCGAAAAGATAACACCGATATAACTTGATAAAGTGTAAGAGAGTGTTCCAAATATGACAAATCTAAGTGGTAAGCTACTCCACACTTTATCTATATCCTGAAACGCGGTAGCATGAAAATTTGTTGAGGCAACTGCTATAGGGAAAATCATTGCAATACTCATAACTGTTCCAATAGCAGGTATCCACATTGGTACAGGTCCACCTTCTAAGTGATGCACGACTGACCAAGGAGCAAGTGCAGCTATACACCAAAACCCAAAAATTGCTAAGTAATACTTATCAATGGGCTTACCAATAATGGAAGGTATAATGTAATAAGCAACTCCGAGTGCAAAAGGCGTTAGCCACAACCAAATTAAATTTTGTCCAAACCACATAGATAGAACACTTTGAACTGTTCCAGCAGAAGGGTTAATTTCTAGTCCATGCCATGCAATAATGAAAAGTGCGGGAAACCAAAGGATTGAAGCTAGAATAAACCACTGAGGTGCAATGGTGTCTGGAAGCTTTCGAGATCTATGTAGAACAATGATGAGGCAAGTGATTATAGAGTAGGATATAAATAGTAATGGCCAAATTTCCTTAGGCATTTCAAGCATTTCATGAGAATTCATGTGGCCATCTAATATACCTAATAATCCTAATGTTATCCCGATGTTCCAAATGAAACCCGAAACAATTAAAATAATTCGACCACGAACTTCAGCTTGCGACAATCTTGCAATAATCCAAATACTGATGGCAAATATCGAGTTGCCTCCCCAACCATAAACGAATGCATTTGCTTGAGTTATCTTAACTTTACCATAAGTGAAAAATTCATATGATGATAGAAAGAAGGGATTAGTTAACTTTGCTGCTGCTATGTAAGCTAAAAGTGCGGCAGCGAGTAACCATAAACCAGCAGATGCTACAAAGAAAGAAATCACCCACTTTGCGGACTTGTCAATCAATTGTTCATCTGAAATTTTCACTGTAAAATTATTGGGATTTATTTGGTTTGGATCGGTAGGAATCAGTAATTTGCTTCATGACAGATTCTAGACTGGAATTCATATCCGCGTGATACTTATCGATTTTAAACTCGTATAATTTGGAATCCTCGTTGAATTTGACGATTATACCATGGTTTTTATCGGATATCATTTGACTCGAATTATCATTGTTTACTGGATCAAAAAAGTGTTGAATCAGAAAATAAGCTGAAACTAAAATTATTCCAATAATCAATGAGATAGATACACTGCATCCATCTGCTCGTTGTAATTTAGGATCACTCATGATGATTTAGAGAATCTAATATTCTTGGATCGCGAACCGGAACAACCTCTGCAACCTTAGAGTTAAAACTTTTCATAACAACACGAATACAAAGACATCCGATTCCGATTAATGAAGCGATGCCCCAAAAAAGATGTGCACCAACTACGGGTCTAGCTTCATATCCAACATAAGCACCAGGAACAATCTCACGACCAGGTACTATATTCCAATAGAGATCTAGTAAATGAAAAACTAAAATCCACAACGCAATAAATGTAATTCTAGCTCCATTAATTTTATTTTTATAGAAAAGTAGGTAGAGGAATGGAAAGAAAAAATGGCCAAAAATAAGACCCATACTCACCCAAAACCAAGCAGATGTTTCACCTGTGTTCGGATTAATTTCACGAATATTGTACCAGAATGTTTCCTCCGGAATATTAGCACTATAGATAAGGAAGTATTGAGAAAAGCTAATATATGCCCAAAATACAGTAAATGCCAAAGATAAACAGGCTAAGTCATATTGATGAGCTTGTTTATAAATACCACTCAGAGTTCCTTTGTTTTTCAAATAAAGACAGCCAAGAATGGTAACGGCAAGTGCTGAACGCATTCCGGATGCGAAAAACCAAACACCATACATGGTAGAAAACCATTGGTATTCCAGACTCATAAAAAGGTCGAAAGCACCAAAAGTAAGAGAGAGTGCAGTTGCGGGGATGCCGATCGCTGAAACTTTCATGCCGAGGTGAGTCCATTTAGGATCTCCATCTTGGTCTTGAGAGAATGATACTTTTCGCATCCAGTAACTGAGCCCACAAAAGACTGCAAAATAGAATATCAATCTTATGCTAAAGAAATAAAGGTTTAAATAACCTGCTTTTTTTTGATGCAGTACATCTTCAGCAACGGTTATACCATCTACCGTAGGACTCGATGGATTTATCCATGACCACAGTATTCCTGCATTTTCTTGGCCAAAAAGTGCAACTAATAAAAGTGGTAAAAAACATAAACCTAACCATGGAAACACAGATAACCCGTGTTCTTGTTGTCTTCTTACTACCGGAGACCAGCGAGAATTGAATATACGAAAAATCATTACGAGCATTAATAAACCTATCGCAATGCTAAGCCAAAATGAACTTCCCCAAAGCCAGCCCAAAAAGGGGGCATTATCACCGTTTGAAAGTCCTATTAACAAACCCGCTAAACCAATCCCTATTCCAATAACGGCACCTGCAAGTAGTTTGATGTCAATATCTTTTGCTTTGATCTGACTCATAATTTCTTGCCTTTGGAGTTTGTTGCATCATTAACATATTGTTGCAATGATCTTAAATACAGCACTATCGCCCACCTCTCCCTCGGCGAAAGCTTATCTTTAAGACCGAGCATATTGCCATACCCAACACTGATGGTCTCGAAAATTTTGCCATCTGGCATAGGACCAACCTGTTCTACATAATTATCGCTCCTTGAATCAGAAAGATTTCTGGGGGCAACACCTAAAAATTTTTCCATTACCCCTTTTCCATTTCCATAGTTTCCGTGGCAGATCGCACAGTGAATGTCGTATCTTTCTTTTCCCAAACGCATAAGTGACATATCTATGGATAAATCATCAGGGATTTTCGCAAGGTATGAAGGCTCATCATCTTTGATTTCGTAACCATGACTGAATGCAAAACTACTAAATTTTGGATCTGATGAAAAAACATTATCTTGTGATATTAAATTACCACGAACTGCAGTCCCAGAAACGGGAAGGCGGTCAGCTTTACCATCTGAAAAGAAAGGATTTTTTGTTTGGCTTTTGAATTTAGCCTGACGGTCCATATCGGGGAAAACTTCAATAGGAGTATTTTTAGAAAAGCTACCACGAAACCCAAGTATTGAAACAATACTTACGACAACTATTATAAATACAGGTATGAAATATCTCACTTAAGAATCTATGGGTTCCCGGATCATGGTGATTGATTTACCACCAACGCTTTTAAGAAAATCTTTGGTTTCCTCATCATCAAATTTCGGATCCTCAATCTCAATTACTATCATATATTTGTCATCACCTGTTCTTCCAAATGAAGGATGTTCAAATACAGGATGGTTATGTCTTGGTAATCGGTTAAGGAAAAACATTCCAAAAAGCGTTCCAAATGCTGCAAATAGAATGGTTAATTCGTAAAATACGGGGAAAGGATAAATGGGACTGAAGTATGGTTTACCACCCACAATTAAAGGATAATCGTAAGCGTTCATAAACCAAACTATTAACATACCCGTGCAAAACCCTGATACTCCACCTAAAAGAGTGAAGCAAGGTACCTTGGAGCGCCCTACCCCCATCTGAGCATCCAAACCATGCACAGGTATGGGAGTATAACATTCCCATTCTTTATAACCTTCTACACGGACTTTTCCTGCAGCATCATATAAATCTTTTGCAGAATTAAATGTTGCCGCTAAACCGTATTTAATATCCATGAGTTTGCTCATAACTTGATATTAATGCTTACCTCCATGCGGATCAGCAGCAGGCATTACAGATTTTACTTCTGCCATTGGCATTAATGGTAAAAATCTTAAAAATAAAAGAAATAAGATAGAAAAGAAGCCAAATGTTCCGAAAAAGGTAAAAATATCAACTACTGTCGGCGAATAATAGCCCCAACTAGATGGAAGGAAATCTCTAGATAGAGTAGTATTCGCGATTACAAATCTCTCAAACCACATACCTACATTAACAAATATTGAAATTATCCATACTAGAGGGATATTATTCTTAATTGATTTGAACCAAAATAACTGGGGACAAATAACATTACATGATACCATTATCCAGTATGACCACCAATAATTTCCAAACGCACGGTTTATAAAGGCAAAACCCTCGTATGAATTGGCACCATACCAAGCGATAAAGAATTCCATTGAATAAGCATAACCAACCATACTACCGGTTGCTAAGATTATTTTACACATATTATCAATATGCTTTTCAGTGATAAGATCATGTAGACTAAATATTGCACGTAATGGGAGGAGGAGAGTAAGAACCATTCCAAAACCAGAGAAAATAGCACCAGCTACAAAATAAGGTGGAAAAATCGTTGTATGCCACCCAGGTAAGTTTGCCACCGCAAAGTCAAAAGAGACTATGGTGTGGACTGACAAAACCAATGGAGTTGAAAGACCAGCAAGCAATAGGTAAGCCATTTCAAAATTCCTCCAATGATTATTCGCATTTCGCCAACCCATTGCTAAGAATCCGTAGAAATATTTACGCCAAGTCTCTTTTGCCCGATCTCTAAGAACAGCAAGATCTGGAATCATACCCATGTACCAAAAGAGTATTGAGACAGTAAAATACGTCGACACTGCAAAAACATCCCATTCAAGTGGGCTACGAAATTGCGGCCAGATTGCATTAGAATTAGGGAGTGGAAACAGCCACCAAGCAAACCAAACCCTCCCTACATGAAATAATGGAAAAATCCCTGCACACATTACCGCAAAAACCGTCATGGCTTCTGAAGCCCGATTGATAGATGTCCTCCATTTTTGCTTGAGAAGGCATAGAATCGCAGAAATAAGTGTTCCTGCGTGTCCAATTCCAATCCAAAAAACGAAATTAACAATTGCCCAACCCCAATTAACAGGATTGCTATTTCCCCAAACTCCAACACCGGTAGAGACCAAATAAACAAGACCTAATCCTGTAAAACTAGCTATTCCCATTGCTGTGATAAAACACCACCACCACCAAGTTGGTGTTTTTTCTTCTACGATTCCACAAATCTTTTCAGTAACCCAATGAAAATTTCTTTTGTTAAGCACTAGTGGTTCTTCTTCCCATTTAGCAGGCTTAACCTTTTTCATTAATTCTGGAGAAATGGATTCCCCATGTTCTGTTGCATTAACTGACATTTAGTGATTTTCCTCTTGATGGATTTTATGATCACCGTCGTCGTGGTGCGCAGGATGAGCCTTGTCGTGATATTCCCTCGAAGAATGGGGTGAAGTTTCGAAATCTGGCATTTGTGGATTCGGATTTCTTACCTTTGCTAAAAAAGTTGTACGTGGACGAGTATTTAGGTACCCAAGAACAGAATAATCGCGAGAATTGTTCTTCAATTTACTAACTTCACTTTCTGGGTCTGAAATATCTCCAAAAGTAATACTGTCTGAAGGGCAAACTTGTTGGCACGCTGTTTTGATGGATCCATCAGGCACCTTGATCTCAGATTCATTTAATTCAATGTCCGCACCATCTTTACCAGATTGAAGAAGAGCATTTCTTTGAGCTTTGACCTTTACTTGAATTTTGGCTTCTTGAATTCTTTGTACGCAATAAGTACACTTCTCCATTACGCCACGCATACGAACCGTGACATCAGGGTTTTTTCCCATATCAGGTAAAGAGTCGTTTTCTTCTCCTAATGGACCCTTGTAAAGTTCTTCAGTATTACGTTTATTCCAATCAAAAAAGTTAAACCTTCTAACTTTGTAAGGGCAATTATTTGCACAATACCGAGTCCCTACACAACGATTGTAAGCCATTGCATTTAATCCTTCTTCATCATGTACGGTTGCATTGACTGGGCAGACAGTTTCACAAGGTGCAGTCTCACAATGCATGCAAGCTACTCCTTGAAAAGAAACTTGTACATCTGAGGGCAATTCTCCCCCATCCCTTTCGGTAGAACTAAAATACCTATCCAACCGAATCCAGTGCATTTCTCTACCTCTAAGAACTTGGTCTTTTCCAACGATTGGAATATTGTTTTCACTCTGACAGGCTACAACACATGCACTACATCCAGTACATTGATTCAAATCTATTGCCATTCCCCATTGATGTAAACCAGGAGTTTCTGATTTTTCGTAATTGTGATCAGGGTGTTCATATGAGGAGTTTCCGCGAGGTGTAGTTTTGGCCTTAAATGCAAGATCTGCTTCCTGATCCTGTCCCCAAATTTTAGGAGAATGAGACTCTGCTCCCATATGAGATGCAAACCCTTCATCAGAAATATACTCTTCAGCATTACCTTCCCTTACGATTGCCCGTCCTTCCATGGACCAATGTTCTTGAACATTGGCAAGTATTTTGAACTCCCCAGTTGGCTTGAGGGAAACTTTAGGAATTATACGATTTGAATCATTATCAAGTAAAGGATAAGAATTATATCCGGTTCCTTTGCCCACATTTCCTACACTCTCTCTACCTAAACCGAGCGAAGCAATGATGGTGTAATCAGCTAACCCAGGTTGCACATACAATGGTCCTTCAATAAATTGGTTTTCGCTTACAGAGAGTTTAACAATTGGTGCTTTCTGTTTGCCGTGGTCAAAAACAGCATTGTCTGGTGCAATTTGACCATTTTTGTTAAGCATTGTTGGTTTGGGCAATAAACCTAAATCAGGATATTTTGCTTCTAGTTGCTTGGCTAAAACTGGACTAATGAGCAATGCGTTGTCCCATGTTAGTTTCGATATTGGATCAGGACATTCCTGCATCCAACCATTATTTGCAAAACGACCATCCCAAGCATGGAAGTCAGGAACAAGTAAGACTTCTAAGTTATCTGCAGACGGTTGATGTGTAGTTTCGTCCTTAAACTGATTTAAGATGCTTAGGTCAAAATCGGCATTTTGTGTTTTCGGATTTAATTTCTCAATCCCTAAACGAAGAAAATCCTCGTATGACTTTTTGGAGGACCGCTTTTCTTGGAGGGACATTATAAAGTCATGTGACGATGACTCGGAACCTAGAAAAGATAGTAATAATTCAATGTCTGATATTGTGTCAAAAAGAGGTGCTACCAACGGTTGGACTGGCACGATTGCGGTTCCATCCCAAGTCATTCCCTCATCCCATGATTCTAGAAAGTGAGACTGTCCCAAATGAAAGTTACATATTGAACTAGTTTCATTAAATGAATGACCAAGGTGTAACTTATTAGAAACTTTCGAAGAAAAATCTTCCCAATCGAAACCGTTCGATGAGAGTACTGGATTTCCGCCAAGAAAAATAACCGTATCTATTGAACTATCATTTACGGAATTAAAAAGGTCAGAAATGGTAGATTCTGGATTGTTAGTGTGATGATAATCAACTGTGTTTCCGATCGCTCCAAGTTCTTGGTTTAGCATGAGCGACAGAGCATGTACTTCACTCGGTAAGTGACTTCCGGGTAAAATTACAGATCCTTTAGGCTTTTTACAAAGATCTTTTGCACATTCAATAATCCATTTTTTGTGTCGTTTTAAAGAAGCACCACGTTGATTTAAATGGTTAATTAGCTCAATATCACCTTTTTTGAGTAAAGTTAAAATTTCTGCAGCAAGTAAGTTGGCAAATGCTGTAAACTGAGATGAATCTAATCGTAATCTGTGATCAGCAACACCACCAGTAATAGTTAAGTCAGCCTCGACAGAGTAGAGACGATTCATCTTTTTGGCGTCGTTTGCTGAAAGTACCTTGCGACCTTTCATCAAAGCTCGTGTATTGGCCAAAGAGTTTGGTTCACGGTTACCAAGAAAGTCAGAGTCAAGTGATAAGATTCTTGAAGCTTTTCTTAGGTTTGGAATCAACCTTAGGCCCTTATTTATCCCAAACACTTTGCCCAAACCAATTTCAGGTTTTGTTAAATCAATTGCTTCGTGCTCGCACCACAATACGCCTTTGGATTTAAGTTGTTCCTTGAGTTGCTGGCGTGCAAGCGAGAATGACTTATCCGCTAAAATAGCTACTTTCCCGCCCTGAATCCATTTAGATGTGTGATCGAGTACCTGAGAAGTGGTAACAGTTTTAAAAGATGTGTTGTCCTTGGAATCAATTTCCACGGGGTTCCTCGTTCTATCTGGGTCATAAATGTCAAGTATGGTAGCTTGTGCATAAATGTTAGTACTGCCACCGAAGGGAATGTAACTGGGGTTGCCTTCGACTTTAGTAGGACGACCGTTGTGACTTTCGACGATCAGCGGAATGTTACCTTGAGCCGTTGGCATCGATGTAGCATAAAAGTTTGGTACGCCTGGAATAAGTTCTTCGGGGCTTTTGCCGTATGGTAAAATCGTATGCTCAGGGCGTCTGCATCCTGTCATCCCCAACCCTGCCAGACCAAATGAAGCTGCCATTAATTTTACGAAACCTCTGCGCTGTACGCCTTCGAGCATACTTGCACCTTCAGGGAATTCCCTTTCGACCCAAGATTTAAAACCGGGGGTGTCAGCCAAGTCATCAAGACTTTTCCAATAACGCTTTCCGTTATCTAAATTTTTTTCAGGAATTTCTTTTATCATCGGTGGCAACCAGTACAGCTCAGTGGTGGATTAACTCCCCAATTATGCTTTATGTCTAATCCAGAGTGAATTTTGTCAATGTTTGTGCTAGAACTTACAGAAGTTTCCTTTGTCCATGCAAGATTAGTAACTTCATTCATTGGACGAAGGGAATTTTCAGGTTTACGGTGACAATCCAAGCAAAAAGCCATACTCAAGGGCTTATCGTGATGCACCACTTCCATTTGGTCAACCCTACCGTGACATTCTACGCAGCTTACTCCACGATTAACATGAATAGCGTGATTGAAATAAACATAGTCAGGTGTTTTGTGAATCCGCACCCAAGGAACGGAAGGTCCTGATGTAAGAAGTCCATCTCCGTTAACATCTTCCTCCTGGGAAAGTTGTCCATCTTTGTTTAAGTCCTCACCAAAATAAGAGTCCCTTATTGGTGCGAGCAAGGGAGAGTCTGCTTTGACGTTTTTGTGGCACGACATACAAACATTTGCAGAAGGGATATTAGCGTGAGATGATTTGTCCACACCATGATGACAGTACCTACAGTCCAACCCAAGTTGCCCTGCGTGAAAGCTATGATCGTATGAGACAGGCTGTGTAGGCTTGTATCCAACCCTCGTATATTTAGGGGTTGCGTAATAATTGATACCTGCGGTGACAGCACCGCCAATGATGCCAAAAGCAAAAATTACTTTAACGGGTAAGGAATTGACCCATCTAGGAAATAAATTTCTCATACGCTAGTGCCTGAACTATTTAAAAAGAAACTGTAAATAAAAGACAAAAACATACACAAAAAAATGAACTAAAAAAATATTTTAATAAGTTGGGCAAATTCGATTTAAT
>Ga0256412_1000109_pt1 | contig 11727 bp, 16 predicted proteins | sample WCR_74metaT_FD_190055 | JGI IMG/M metagenome (GOLD analysis project Ga0256412, IMG submission 190055) | Metatranscriptome of seawater microbial communities from Monterey Bay, California, United States - WCR_74 (Metagenome Metatranscriptome) | ecosystem: Environmental > Aquatic > Marine > Coastal...
TCAACTCACAAAGATAACGTAGGAGAAGCTTGCTTGAAATTAGGAAAGACTGGAGGAACTGAATATTACAACGACTGCTTCAATCAAATCCAATTGAAAGAGCATAATAAATTGAGATTTAATCATCAAGCTGATGCTGTTCAGATTGAGAAAGAACTTGCTGCCAATATTGAGACCACTTTGGCAAAAGCTACCACATTAACTAAAGATGTTAAGGACTGCTGGAAATAATGCGCAAAAGGATTAGATCCTGGTACACTTTGTTCTGCTGGAGCATGCAAAGACAAGTTCTTTAAACCTACCGATGGTGCTTTGACTGCTTGCCCTATCGCTCAGTTGGAAATTGAGGTTTACTCAGAAACAGATACTGCTATGCTCAATGATTTCAAGACAACTGGAAGAGCCACCAAAAAACTCTACGATGATGGCCGTGTCAATTATGACTTCTCCAAGCACAGACCAAACCCAACTAAGACAGATGCTGTAATTCCATTTACAAACATTGTATATAGAAACCAAAAGAAAGTTGCTTTTGCTTTCAAGGATGACGTTGCAGTTCTAGCTTATTGCAGACCTGCTACTGATAAATTGGTATCCACCACCACTTGTTAGGCATGCACTGTTTATGCTGATGATGGTACCCCAACAGATACATGTGCTGATACAGACTGTGAAAAAGGTTCTACATGTGACAAAACTACTTTCGGATTCTGTGATAACATCAAGAATGTCGGATGCTTCAAAGATGGAGACAGTGAGTATGGCGGATATGACTCCTGCTTCAATGAGAAACAAATTAGAAATGTGAACAACTATAGATTACAACATGAGTTGACAACTAAAATCAAATTGGATGAAAACGCAGCCAAGAAACTCCACAAATGGATGAACACTCCAGATTACAGATTTGAATAAAAGGATGCTGGAGATCCCACTGCTGCTACAACCAATTGTGAAGCATCAGGCAAAACAGATGTAGCTGCTTGGTGTTTGACAACAGTTATTGAAAAAGATACAACTCTCTCAAAGTGCAAGCCACTTAAATTCTAACCAAGAACTGGTTCAGTTGCTAAGAAATATGATGCAGGAGTTAAGCTTTATGATTTCACTACCAAAAATTACGATAAGACCTCTGTTCTTGATGCTGGTGCATAAATGGCTGACAAAAAAGCCGAAGCAAACTACTTCGCTCAAATGGTATGGAAACCAACAACCTCAGCAGGATTCGCGATCAACTACAACAAAGATGCAGGAAAAGGTGAATTTGTAGGATTGTTCTGTGACAAGATGGATGACCCACCATCATTCGATGGTAAGATCGGAAAGAACTGCCATGATCCAGTCACGCCAGGCACCGCATACTACAACAAATGCTTTAACACTATGTACAATAAACAAATCACTATCAAGAGGAAAGACCATGGTGCTGTTCCTTTGGATGTTAGTGAAGGTGATGCAAGGACCCTCTAAACTGCTCTTAACGCAGCTACATTTGATATTGTTCACACCGACAATAAAGGAGTTACCACAACTAAAACAGCTGTTAAATGGGCTGATGGAGAAATTGATATGGAGAATGCCAAATTGAGCGTACCAACTAATTGCAAAGACGTATTCTTCAAATACTCAAAAGCACATGGATCCTCTGATAACGATTTCATGACTACACCTTTAGGTGCTAACAAGTGGTACACATACTCAGAGTTCTACAACATTGACAAGGGTACTACCATTTATCCAGAAACTGCTAAAGAGAATGCTGATAAGAAAAAGGTCGATGTCAAAGCACATGCATTTAAAGCTATGCTCTGGAAATCTTATACAAAAGTTTCTTTTGCTGTAAGAGCCCCATGGGTTGTAGGCCGATTCTGCACAAGTAGCTCTTCTGTCAAATCAACTCTACCAGATGACAACAAAATCGAAAATACAAACAATGTGAATCCAATCTGCGTTGCTAAGAAAGATGATTACAATAAATGCTACAACAAAATGGCATTGACTTATCATAACAATCAAAGAGCAATGAGAGAAAATACCAATCTCCTTAAATTGGACACTGTTATGGCCTAATATATGCAAAAAGAAATGAATAGCAGTTCATTCACCACCAAGGGAAAGATTGAAAACAAGGGTATCTACGCTAATTGTGGTCAAAGTGTGTTCAAAAAGGCAGATGCTCCATCATCAACCAAGTCTGTTGAGTTCACAAACTTAGCTTCCGAACATTGGTATTCAGGAAGCGCTGACTACAATCCAGATACAGGATTAGCCAAATCTAACTCTGCCTCAAATAATGACAAGATGCTACAATTCACTCAGATGGTTTGGAAAAACACAAACAAGGTCGCTTTCTCTGTTAAAGGTGAAATGGTCATTGCCTGGTATTGCGAAGCAAAGGGCAATGTTGGAGGAGGTGAAGACTTCAAGCTCAATGTTGGAGCGAGATGTGACAAGGATACCTACAATAGTTGCTACTTGAAGAGAGCACTTGCCGCTCATATAATTAAGAGAAAGTGGCATGAGGCTGACGTTCCAGAAATCAAGGCTGATTACGATGGTTCAAGAGCACTACAACAGGCCATGAATGTCAATAATTATGCTGGAGCTGCACCATCAGCTAAGACAGACTGCTCAGATAGTGTCTTTGAGCAAACTGATCCAGAAAAGATGGCTAACTTCATGCTTTCTGATGATGCTACCGAAGCATTGTATTCAGGAAAGAAATACTATGACTTCAAGAAGCATACAAATAACAAGAAATTGATAGCCCTTAAAGCTAAGGCTAACAAAACACCAGAGGAAAACAAGTAACTTGCCGAACAAACCAAATCAGTTGAAGCATTCACTAGAATGGTCTGGAAGAGTACCACAACTGTTGCCTTCGGTATCAGAGATAGATGGGTGTGGGTGAGATATTGCAAGGTTAAAGGAAATACAGGAGCTGAAAAGGAGTATAAAGCTAATGTTAAGCAAGACTGTATCAAGGATCAAATTGATGTCTGCTTCTAGAGAGCTGCTCTTAAAGCCCACAATGAAAAGAGAACTAGACACAAAGGAGGCACACCTCTTAAACATGATAATGCAGCTTCAAATTATATCTTTAAGCTATTGGCTTTAGGAAACTTCTAAGGTGTCTTGAACTTGCCAAGTCAATTCTCTGATTGCGGTGCTAACATCTATGAGGTTCAAGGAACTTCAGAATAGATTAAAGCAATGACTAGAGAGACCAAAGCCAAAATGGCTACTGATGCTTGGTATAAGGGTCAGAGACTCTATGATTACGCTACTTCAAGCCCAACTGGACTTTCTGATTAGGATAAGACCAAGCAATATGAGTCTTTTGCCAACATTGTTTGGGAGTCAACTTCAAAAGCAGGATTTGGCCACACTCAAAATGGAAAGTGGGTGATTGGTTTGTATTGCTAATCCAAAGCTACTCCATTTGATCAAATTGCAAATGAGAGTAACATTGGAAAACAATGCACAACAAATGGCATCAACCAATGCTTGAATGATCAACTTAGATTGTTGCACAACGAGAAGAGACTTCTTCATGAGTCTACTCCACTTGAATTTGACGGTGAGATCGCTAAAAAACTTCAATAGAATTTGAACATGAAATCTGCTGCCTTCACTGAAACCACCAGCCTTGCTCTTGGAACTGAAATTGAAGCCAACTGTGGATCCAATGTATACAAACTTGAGGATGCTGAAGTGAAAGATATCAAAACTATCTCTTAAGCAGCTGTTAAAGATTGGTATACAGGAAGCTCACTTTACAATTACAAGACTGGTGATATGCTTAAGTTTGACGCTGACAAAAAGAAATCATACCAGAAATTCGTGAGAATGATGTACAAAGCCACAACAAAGGTCTCCTTTGCCATGGTTAAGGATCCAAAGGAAGATATTATTTGGATTGTTGGATACTATTGCTACAAAAAACCAAAAACAGAAACTGGAGATAGAGAAGATATCAAGAAGAATGTGGGCAGATATTGCATTGTTGATGGATATAATGACTGCTACAATCAAAGAGCTCTTGGTAGACACAACGAAAGAAGATAGACACATTCAGGATATGTACCACTCAAACTTGATAAAGATATGGCTAGAGCTATCCACAAGATCCTGACAGCTGATAACTTCCAAGGAACCATTTCAAGTCAAGATATGGGCAAGTATTCAAACTGTGGTCAAAACGTTTTCACTCTTACTGACTCAACCAAATTGAGCCAAGTACCACTTACCAACATGGCATCTGATTTCTGGTATGATGGACACAAATACTGGAACCAACCATCCGGTACTCCTAAATTCGGTAACACTGACTCTCAAAATGCTTAGGCTTACTACTTCGCACAAATGATGTGGCAGATTACTTAGAATGTTGTATTTGGTGTGAACGGCAAGTATGTGATTGCTTGGTATTGTATTAAGGCACAATCAAATGATGCAATCAGAGCATCACAATTCATTGGCTATCCATGCTTCGACAAAGGATATAATGAATGTTATAATACCCTTGCATTGAAAGAAGTCAACAAATTGAGAAACAACCATGATGTTGCAGCCTTGAAGCTTAACGTTAGAGCTGCTAGAGAACTTGATTTCCAATTAATCAAGACTGAGCCCGGCAAACTCCTTCTCCCTCAACCCAAAAATAGAGGTTATAATAACAGAGGATGCTACCAATCAGTTTTCCTTCAAAACGACCAAAAGCTTGTAGCACAGGTGTCAACGACAAATGCAGCTGTGAAGTATTGGTATGAAGGCGTTGGATCCTACGATTATAACACCAACAAGCCAAAGGTACCAAGTCCACAACAAATTTATGTTGAAGAAGCCAACGCATGCTAGCAGTCTATGTCATTGGTTTATAATATCAAGAAGAGAGGTCTGATCTAGAAGAAAGACGATAAGAATATGGTCAAATCTGAAATGGATTGTCAAATTGAATGCAGTAACATTTCTGATTGTGTTGCTTATGAAGTTGGCCCAGAAAATCATTGCGCTATCTTCCAATATTTATCGTCAGATACTATAACCTACGAATAGTTAGGTAAGTATCAAAAAGACGTTAAGTGCTTTATCAAGAATGCTGATGTCACCAATTACAGATCTGAATAATTCGAAAACATGGTATGGAAATCTGCTGAATCTGTTGCCTTTGGTGTCAAATCTCCATGGGTAGTTGCCTGGTTCTGCAGCAACTCATTCCCAAAAACAATTGGGGATAGAAGAGCTACAGACAGAAAAGCTAACATTCTGAGAACACAGATTGTAGGAGGATACAATGTTGCTTACAACAAATTGGCTTTGAAAACACACAACGTGAAGAGAAGCCAACATCAAGGAACTCCATCGATGACAACCTACCCTGAGGCTGCCAAGCAAATCCAAAAGTTCATGGACGAGGAGTCATTCAACGGAGTGACACCAGCAGAGTCAGCAAGACCTAAGGCTTTCAGAGACTGTGCTGAGTCAATCTACACTCTCCAAGATCTCACAAAGCTCGGTCTCTTGGCTAAGGGAGAGAATGGCAAGGATATTGCCACTGAATTCTGGTACGCCCAAGGAGACAAGAACATTGACTACACTACTGGAAAGCCAAACGCCAATGGCGATCAGAAAGCAGTCAACCAGCTTCTCCATATTATCTGGAAGAGCACCAAGAAGGTTGGATTTGGAATCAAGGACAAATGGGTTGTCGCTTGGTACTGCGATGTCAGACCACTCTCAACTCTCGCTGAAGTTGAAATCGCTAGTGTGTCTACATCTCCATTACTCAACGAGGGAGGTGCCAGAAGAAGAAGACTTCTCAGATCATCTCACAGAAGACTTGACAACGAAGTCACTTCCACCAGCTCAAACGCCTTGGATGGTAATGTTAACACCTACATTGTCACAGAGCAAGGATTTGGTATGAAATTCGTACTCAATCTTGAGAAGGCTGGAACCAAGATTCAATCTGTCAAGCTCACCAACGCCATGGTTAAGCCAGAGAGATTCGACAGCTACAAGGTACTTGTTGACAAGACTACATGCGGTGTAACTTCTGATTCCGTAGGCCTTGGTCAAGAGGTAACAGTAACTTGTGGTGTTGCACCAGACTACGTTAGCGGACAGGTTGTTACTATTGAGACAACAAAGAACACCAATTTGTAACTCGCTGAGGTTAGAGTCATTGGAACTGATGATACTCAAGATGCCATTGACAGAGCACTCAGAAATAACGCTGGAGCTTCATGCAACAAGGACAATTACAACTCATGCTACAACAAATTGGCCCTTGCTAGACACAACGATTTCAGAGAGGGCCACGAGAACAAACTCGGGGAGGATAAATACGCTGTAACTCCTCTGCTCATCAACGATGTTGCCTTGGCCAAGAAACTTCAAAAGCAAATGGATGAAACCACTTTCGCTGGAGAGAGTTCAATCACTGTTCCACCGAACTGCCAGATGAACTACTACGAAGAGAAAGACGTTGCTTTAGTTTCCCAGCTTGACAAGAACCACCGTGCCACTGAATACTGGTATGGTGGTAGAGGACACTATGACTATGACAACGGCAAGCTCAAGTCTGGACTCACAACTGCGGAGACGAAACTTGGAGAACAATTCACCAGAATGATGTGGAGCTCAACCATGATGGTAGCTTTCGGTATTAAGAAGCGACACGTTGCTGCTTGGTATTGCAACCCACCTCAGGCTCCTTTCAATTCAAATGCATATGGTGTCCCAACAGACCAGAAAGCGCCAACCTTCAAGCAAAATGTGATGAAACCCTGCGTGGTAGTCTCTACTGACAGCAAAGGACAGATCACCTACATGTACAACAAGTGCTTCAATGACAGAGAGACCAAGGCTCACAACGCAAAGAGAGCAATCCATGTTGTTGAAAAGCTTACCAATAACGCAGGTATTGCCAGAGAGATCCAGAAGATCCTGAACGGTATGCCAAGAGGAGAGCCAGTAGCCATGCCAACCGCAAGTAAGAGACCAGTCAGCCCACCTGGCGAGGACCAAATCAAGTTGAGAGACTGCGGAGAAAGTGTCTTCACAACAGCAAATGTGCTGAAATTACTCACTGACAGCCTCGCCACCGAAGGATGGTACGCAGGTATTGCTATGTATGACTTTGACAACCACAGACCTAGAAGCCCACCAGACCGAAAATACTCAGACCAATTCACACAAATGGTGTGGGCAAGCACAAAGCACATTGGTTTCGGTGTTCGAGGTGACACTGTAGTAGCTTGGTATTGCTCAAAGGGTGGCAACACTCCAAGAACTGCCTCACAGTTCCAACAAAATGTCAACCCAATTTGCATCACCGGCACTGGAGACCAGAGATGGTACTCATGCTACAACAAGAAAGCAACAGAGAGACACAACAGATACAGAATTGTGCACGGAACTGAGTCTACCGGTTTCACCAATGACGAGGGAGCTGCTAAGGCAATTCAAAAGATGCTTGATGCTGGAGACCTCATGAACAGTGCAGCCGACAGACCAGCAGCCTACCGAAGCTGCGGCCAAAACAAATTCACTGGCTCCTCAAACTACAACGTCATCTCAACAGATGCCGCCACAGACAAATGGTATGATGATGGTAAGAGACACTACAACTTCCAGGGAGGAAAGCCCAAGACCGACGCTGGTAAGATCAGTGCCTTGAGATTCACCTAAATCGTTTGGAAGGGAGTCCCAGGTAAGAAGGTTGGATTCGGTATCAAAGGCAAGGATGTGTATGCTTGGTACTGTGACCAGCCAGGTAACAGCCCAGACACCCCAGATGCCTTCAAGAAGAATGTATTCCAGGCTGGTAGCAAAGAACACTGCATTGATGACACCGTCAACATCTGCTACAACAAGAAGGAAACTCTATTCCACAATGACGTCAGAATCCTCCATGGATCTCCAGGCCTCACCTTCAATAGACCTCTTGCTAAAGCTGCCCAAACTTATCTGAAAGAGAAACTTGGAGCTTGCTAGGACCTCAAAGCATTCACAGGATCTACCAAGTCTGAGAGACCATACAAGTACTAAGACTGCAGTGAGAACTACTACACCGCCTTTGATGCCGAGAAATTGTTGGCTACCGATGCTGCCACCCAGCAATGGAGTGATGGTCAAGGCTATTGGGACTTCAACAAGGGTGCACCAATCGCCGGCTACACAGCCGGTAAGCAACTGCAAGCCGCACAATTCGCCACCATGGTCTGGAAGGGTACAAACCTCGCCGATACACACGACGTCGGTCATCTTGCCTACCCAGAGGGAATCACTCACGACGTTGGTTTCGGTCTTCACTGTGGAACCGTCTTGGCATGGTACTGCCCTAACAAGCCAGCCAAGCCAAACCTCAGAGAGAACCTTGAGAACGTGTGCAAGTCAGATGGAACATGCGCCGACTCAGACTACATCTGCACCAAGGAAGGCTACGATAAGTGCTATAACCAGATGGCCTTGGATGGTCATAACCAAAAGAGAGCTCTTCACTGTGCCAATCAGAAGCTTGAGCTCGATGTAGCCATGGCAAAGGCTCTCTAGAAGATGCTCAACGGGAAGCAGGCTAGAACAGCCAAGGCTGACAGACCAGAAGCTTACAGAGATTGCTACGAGAACTTCTTCCAGGATCCAAAGCTCAGTGAAGGACGAGTCAGAGAGACCAACGCTGCCACCGACGCTTGGTATGCTGGCAAAGATAAGTATGACTTCGACACCGGCTTGGGTAAGCCAGCATCAGTTGGAAAAGACGAGTACCAGCCATTCACTGCTATCGTCTGGAAGGGTGCAACTGCCAATGACAGATTCAAGGTAGCCTTCGCTAGAAAGTTCAACACTGTTGTCGCCTGGTATTGCCCTGTTACCAAAGGATCCGCTGGAGTTAACTCTGTCGGCTTCAGAACCAATGTCTTGCACGAGTCTTGTCCAAAGGAGTGCCTTGACGATCTTGCTGGTGACAAATTCTATAAATGCTACCAAACAGCCGCAACTGCAGCCCACAATGTCAAGAGAAGGGAGCACCTTGTGCCAGACCTCACAATTGACTATGACCTTGCCAAGAAAGCTCAAGCTTATGCTGAGCAATACCAAGCAGGTACATTACCAGAGCCACCACAGAAAACTGACAACTGCTATCTGAATCACTGGAAGGCTGGATTACTTGCCGAAGCAGCCGACGCCCAGCAAGCAACCGACCAGTGGTACGAGAAGAACAGAGAGTATGACTTCACCAAGAAGATCATGCAACCAGCTGCCCGTGCCTTCACTGCCATGATTTGGAGAAGCTCAACTAAGGTAGGATTTGGCCGCGCTGGCTACAATGTCGTTGCCCTCTACTGTGATACCAGAGGTAATGATGAGGGACGATTTGCATGCAACGTCTGTCCAAAGGGAGTTGGATGTGACATCAATAGCTGCCCAATGCCACAGACTGTTTGTTCAACCGATGATGGTCTAGGAAATGCCGAGATCTCTCTCAGCACAGACAGAGCCAGCATGAGAATCATTGCTACAGTTAAGAGAGGTCAGGTCTTCAGCCTTGCCCTCGGCAGTGAATAACTCGTTGAGTCTGACTTGATTGTCTTCACAGCCGGAACTACTGCTGCTGCCTCCACCGTGGTTGATAGCAGAGCTCCCCAGGGCGGAGGTGCACCAAGAGCCCAGTCTCAGAGTGCAATCCAGGCACCTACTACCACTGAGATCAAGGGAGGATTCATCAGATTCGACATCACAAGAAGATTGAGCCCAGGCCTTGCGGATCACTATGACTTCGTCAAGGGAAGGACTCACAGCTTGGGATGGGGACAATACAGAACCGCTGATTTCAACTTCCTCAATGACAAAGGAACCTGTACCTTGAGCCTCAGTGACCTCACTCCTGTTTCCCCAGCAGGACGTTGCCCAGCTTCCAAGAGAGACAGTACAACTGACACTTCTAGACAAGAAGATTGCTCACCCAAACTCAGTACGCCATGCTATGACTCTAGAGGACAGTACGCAAACAGCAAATGTCCAACTGGAAACTCTTGCGCAAGATGGGTTGTAACCAGAGCAAATGGTGGTGGCTTCTACCTCGATGGATGCCTCCTGACTCAGTACTGTGGAAGTGTAGGACTCTACAAGGGCAAGCAAGTGAAGTATGAATGTCCAAACCCAGCAGGTACTAAAGATCCAGTGGGTCCAGTCGTGCCAGCTGGCAGACAAGGAACCAGATGTACCCTGCAGCAGGAGAACGATGTGAACAACAGAAAGAGGGCACCAACATGCTCAAGCTTCAGAGCTTGCGCTAACCCAAGAACAAATGAAGCCGACGACTCATCTTGTGAAGCCAATGAGCGTTGCGCTAAATACGCATGGAAGGGCTCAAGTGGCTCAGTCTATGCCTACCAACACGCTTGTGTCCTCAAGAAGTATTGTGGACAACAAGATGCTAGTCTTTCCGGCTGGGACTTTGACGGCTCTAGATACGACTACAGCACCGTCCTCGAGTGCCGTGCTGGACAAGACATTGGACCTGTTCAACCAACCTGTACTGGAGGCCAAGTCCTCACAAACGGAAGATGCGAATGCCCATATGGTCAGAGACTTCAAGGTGGTGTATGCATTACTGTGCCATTGGGACCAACCTGTCTTCCACTCCAATTCACCCAGAATGGTTAATGCGTCTGTCCATCAGGCCTAGTGAAAACCAACACAGGACTGGGTTGTGAGGCCGGAATCACATGTTTGTCAGCTCAGACTCTCGTCGGAGGACAATGCACGTGCCCAAGCGGCCAGGAAATCATTCCAAATGCGCCAGGATGTCAAGTGAGACGTCCAAGATGCCTGACTAACCAGAGATTAGATGCCAACGGACAGTGCCAATGCCCAGCTGGTTAAGTGAAGACCCAATGGGAGCCAGGATGCTACTCAGCAGGCCCAAGCTGCCTCTCCGGACAAAGCTTGGTAGGTGGAGTTTGCACCTGTCCAGCTGGTCTCATGAAGACAACCACTGGTACAGGATGCCAGGCACAGGCTCCTCGATGCCTTCCAGGCCAGTACACAGATGCCTCAGGCAGATGCGCCTGTCCACCAGGACAAACCATGGTCACTACTGGAACTGGCTGTGTTGCCGCCGTGCAACAAAGATGCTACGGAGTCCAGAGATATGAGAATGGAAGATGTGTTTGCGGATTTGGTGAGAGAGTCATCAACTACGGTGCAGGTTGTGAGCGCACCCAGACACAAACTCCAACTTGCCTCTCAGGCCAGACTCTAGTCGCTGGAGCTTGTACCTGCCCACCAGGAGCCACTGTCGTGACCTACAGCCCTGGTTGTGAGTACAGCGTGCCAAGAGCATGCAACCCAAATCTTGAGGTTCGAGCCGCGGATGGAAGTTGCTCTAGATGTCCAGCCTATCAGAGACCAGAGGCTGGCGTTTGCTCTTCACCAAATTGTGGTCCCTCAGGATTCCTTGACCGTAACGGTCTTTGCTTCAGGTGTACCAGTGGAACTGTAGCAACTGCAGACGGCAGAGGCTGTAGATGGCCAGGAAGATCTCTCTTGCTCGGAGATGACGTCGAGACCGAGGCGACTCTGAGTGAGGAGGAGGCCCACCAGTTCTACCTGGACGAGGCGAAGAACATCAAGTCGATGACTCCTTGAGGATGATGGGGATGATACATTAAAATTCAAGTAATTCAATTTAGATTTAAAATTAAAGTTACCCTTTAA
>Ga0256412_1000113_pt1 | contig 11709 bp, 21 predicted proteins | sample WCR_74metaT_FD_190055 | JGI IMG/M metagenome (GOLD analysis project Ga0256412, IMG submission 190055) | Metatranscriptome of seawater microbial communities from Monterey Bay, California, United States - WCR_74 (Metagenome Metatranscriptome) | ecosystem: Environmental > Aquatic > Marine > Coastal...
GCTCATGGCTCAATTGGCCAGTGTCAAACTCCTGGAAGAGTTTGGAAAGGGAAGAAAATGTCTGGTCATATGGGGCACGAAACAAAAACTATTCAAAGTTTAAAATTAATGGGAGCAGATGTTCAGAATAATTTGCTTTATGTAAAAGGTGCAGTCCCTGGTTTTAATGGATCTACACTAAAAATTACCCCTGCGGTGAAACAAAAATGAAATTAGACTTATTAAATATCGATAACAAAAAAACCGATGTTCAAATTTCTGATACAACTTTTGGTAAAGAATTTAATGAAACCCTAGTTCATCAAGCTGTAGTTACATATCTAGCTGGTTCTAGACAAGGCTCTCACAAACAAAAGACTAGATCGGAAGTAAGAGGCGGCGGTAAAAAACCATACCGACAAAAAGGAACTGGTAGAGCAAGAGCAGGAACAATTAGAAGTCCTATCTGGAGAGGTGGTGGAGTAACTTTTGCGGCAACACCAAGAGATTACTCTAAAAAAATTAATAAGAAAATGTATAGAGCTGCAATTAGCTCTATATTTTCTGAATTACATAGGCAGAATCGTTTGATAGCCATTGAGCAGCCTAAATTTGATGCACCTAAAACCAAAGATATGAACAGCTTTCTTCAGCAATTCAATCTTAATAATGTGCTTATCATTCTTGATGAGATGGATACAAATTTGTACCTTTCAGCTAGAAATATTCCTCATGTAGATGTAGTAACTGTTAAAGAAATTAACCCTGTTATTTTATTAAGATCTGAAAAAGTTGCCGTTACTCCTGCTGCATTCAAGTTAATTGAGGCTTGGGTCTAATGAATAAAGAAAAATTACTTACATTAATTCATTCACCATATATTACTGAAAAGGCTACATCTATAGGAAGCTTAAATCAGGTTGTATTTAAAGTGGACTTATCTGCATCTAAATCAGAAATCAAAAAAGCTGTTGAAGATTTATTTGATGTTCAAGTTGAAAGTGTCACCACATCAACACAAAAAGGCAAAACAAAAAGAAACAGATTTGGAATATATAAAAGATCAGATTACAAAAAAGCCTTTATTTCATTGAAAGAAGGTTCTGAGATTCAATTTGAGGGTATTAGTTAATCATGGCAGTAATAAAAGCAAAACCAACTAGTCCAGGTAGAAGAGGTGTTATCTCGATCAAGTCTGATCTATATAAAGGTCGGCCTCATAAAGCTTTACTTGAAAAAAAATCAAAAAATGGCGGAAGAAATAATAATGGCAGAATTACAGTCAGACACCAGGGTGGTGGGCATAAGCAGCATTACAGAGTAATAGACTTTAAAAGAGATAAGTTAGATGTGCCAGCTGTTGTAGAAAGAATTGAGTACGATCCGAATAGATCTGCGCACCTAGCCTTGCTTAAGTATGCTGATGGTGAAAGAAGATACATTATTGCTCCAAGTAAGATTAAGCTAGGAGATCCCGTGCTTTCAGCCGATCAAACAGAAATGAAGGCCGGTAACTGTATGAAATTAGCAAATATCCCTTTGGGAACAACAATTCATTGTGTAGAAATGAAGCCTGGTAAAGGAGCTCAAATTGCAAGAAGTGCTGGTACATCTGCAAGATTGGTTGCAAAAGAGGGAATATACGCAACATTAAGATTGCAATCTGGGGAAATGAGAAAAATCTTATCAGCTTGTAAAGCAACCCTAGGAACTGTCTCAAATCAAGAAAATAACTTACGTTCATTAGGTAAGGCGGGAGCTAAAAGATGGAGGGGTGTGAGACCTACAGTCAGAGGTGTAGCTATGAATCCAGTTGATCATCCTCATGGAGGCGGAGAGGGAAGGACTTCTGGTGGAAGACACCCATCGACACCTTGGGGTATACCGACTAAAGGCTATAAAACAAGAAAAAATCAACGAACAGACGATCTGATTGTTAGAAGAAGAGCTAAAAGGAAATAGTAATGCCTAGATCACTTAAAAAAGGACCATTTATTGATTTATCACTGCAAAAGGCAGTTGATAAAGCTATTAGTGAAAATAGCAAGAGACCAATTAAAACTTGGTCAAGACGATCTATGATCAGTCCGGCCATGGTTGGCTTAACGATATCTGTACACAACGGAAGGCAGCATGTCCCTGTATACATTAATGAAGATATGGTTGGTCACAAACTAGGTGAATTTGCTATTACAAGAACTTTTAGAATGCATTCAGGTGATAGGAAGGCAAAATAATGGAAACAAGAGCTTATTTAAAAGGTACTAGATTATCTGCTCAAAAAGCAGGTCTAGTTGCTGATGTTGTTAGAGGTAAATCAGTTCATGCCGCGATGGACTTTCTTACTTTTCATAAACAAAAAGCATCGGCTGTAATTAAAAAACTTTTAGAATCTGCAATTGCAAATGCTGAGCACAATGACAAGGCCGATATTGATTTATTGGTTGTGAAGTCAGTCATTGTGAATCAGGGCATGAGACTCAAAAGAATGAAGCCTCGTGCAAGAGGCAGGGCTGACAGAATAATTAAGCCTACTTGTCATATTGAAATCATATTATCGGATCAGGAGAAGTAATGGGTCAAAAAGTTCATCCAACTGGCTTTCGACTTGGTGTTATCAAGAAGCATAATGCTTTGTGGTATGCAAAAGGAAAATCTTTCAGAGAGAATCTTATTGAAGATCTCAAGGTAAGAAATCATATCAAGGATAGATTAAGATTTTCTTCAATAAGCAAAGTAGAGCTTGAAAGGTCTGCTCAAAATTTTGTTGTAAACATTCATACATCAAGACCTGGCATTATTATTGGTAAAAAGGGTGAAGAGATTGAATCTTTGAAGGCTTCAGTGCAAAAGATTGTTACTTTGCCAGTTCAAGTCAACATAAAAGAAGTTAGAAAACCAGACCTTGATGCAACAATACTTGCTGAAGGAATTGCTCAACAATTAGAGCGAAGAGTTCAATTTAGAAGAGCTATGAAGCGAGCTGTACAAAGCGCTATGAGACAAGGTGCTAAAGGAATTAGAACAGAAGTTTCTGGTAGATTGGGTGGAGCGGAGATTGCCAGGGCCGAATGGTATAGAGAGGGTCAGGTGCCACTGCATACTTTAAGGGCAAACATAGACTATGGAGTAGCAGAAGCCGCAACTACATATGGATTAATTGGTGTGAAGGTTCATGTATATACAGGTGAAGTTTTAGGTGATCCTTTTAAAGATGAGGATCAAGGAAGTTAATCATGTTACAGCCAAAACAAACAAAATTTAGAAAGATGCATAAGGGCCGAAATAGAGGCCTTGCTCAATCAGGAAATACCATTGCTTTCGGTGAGTATGCTTTAAAAGCTACGACTAGGGGTAGAATCACAGCTCGCCAGATTGAGTCGGCAAGAAGAGCGATGACTCGGTCAATTAAACGTGGTGGTAATATTTGGATTCGCATATTTCCTGACAAACCCATCACCAAAAAGCCATTAGAAGTAAGAATGGGTAAAGGAAAAGGCAATGTTGAATATTGGGTAAGCCTTGTTCAACCTGGAACAGTTTTATATGAGATGGCTGGTGTATCAGAAGAGGTAGCTAGAGAGGCTTTTAAGCTTGCAGCAGCTAAGTTACCAGTCAGAACTACATTTATTAAAAAGGCATTATAAAAATGGCAAAGTTAACAAGTGATCTTAAAGACCTTCGCAATAAAGATATTAAAGCTCTTGAGAGTTTAGTTTTAGAAATTAGAGAAAATCAATTTAAGAATAGGATGAAGCATAAAACTGGCCAGCTTAATGAATCGCATTTGTTAACAGTTGACAGAAAAAAGATTGCTCAAATAAAAACTATTATTAACGAAAAAAAATCTGAGGAAGCACCTGCATGAGTACTAATCCAAGACAGCTTACCGGCGTAGTTATTAGCGATAAAGCTGATAAAACAATAACTGTAAAAGTTGAGCGCAAAGTGAAGCATCCTACATATAGTAAAATTATGAAGCGCTCTACAAAAGTTCATGCTCATGATGAAGGTAATACTGCCAAGATCGGTGATGTTGTTACAGTGCAAGAATGCAAACCTTATTCTAAGTCTAAAACTTGGAAGCTTCTTTCTGAAGAACAAGCTATTGCTTCCGCAGAAGAGATTCAGGAGGTTCAGTCATGATCCAAATGCAATCTATACTAACCATAGCTGATAACAGTGGGGCCAGAAGTGTTATGTGCATCAAGGTGCTTGGTGGCTCAAAGAGACGTTATGCAAATATCGGCGATGTTATAAAGGTAGCAATCAGAGAAGCGATACCAACTGGCAAAGTAAAAAAAGGTCAGGTTGTTGATGCATTAGTAGTGAGAACAAAAAAAGGCGTAAGGAGAAGAGATGGCTCCTTAATTAAATTCGACGAAAATGCAGCTGTTTTAATTGGTGGTAACAAAGCCCCAATTGGTACTAGGGTTTTTGGACCAGTGACTAGAGAACTCAGAGATGGCAAGCATATGAAAATTTTATCACTAGCCCCGGAAGTTTTGTAATGAGAAAAAATATTGAAACAGTAACGAAATTAAGAACCGGTGACGAGGTTATTGTTATTGCTGGAAAAGACTTAGGAAAAAAGGGCACTGTTCAAAAAATTTCTAAGTTTAATAATAAAGCAGTAATTACAGGCATTAATATGATGAAAAAACATACTAAGCCTAATCCGCAGCTTGGAGAAACAGGTGGCATAGTTGAAAAAGAGGCTGCAATTAATCTTTCAAATGTCGCAATTTGGAATCCAAAGCAAAAAAAAGCAGACAGAATTTCATTTCAAATAGATGGAGATAAGAAATTAAGAGTTTACTCATCAGATAAAAAAGAAATCAAATCATGAATTTAAAAGAAACCTTCAATAAAGAATTACTGCCTCAGTTACAAGAGACATTGGGCATTGATAATATTATGGCTGTGCCAAAACTTACCAAAGTAGTTATCAACATGGGCGTTGGAGAAGCTTTAACTGATAAAAAACATCTGGAATCTGCAGTAAATGATTTAGAGTTAATAGCTGGTCAGAAAGCAGTTATAACAAAAGCAAAAAAATCAGTTGCAAGCTTTAAACTTCGTGAGGGATGGCCAGTTGGATGCAAGGTTACATTACGAGGTGACCGAATGTATGACTTTGTAGAGCGCTTGGTAAATATTGCAATTCCAAGGGAGAGAGACTTTAGAGGGCTTAATCCTAAATCATTTGATGGTCAGGGCAACTACAGTATGGGTATTAAGGAGCAAATTATTTTTCCTGAAATTAACTATGACAATATTGACAAGATCCGGGGAATGGACATTTGCATAAATACATCAGCTTCTAACAAAGAAGATGCTAAAGCATTATTAGAAGTATTAAATTTCCCATTTAAAAAATAAGGTACAAGTAAATGACAAGAAAATCAGTAATAGCTCGAGATATCAAAAGACAAAAAACGGTAGACCGTTTTGCGGTGAAAAGGGCGGCATTGAAAGATGCATTTTTAAATCCTGAAAATTCATATGAAGAAAAAATGGCAGCTTTTGAAAAATTACAAAAGCTCCCTAGAAATGCAAGCCCCTCAAGAGTTACAAGAAGATGCTCTTTGACTGGCAGACCTCATGCTGTATATAGAAAATTTGGACTTAGTAGAATTAAATTACGTGAAGCTGCAATGCGCGGTGACATTCCTGGATTGGTTAAATCAAGTTGGTAATATTATGAGTTTTCAAGACCCTACATCAGATTGTTTGACAAGAATTAGAAACGGCCTCATGCGTGGTAAAAAGGTTGTAAATGCGCCCTTTTCTAAATTCAAGCATGAGCTAGTATCTTTGCTTGTGAAGGAGGGGTATTTGGTTTCATGTGAAAAAATTTCATTAGATGGCAAAGATTCATTAAGCATTTCTCTTAAATATATTAATGAGGCTCCTGCAATAAGAGAAATTAAAAGGGTTTCAAAACCTAGTTTAAGAAGATATTCATCGTCCTCAGATCTTCCTGAGGTTAAAAATGGATTAGGTATGTATGTGCTCTCAACTAACAAAGGGTTGATGAGTGATAAAGATGCCAGGTCTCAAAATATTGGTGGCGAAGTTATTTGTGAGGTCTTTTAATCATGTCTAGAGTTGCTAAAAATCCAGTATCAATTCCATCAGGTGTAGAAGTTACCTTGAATGAGAGGACTATTTCATTATCAGGTCCTAAAGGCAAATCTGAATTTGCATTTCCAGATTCAGTATCAGCAAGTCACGCAGATGATTTGGTTACTATTTCTTACGATGAATCTTCTACAGAATCAACCGCACTTGCAGGCACAGCTCGATCTTTAATTAATAATATGGCTATCGGTGTTTCCGAAGGTTTTCAAAAAACATTATTGTTGGTAGGCGTTGGATACAGGGCTAAGGCTAACGGCAAGAAGTTAGAACTAACTTTAGGATTTTCTCACCCAGTTCATTATGAAATCCCTGAACAAGTTGATGTAGAAACACCATCTCAAACAGAAGTTATTCTAAAGAGTCATGACAAGCAAGTTTTAGGCCAGGTTGCTGCAGAAATTAGAGCATTTAGACCTCCAGAGCCCTATAAAGGTAAGGGTGTGAAATATGCAGATGAAAATATTAGAAGAAAAGAAGCTAAAAAAGCAGCAGGAGCATAATCAATGAACTCTAAATCAGACTCTAGAATAAGACGCGCAGCAAAAACTCGAATCAGAATCTCTCAGCAAGACAAGCCGAGATTATCTGTTTTTAAGTCATCTCAAAATTTATATGCTCAAGTTTTTGATTCCACTGGATCAACAGTTTTGGCATCAGCTTCAACAAATGAAAAGCAAGATAAGATTGCTGCAAATAATATAAGTTCAGCTAAAGCTATTGGGCAAAAAATAGCAGAAAGAGCAATTGAAGCAGGTATTAAAAAAGTAGTCTTTGATCGTTCAGGTTATAAATATCATGGCCGCATAAAAGCCATTGCAGAATCAGCTCGTGAAGCTGGATTGGAGTTTTAAAAAATGAGTCAACAAAATAATAGCTTGCAACAACAAGATGCCCTTGAAGAAAAACTTGTTCAGGTAAACAGAGTTGCAAAAGTTGTAAAGGGTGGTCGCATATTTGGGTTCACGGCTTTATGTGTTGTTGGTGATGGCAAGGGAAAAGTTGGGTTTGGAAGAGGCAAGGCAAAAGAGGTTCCAATTGCAATTCAGAAAGCTATGGAAAATGCTAGAAGAAATATGGTTGATGTGAGTTTAAATGCATCCACACTTTGGTATCCAGTGAAGGCAAAGCATGGTGCAGCTAAAGTTTATATGCAGCCTGCTGCAGAAGGAACAGGAATTATTGCTGGGGGAGCAATGAGAGCAGTATTAGAACTTGTTGGGGTTCAAAATGTTCTAGCTAAATGTTACGGATCAACGAATCCAGTGAACGTTGTAAGAGCCACGATCAATGCGTTGCGTTCAATGGAATCTCCCGAAGAAGTTGCTTTTAGAAGGGGCAAAAAGACAGCAGAAATATCATGAGTAATAAAACAATAGATATCAAACTTATTAAAAGCAGCATTGGCAGGCTACCAAATCATAAGAAATGTGTAAAAGGACTTGGTTTTAGAAAGTTACAGCAGACTGTAACTGTAGAAGATACACCAAGTAATCGAGGCATGATTAATAAAATTAGAGATATGTTGGAAGTTAAAGAGAGCTAATAATGGAAAATTCAGAAACAAATAATTCTTTGGGATTAAATACTCTTACCAGCACTGGCACGACAAAAAATAGAAAGCGTGTAGGAAGAGGTATTGGGTCTGGAACAGGTAAGACAGCAGGTAGAGGTCACAAAGGTCAAAAATCTAGATCAGGCGGGTCTATTGCCAGAGGTTTTGAAGGTGGTCAAATGCCCTTACAGCAAAGAATCCCTAAGTTTGGTTTTTCTTCAAGAGTAAATAGAAGTTTAAAAGAGGTTAACCTCAAAAATATAGCTTCCATGTCTGAAGTTAATATTGATACTTTGAAAGCTAAAAGAATTATTTCTCAATCAACTAAAAAAGTAAAAATTTTTGGTATCTGTGAGATTGCTCAGCCGATGACTGTTACTGGAATTCATGTAACTAAAGGTGCTCAGAAATCTATAGAAAAAGCTGGCGGAACAGTTGCATCGATTGAAGCAAAGCCAATTAAAGAAAAATTTATTAAAACTTCAAAAAAAACAGATACAAAAACTTCTAAGGCTAAAGAGGATTCTGCTGAGTAATTTATATGGCTGATCAAAATAAAGGAATGAGCGATTTATGGAGAAGGCTAAGGTTTGTCTTCATGGCCATTGTTGTTTATAGATTAGGGACTCATATTCCTATTCCAGGAATTGACCCTGCAAGACTAGCTGCTTTATTTGATCAAAATCAAGGAACCATTCTTGAGATGTTTAATTTGTTCTCAGGTGGCGCATTAGAAAGGATGAGTATATTCGCGCTAAATGTTGTTCCATATATCTCATCTGCAATTATTATGCAGTTATTTTCAAACTCCATCCCGTACTTACAAGAGCTAAAAAAAGATGGCCAAGCTGGTAGAAATCAAATTACTCAATATACAAGGTATGGGACTGTTGTATTAGCCTTTATTCAAGCTTCAGCATTAGCAGTAACGCTTGGAGCAAGCGGTCTTGCATATGAGCCTGGAACCTCTTTTTTCATTTCGGCAGTCTTTAGTGTCGTTGCAGGAACAATTTTTTTAATGTGGCTTGGAGAACTAATTTCTGAACGTGGAATTGGAAATGGAATATCAATCATTATTGCTACAAGTATTTTGACTGGAATTCCTGGGGCAATTGGTCAGGCATTAGAACAAGCTCGCCAAGGTGATCTAAATATATTATTGCTTATTGGCATCGGTGTTATAGCAATGTTAGTTATAGCTGTCGTAGTATTTATTGAAAGAGGGCAAAGACGCATCACAGTTAATTATGCGCAAAGACAGCAAGGCAGAAAATTAATGCAAGCTCAAGCTAGTCACTTACCTTTTAAAGTTAATATGGCTGGTGTAATTCCAGCTATTTTTGCTAGCACATTTTTACTTTTTCCTGCTTCACTCTCTACATGGTTTGGGCAAGCTGAATCTTTTGGTTTTTTGCAAACAATCTCTTTAGCACTTAACCCAGGACAGCCTTTATATATACTTACTTTTTCAGCTCTTATTATTTCATTTTGTTTTATATGGCTTGCTTTAACTTTTGATACAAAAGAAGTAACAGATAATCTTAAAAAATCTGGAGGATTTGTTCCTGGAATCAGGCCGGGAGAGCAAACAGCTGCCTACGTTGACAGTGTTTTAGCAAGATTAACTGTATTTGGCAGTATATATTTGACGCTAATATGCTTGCTTCCTTTGGCTTTAATAAATTTTGCTGGAGTATCATTTTACTTAGGTGGAACTTCTGTATTAATTATTGTTGTTGTATTGATGGACTTTATGTCTCAAGTTCAGTCTCACATGATGTCAAATCAATACTCCTCTCTACTAAAAAAAGCTAATTTAAAAAACTATAAAAGATAATTATGAAAGTAAGAGCATCAGTTAAAAAGATTTGTAGAAATTGTAAAACAGTTAGGCGTAAAGGAGTTTTGTATGTGATTTGCAAAACTGATCCTAAACATAAACAAAAGCAAGGTTAAAAAATATGGCTAGAATCGCAGGCGTAAACGTACCAGAAAATAAGCATCTTGAGATTGCTCTTACACACATATATGGAATTGGTAAGAAAACTGCTCAGGATATTTGTATCAGTGTGAAATTAGATTATTCGAAGAAGATTTCTGATCTCTCAGAAGAACAAGTTGAGAAAATTAGAACAGCAGTTGCAGAATATACTGTTGAGGGTGATCTTAGACGATCAGTCAGCACAAATATTAAAAGATTAATGGACCTAGGTTGTTATAGAGGAATAAGGCACAGACGAAAGCTTCCTGTCCATGGACAAAGAACAAAAACTAACGCAAGGACTCGCAAGGGCCCTAAAAAACCAATGAGGGCATAATCGATGGCTACTGGAAAGAAAGTTAAAAAAGTAATTTCAGATGGCATTGCTCATATACATGCCTCTTTTAATAACACAATTATTACCATTACCGATAAGCAAGGTAATGCTGTTTGTTGGGCTACATCAGGCGGTTCTGGTTTTCGTGGCTCAAGAAAAAGTACTCCCTTTGCGGCTCAGATAGCAGCTGAAAAAGCAGGAAATGCAGCAAAAGAGTTTGGCATGATCAACTTAGATGTAAAAGTTCGAGGTCCAGGAGGCGGAAGAGAGTCTGCAATCAGATCATTGAATTCATGCGGTTTAAAAATTAAAAGTATTACGGATGTCACCCCATTGCCTCACAATGGATGCCGTCCTTCTAAGAAACGTAGGGTATAGGAGAGTTAAATGGCAAGATATAGAGGTCCATCATTAAGATTATCAAGAAGAGAAGGCACAGACCTTTATCTGAAAAGTGGCGCAAGAGCCATTGAATCAAAATGTAATATGGAAACGGCACCAGGTGTTCATGGTCTCAGACGTGGCAGACTATCAGACTATGGTGTTCAGCTTCGTGAAAAGCAAAAGGTTAGAAGAATGTATGGTGTTCTAGAGAAGCAGTTTAGAAATTATTATAAAAAAGCTTCAAAATCAAAAGGTAATACAGGTGAGAATCTTTTAAGCTATCTTGAGCAAAGATTAGATAATGTTGTATATCGCATGGGGTTTGCATCAACGCGAGCAGAAGCTCGACAACTTGTATCTCATAAAGCTTTTCATTTAAATGGTGCCACGGTCAATATCCCTTCGTATCAAGTTCAACCCGGTGATGAGCTTGAGGTAAGAGAGAAATCTAAAACACAATTAAGAATTAAGAGCGCATTAGATTTGTCCAATCAAAGAGAAGCCTGTGAGTGGCTTGAAGTAGATTCTAAAACTCTCAAGGGTGTATTCAAATCTGTTCCTGATAGAACTGATTTAAGTGCTGAAATTAATGAAAATCTCATTGTTGAGCTTTATTCAAAATAATTATTTATAAACATAAAAACGGAAGGAAATTATGGAAACATCAGTAATAGATCTTTTAGTCCCAACTGACATACAGGTTGACGATCAAGATAACAATACATCTAAAATTACTTTAGAACCATTGGAGAGAGGTTTTGGTCATACTCTGGGCAATGCATTAAGAAGAATACTTTTATCTTCTATGCCTGGTGCAGCTATAACAGATGTCACAATCGATGGCATTTCTCATGAATACTCTACAATAGAAGGTGTAAGGGAAGATGTAATTGATATTCTATTGAATCTCAAAGACATGCCTATTAGCTTAATTGAGGGCACTAGTGCAGTAATTAAATTAGATGTTTCAGGTCCTTGTGAGGTGACTTCTAACTCATTTGAAGTTCCTGGTAATGTCGAGTTACCTGATGATGAACATCATGTGGCTTCATTGATAGATAAGGTTAGCTTATCTCTTTCAGCAACAGTAAAAACAGGAAGAGGGTATGAGCCAGCCGACGCAAGAAATGAAGAAGAAACCGCAGTCGGTGCGCTAAAAGTCGATGCCTCTTTCAGTCCGGTGAGAAGGGTTGCTTATAATGTAGAAAATGCTCGTTTTGAAAAAAGAACTGATCTAGATAAGTTAATTGTTGAATTGGAAACAGATGGCACGCTTGATCCCAAGAAGGCAATAGAACATGCTGCAACTATAATGCAGCAACAGCTAGCAGC
>Ga0256412_1000114_pt1 | contig 11682 bp, 24 predicted proteins | sample WCR_74metaT_FD_190055 | JGI IMG/M metagenome (GOLD analysis project Ga0256412, IMG submission 190055) | Metatranscriptome of seawater microbial communities from Monterey Bay, California, United States - WCR_74 (Metagenome Metatranscriptome) | ecosystem: Environmental > Aquatic > Marine > Coastal...
CCATGGCATAGTTGGTCCATGTTTTGGATCTGATGGTCTTTGACTTCTCATCGAAGAAGAATTGTTGCTGGGTGACATTGTTTCTCCATCTCTTAAGACGAAGGTGTGTGGCACCAATGCACTCTACAACTCTGTTAAATGGAAGTTAAGAGACGAAGTAGAATGGTCTGTTGATGTGGAAGCCGAATTCTTCATTGAGTCCTTTTGTTTCAGTTTTTGCAGCTTGATCAACATAGAGAACCTTCCATTTCTGATTTGTTCCATTCTTATTATTTTCAAGACCAACTGGGTTTCCCTCCTCATCTTTGTTATTTGTAACATCAAGGACCTTATTGTTTGACCAATTAATGAATTGGTCCTTCTCAAATTTGAATAATTACCACCATCTTGAATTAGTGCTCCAGATTTGCATTCTGCCTGTTCTGCCTGAGCTCACAATATCAAATGATTGGTTATTTAATCTAGTCTTGATTGTCATGGATTTTTGGTCAAACCACCATTATTAGGTTTTTCTGCCATTTGGAGTCTTAATGACCATGTTTCTATTGTTGATCAAATCTAGGTATCTGTTTTGAGAAAGTTGAGAAACAATGTAGAAAGTTCTGTCAACGTACAGACCGAACTTTTTGTTGAGCTCACCTTTCTTTGGTTCTTCTTTGTATTCATCAACATAGATGATGTCCCATTGTTGGTGAAGTTATGATCCTTTGTTTCCAGTAACAATGTTTCTGTTTTCAGCATCTTCTCCACCTTGAACTTCCACGATCTTTCCTTTCTCATTCACAATATTTGCTCCTTCGTATCTCCAAAGTTACCACCATCTTGAATTAGTAGTAGTGCATCTGATGTTGGTTGAGCCTCCATTGCTTTGAATGTCAAGTGAGTGGGACTTCCAGTAGTTGTTCTTGATGGTCTTGGAGACTTAATCGAAGTACCATTGCTGAGCAGCAACGTTCTTTCTCCATCTCTTGAGCCAGACATTGTTAGCACCGTGGCACTCAGCAACTCTATTCATTGGGAGTCTAGAAACAATGTAGAATGGTCTATTGATGTGGAATCCAAAGTCTTTGTTGAGACCCTTGGTTGGATCAGCTTTCATTTCATCAACATAGGTCACAGTCCATTGTTGATTCTTACCATTGTTGTTCTTATAGACACCAACTTTGCTGCCTTCTTCATCTTTGCTACCTGTAACATCAAGAACTTTGCTGTTATTCCAATTGATGAATTGTCCGTTTTCATATTTGAAAACTTACCACCAACCAGAGTTAGTGCTCCAGATTTGCATGTTTTAGGTCTTTCCTGAGTTTTGAATGTCCCAAGATTGGTTATTCATTCTTGTTCTAATGGTGAGAGAGGCTTGGTGGAAGTACCATTGTTAGGTATTTCTTCCGTTTGGAGTCTTGATAACCATGTTTCTGTTGTTGATTAAGTCAAGATATCTGCCATCAGGTAAAGCTGAGATAATATAGAATGTTCTTTCAACATAGAGTCCGAATCTTTCATTCATCTCTCCTTTTACTGGTTCTCCTTTCCACTCATCAACATAGATAATGTCAAATTGCTGGTTGATTCTTCCGTGCTTGTTCATGGCAATGATGTTTCTGTTTTCGTTATCATATCCACCATCAACATCCATAACTTTGTTGTGCTCATTGACGATGAAAGCACCATCAAGTTTGAACATCTAACCATCTTGAGTTGATGCCAGATGTCATTCTGATGTTGTTGGATTTGCCATTGCTTTGAATTTCCATAGCATAGTTGGTCCATTAGTTAGATCTGATAGTCTTAGTCTTGGCATCGAAGTAGAACTGTTGAGTTTTATTGTTCTTCTTCCATCTATTGATACGGACGTGAACAGCACCATGGCATTGAACAACTCTTTGGAATGGGAGTCTAGATCTGATGTAGAATGGTCTGTTTCTGTGGAATCCAAAATCTTCATCAAGCCCTTTGGTTAAAATTGCTTCAGCTTTATCAAGATAAACGACCTTCCATCTCTGGTTAGAACCGTTATGTCTCTTGTGCATGTGTACATTTCTGGCTTCCTCGTCTTTGTTTCCATCTACGTCGAAGACAAGGTTGTTCTTGACGTTGGAGATGAATTCACCTTCGTAGACAAACAATTACCACCAGCCGGAGTTAGTGTTCCATAGCTCTAGGTTTCCAGATTTGCCTGAGTTTTGGATACTGAGAGACTTGTTGGTCATCCTGCTCTTCACAGTCTTGGAGTACTGGTCGAAGTACCAGACTTAGCCCTTGTTACCATTTTGAGTCTTAATGACAACATTTCTTCCGTCAATGACTTCGAGGTATCTGTTGGATTTCATTTGCGATACGACGTAGAAGTCTCTCTGCACATAGAAACCAAACTCTTTGTTCAATTGACCCTTGGTTGGTTCGGCGGGGTATTCATCAGCATAGACGAGGTCCCAAAGCTGATTAATCTTACCGTGCTTGTTGTGGGCAATGATGTTTCTGTTTTCAGCATCAACATTGTTTGAAATGTCCCAGACTTGTCCACGTTCATTCACCATCATTTTGGCTTGGTATCTGAACATTTGCATCCATCTAGAGTTAATGCCTGAAGTCATTCTAATGTCTTTTCCACGTAACTCAACAGCATAGTTCTTCCATTGTTGAGATCTGATGGTCTTGCTGACTCCGTCGAAGAAGAATTGCTGAGCAACTCTTCCCTTGGTATATCTCTTTAAGGCAACGTTAGAAGCACCGACACATTCAGCAACTCTTTTCATTGGAAGTCGTGAAACCAAGTAGAATGGTCTATTGATATGGAATCCAAATTCTTTGTTGAGTCCTGAGGTTGGCTCTTTGTCAGCCTTGTCCAAGTAAACAACTTTCCATCTTTGAGCAGCTGATCCGTTTGAGGATGAAACCATAGTGTTTGTACCTTCCTTGTCTTCAGAATTGATCACAGAAAGTACCTTGTTGTTTTGCAGGTTCTAGAATTGATTTCCACTGTAAATGAACAATTGTTACCAACTAGAATTGGTTCCTTGTGATTGCATCTTGTTTGTATTAAAGATGTTGAATGATCTGTTGGTGGCCTTGCACTTGATTGTCAAAGACTTTTGGTCGAAGTACCAGGTTTGTTGTGTTCTACCATTTCTTGTTTTGATTGCCAATTCATGGGTGTAACTGTCTTCCAAATATCTATGCTCTGGTAGTTCTGAGATAATGTAGAATGGTCTCTCTACATAAAGTCCGAACTTCTCATTAAGCTCTCCTTTGACTGGGTCTTTTGGATATTTGTCAGCATAGACTACTCTCCACTGTTGATTGACTCTTCCGTGCTTGCTGTGGACAATAACATTTCTATTTTCAGCATCAACGCCTCCTTGAACATCCAAGACTTTTCCTCTCTCATTCACGATGAATTGACCTTGTTGCTTGAACAATTGCCACCATCTTGAATTGATGCCAGATGTCATTCTAAGATTGCTTGAGCCTCCATTGGATTGGATCTCCATGCCGTAATTCTTCCATTGTTGAGATCTGATGGTCTTTGATACTTCATCGAAGTAGAATTGCTGAGCAACTCTTCCTTGAGCGTATCTCTTGATCACAATATTGTTGGCTCCGATGCACTCAGCAACTCTATTCATTGGAAGTTCAGATACAAGATAAAATGGTCTGTTGATATGGAAACCAAATTCTTCGTTAAGTCCTGATGTTTAAGTCTTTTCAGCTTGATCAAGATAGATGATCTTCCATTTTTGGTTTTTACCCTTATTGTTGTTGCCAACAATAACTGGTCTACCCTCTTCATCTTTGTTGCCTTGAACATCAATGACCTTGTTGTTTTGAATGTTCACAAATTGATCTCCAGTGAATTTGAAGATTTACCACCATTGACTGTTTGTGCTCCAGATTTAGAAGTTTTGGTTTCTTCCTGAATTCTGGATATCCCAAGATTGATTGTTAAGTTTGGTCTTGATAGTCAATGTTTTCTGATCAAAGTACCAGATTTGAGTCTTTCTTCCGTTTGGAGTCTTGATGACCATGTTTCTGTTGTTGATCAAGTCAAGGTATCTATTTGATCCCATCTGCGAGACAACATAGAATGGTCTTTCAACATAGAGACCATATTCTTCGTTGAGTTCTCCTTTTCCTGGTTCACCCTTCCATTCATCAGCGTAGATAATATCAAATTACTGATTGATTCTTCCATGCTTGTTATAGACTTGAACATTTTGGTTTTCAACATCTCTGTTTCCAGTGATGTCCATTACCTTTCCTTTTTCATTGGTGATGAAAGCATTCTCTTCATATCTGAAAAGTTACCACCATCTTGAATTGGTTGTTGTACATCTAAGGTTGGCTGACCCACCATTACTTTGGATATCAAGAGAGTGAGATTTCCAAAGATTGCTTTTGATGGTCTTGGAAATGTTATCGAAGTACCATTATTGGCCCATAGCATTCTTTCTCCATCTTCTTAGGTTGACATTGTTAGCTCCAACGCACTCAACAATTCTCTTCATTGGGAGTCTTGATCTGATATAGAATGGTCTATTGATGTGGAATCCCCAATCTTTGGCAAGTCCTTTGGTTGCTTCCTTCTTAGATTCATCAACATAAACGACGTTCCATCTTTGTTGCTTCTTGTCATTTCTGTTAAGGTGCATAACTGGTTGCCCCTCAGCATCTTTGCCATATTGGACTTCGAGACATTTACCACCTCTGGCATCAATAGTGCAGAAATGATTAGCTTCATATCTAAAGATTTGGAACCATTGTGAGTTGGTGCTCCAGATCTGCATGTTACTTGTCCTTCCAGCTGACTGGACGTCCCATGATTGGTTGTTTAGTCTTGTCTTGATAGTCAAGGTCTTTTAGTCAAAGTACCATCTCTGTGTATTTCTACCATTTGGAGTCTTGATAACCATATTTCTGTTATTGATAAGGTCGAGGTATCTTCCTTCTTATAATTCAGAAACAACATAGAAATCTCTTTCAACGTATAATCCGAAATCAGAGTTGAGTTCTCCCTTGACTGGCTCCTCTGGGTATTGATCAGCGTAGATAACTTCCCATTGTTGGTTGATTCTTCCGTGCTTATTGTAAACCTAGATGTTTTGGTTTTCATTATCAAGAGCACCAGCAACTTCCATCACTTTTGATCTTTCATTGACGATGAAGGCACCCTCTTTCTTAAAAAGTTACCACCATCTTGAATTGATACCTGATGTGAATCTAAGATTGGCTGAACCTCCATTTGATTAGATTTCTAAGGCATAGTTCTTCCATTGTTATGATCTAATAGTTCTTGAGACACCGTCGAAGTAGTACTGTTGTGAAACTCTACCCTTGACATATCTTCTAAGAACCATGTTGTTGGCTCCAACGCATTCAGCAACTCTCTTCATTGGCATATTAGAGACGATGTAGAAAGGTCTATTGATTTCAAAACCAAATTCTTTATCAAGTCCCTTAGTAGCAATCTTGTCAGCTTGGTCTTAGTAAATGATCTTCCACTTTTGATTTGAATTATTATTTCTGCCAAATACTTGAACTGCTTAACCTTCAACATCCTTGCTTCCAGTAACATCCAAGCATTTCTTATTCTCGATGTTGCAGAAATGTTCATCGGCATACACGAAGATTTGGAACCATCCTGAATTGGTGCTCCAGATTTGCATGTTGTTGGTTCTTCCTGCAGACTTGATGTCCCATGATTGGTTGTTAAGCTTGGTCTTGATTGTCAATGATCGTTGATCAAAGTACCAAAGCTAAGTGTTTCTTCCATTTCTTGTCTTGATCACCATATTTCTATTATTAATCAAGTCGAGATATCTGTTGGATGACATCTAAGAAACAATGTAGAATGGTCTTTCAACATAGAGACCAAACTTTTGGTTGAGCTCTCCTTTGACTGGCTCCTCCTTCCATTCGTCCTCATAGATGATATCGAATAGTTGGTTGACTTTTCCATGCTTGTTGTGAACAATTATGTTCTGGTTTTCTCTATCAAGCCCGCCAGAAATGTCCATGACTTTTCCTTTTTCATTGACAATAAATGCTCCATCTTTGTTGAACATTTACCACCATCTTGAGTTAATACCTGAAGTAAATCTGAGGTTGCTTGATCCACCATTACTTTAGATTTCTAAAGCGTAGTTCTTCCAGTAGTTTGATCTGATTGTCTTATCTTTTTCATTGAAGAAGAACTTCTAAGCTTATCTGCCCTTGACATATCTCTTGAGTACCATGTTGTTGGCACCTACACATTCAGCAACTCTGGCCATTGGTAGTCTTGAGACAATGAAGAATGGAACATTGATTCTAAAGCCTGAAGTTTTTGAAACTCCAGATGTTGCAACCTTGGCCTTGTCTGTGTATAGGATTTTCCATTTTTGATTGGCTCCATTGTGGCTATTGTGAACAATGATTGGTTGTCCTTCAGCATCTTTTCCTCCACTGACATCAAGAACCTTTCTGTTCTAGATATTAACAAATTGTTCACCAACATATCTGAAAATTTGGAACCATCCTGAGTTGGTTGACCAGATTTGCATTTAGTTGGTTTTTCCTGCACTCTTGATGTCCCAAGACTGGTTGTTTAACCTTGTCCTGATAGTCAAGGACTGTTGATGGAAATACCAAACTTGAGTGTTTCTTCCATTTGGAGTTTTGATGACCATGTTCCTGTTATTGATCAAGTCAATGTATCTATTTTCTTTCATCTGTGAGACAATGTGGAAGTCTTTTTCAACGATAAGACCATATTCCTCATTGAGTTCACCTTTCTTTGGTTCAGCCTTCCATTCATCAACATAGATGATATCCCATTGTTGATGGAGACCATTGTTTCTAGAGTTGACAGCAATATTTCTGTTTTCAGCATCCACATTGCCTGAAACTTCCATGACCTTTCCTCTTTCATTGATCACATTGAAGTTTTGGAATCTAAAGAGTTACCACCATCTTGAGTTGGTTGTGGTGCATCTAAGGTTGTTTGATCCGCCATTTCCTTGAATATCAAGTGAATGAGACTTCCAATAGTTGTTCTTGATGGTCTTTGAAACACCATCGAAATACCATTGTTGAGCGGCAACGTTCTTTCTCCATCTCTTGAGCCAGACATTATTGGCACCATGACATTCAGCAACTCTTTTCAAAGGAAGTCTTGACCTGATGTAGAATGGTCTGTTGATATGGAAACCAAAAGCGTCATTGAAACCTTGAGTAACATCCTTCTTTTGATCAGTATAAACGATTTTGAACTTTTGTTGAGCTGAGTCATTCTTTGGTGAGATGAGAACTTGAGTACCTTCATTATCATTTGATGTTGAATCAAGGGCCTTTCCATTCTATGAATTGATGAATTATCCATTCACATACTTGAAATCTCTCCACCACCATTTGTTGGCATTGCTGTTGTTGATCACAATCATTTTGTTGGAGTTTCCTCTGCTGTCAATTTACATTGGATATCTTCTGTTCTCAATGGTCAAGTAGTTGCAGTTGAATTGCCATACTTGGGTGTTTCTTCCATTGGCAGTTTTCATTGACATTCTTCTGTTGTCTAAGACATCAATATATTTGTTTGAGCCTTTCTGGGCAACAATATAGAAGTCTCTTTGGCAGTACATTCCATATTGAGGATGGAATTCACCTTTCTCGTATTTGAGCATCTGATCGACCCACTTGATGTCCCATCTGGTACATTCTCCATTTCCATCTGCTCTAACAATGATGTTGTCTTTGTTTTGAGATCCGAGGATTTGGCCTCTTTCATTGTAGAACTTGTTACCTTTAAATCTGAAGAGTTGGAACCATCTGGCATTGGTTTTCCAAATTTACATGTTGTTGGATTTTCCAGAGTTTTAGATGTCCCATGACTGTCCCTTGTAGGATACAGATTTGATGGTCTTGGTCTAAGCATCTAAGTAGAATTGTTGTAAGTCCTTGTTTCTGGAGAAGTCTCTAAGGGCGAGATTTCTTCCTCCGACGACTTCAATGACCTTGTTGTTAAGACCTTTGCAGAAGGCATAGAATGGTCTATCAATGGTCAATCCAAAGTAGGAGTCGTTACCTTTTCTTTGAACATCACTGTCGTTGTATTTGAGTACCCATCTCTGGTTCTTACCATTGTGTTTCTTCCAGGCGATGACATTTGATCCCTCGGTACATTTGTTACCTTCAACATTGAGAACAAGACCTCTAGCGTTGACAATGTTACCATTGATGAACTTGAATGATTGGAACCATTTGTTAGATGTCTTTTGCATTTCAATAGCTCTGTTCTTGCCTGTAGCATGAAGTCCCATCGATTGGTCTTGGAACTCAACTGATTGAATGGTTCTATCATCATCATTGAAGATCCATTTTTGAGACTTGAATCCATTCTTTCTTTTCAGAACAAGGGTATTACCGACGATGTCAATGACTCTGTTGCAAGACATTTTGGTGTAGATCGAGAATGGGACTCCTGTCTTGATACCAAATTCTTTGTTCAACTCTCCCTTGGAGTATTTTCTGACAACTTTGGTTGAATCAACATATCTGATAGTGAATCTTTGGAGATTTGAGTTTCTTGGCTTATTCTGGATGATCACATTTTATCCTTCGCCATCAGTTTAAGCTTCGATTGCTTTACCAGACTGGCAATTGATAAATCTCTCGCCTTGATATTTGAAAACTTACCACCAATTGTTATTGGTATTGTAAAGTTACAAGTTGTGGGAACGACCTGATGATTAAATATCAAAAGACTTTCTGTTCTGAGCAACTGACTTGATTGTTTTTGTTGTCTGGTCGAAGAAGAATTGTTGAGTAGCATATCCTGTTCTTGTCTTGATGACAATATTGTTGCCAATAAGATCTATGAATCTTTTTGCTCCCATTTTATTCTCAATGTAGAATGGTCTTTCAACATACAGACCAAAGTCTTAGTTGTATTGACCTTTCTTTGGTTCTGGCTTGTCCTCATCAACATACACGATAGTCCATCGTTGGTTAATCTTGTTGTTACTTGAGTAGACGATGATGTTTTGACCTTCATTGTCAAGTCCACCAGCAACATCGAGTACCTTTCCTTTTTCGTTGACAATGTTGTCACCTTTGAGTGTGAACATTTACCACCATCTTGAGTTGGTGGACCAGAGTTGAAGGTTGCTGGATCTTCCTGATGACTGGATATCAAGGGACCTGTCCTTGTATTGCATTGACTTGATAGTCTTGGTAGCGTTGTCGAAGAAGAAGTGTTGCTGGGATGAGCTTGTTTTTCTCTTAAGGACTAGGTTTCTACCTCCTGTGACTTCAATTGCTCTTCCACTGCACATCTAGGTAACAATGTAGAATGGTCTTCCGATGTGGAAACCAAAGTCACTCTTGCCTTTGGTCTTCATCTCAACCTCACTGTCTGAGTAGACGATGCCCCATTTCTGGTTTCTAGTGTTAGCCTTTGATCCAACACCGACATTTTGGCCTTCATTGCAGCTGTTTCCATCAACTTGCATAACCTTGCCTTTGACGTTGACAAGCATCTCGTTCTTGTATCTGAAGAGTTGAGTCCAGTCACTGGAGGTGCTTCTAACATCGACCTGGTTGTTGTAGAAGTTCAATGACTTCTTGGTCTGAACATTGATGATAGTTCTACTGGATTGATCGAAGTACCATTTCTGAGTCTTGGAGGCATTTCTGGTCTTGATCACAACATTGTTACCAATGACATCAAGGTATTTGCCACAAGCAAGTTTGGTGGTGATTGAGAACTCTTTTCCGATATACATACCGAACTCAGCCCACCACTCACCCTCTTTCAAAGGTGCTGGCAGAGAGTCAAGGTAGACTATATCCCATTGTTGATTGAGGCCATTATGTCTCTTGAACATGACGACATTTTGACCTTCTCTATCTCTGTTGGATGAAACATCCATGGCTCTTCCATCCTTGACGTTGACAATGGCTCCATTGTCATATTTGAAAAGCTAGAACCACCTAGCATTGGTGTTCCAGATCTGGAGGTTTGATGATCCTCCTGAGTTTTGGATATCAATGGACTTGGTGTTCTGACCAACTGATTTGATTGTCTTGGTGGCTGGGTCAAGGAAGAAGATCTGGTTATTGTTGGCTCTGTCATGTGTCTTGACAACCAAGTTTCTTCCACCAACTACGGTAAGGACTCTTTGCATTGGCATTCTGGATCTGATGATGAAGGCTCTGCCAAGATGGATCTGATATGGAGTGTAAAGTCCAGTCATCTTGCTGTCCTCAGCAGTGTCAACATAGGTGATTGTCCATTTCTGACAGAGCTGGTAAGTGAGCTTGGCAACTCCGACGTTCTGTCCTTCTCCATCCTGACCGTTGAGGATCTCAATGACTCTGTTGTCTTTGGTGTTCTTCAAATAGTTTTGGGAGTACTTGAACTGTTAGAACCATCCTCCATTGGTGGACCAGAGCTGCAAGTTGTTGGTGTTGCCACTGTTCTGGATGTCGAATGACTTGTCTTTGAACATCTGATTTCTGATGGTCTTTGACTGTTGATCAAACCACCAGATTTGAGAGTCATACTCATTTGGAGTCTTCACAACAATGTTCTTGTCTACGACGTCAATGTATCTCTTTTCACCACACATGGATGTGATGTAGAAGGGTCTCTCAACGTAAAAGCCAAACTCATTGTTGAGTTCACCTTTTCCTGGCTCCTTAGGTGGAGCTGGTGGTTTTGGTGGAGGTGGAGCTGGTCCTTTAGTTGGAACAGTGGTTGGTCTGTGGGAGATGATTTCAATGATATCATCTTCCTCATCTGGCTCACCAGCTTTGGCTCTTTCTGGCTTGCTCTTGTGCTTCTCACCTTCATGGCAGCAGCAGCCACATTTGTCACCATCCTTCTTCTTTCTGTTCTCGGCTTTGTCTCCAGCTCGCTCGAAGTCGTCGCCTTCTTCCTCAGCCTCTTGTTCTCTTTCGTCATCCTTGGTGGTCATGGTATCAGTGTCCCACTCTTCTCTCCACTTGTTCTTGGTCTTCAACTTCTTTGTGTCGTAGTTGATGAAGAAGAAGTCGAAGTTGCAGTTCTTGTGATGTCTCAGCTTGTAAGCTTGGGACTGCACCCAGGCAGCGCTTCTAAGCTGATAGTTGTTCAAGAACTTGTAGCAGAGGATGTTCTCATTCTTGATGTTAGTCACAACGAATTGTCTCCTAGTCTGACCTCCATAGGTGAATGGATGTGGACCTGGTGCAAATCTATTTGTGTCAAACAGCTTCAAGACGATCTTCTGACCCTTGCCATGGGTACCCTTTCTAGTCTGGACACTGATAAGAATAGACTTATCGTTATCGGCGACATTGACGAAGGTCTGGGAGGCTTTATCCCAGAAGAAGAGGCAGTATTCAGTTCCTTTGTATCTCTTGACCCAGAGCCAGCCAGACTTGAACTCAAGTTTGGTGTCTTCATTGAAGACTCTGGTGTTACAAAGATACGAGGCTCCTCGCTTTCCTTACTTTGTGATATGGAAAGCCTTGTTAGGCACCAAGAGATCATTCTTTGAAGCCTAATCAAGTTACACGAGATTGTCATCGTCGAGACGCAGCGTTGTGGGCGTTGCCTCTTCAGATGACACAGCAGATATAATAGCGAGCAAAGATAGCGCTAACTATGTGAATCGCATATGTAGAGCGGTGTGCTTTAGATATGTGTGTGTTAAATAAAAG
>Ga0256412_1000116_pt1 | contig 11646 bp, 9 predicted proteins | sample WCR_74metaT_FD_190055 | JGI IMG/M metagenome (GOLD analysis project Ga0256412, IMG submission 190055) | Metatranscriptome of seawater microbial communities from Monterey Bay, California, United States - WCR_74 (Metagenome Metatranscriptome) | ecosystem: Environmental > Aquatic > Marine > Coastal ...
AAACAAATTACAATGCCCAATCACTTTTTCTTTAAAAGTTCGTTTTACTCTCGCTTTAAGATAGTGTTTAAATTTTGCCAGTATGCTTTCATTATGGCGAAATATTGATTAAATATGCGTAATCTTTTTCCAAGGTGGGCAAATTCGATTCCCGTGAAGGTTATTCTTTCATTGGGTGTTATTGGTGGTACCGTAACCGCAGGAATTACTTATTACGCTACCCCAAAATATACACGAGTTGGCTACAAACCAACTCAACCCGTAGCTTACGACCATAGCTTTCACGCTGGCGAGTTAGGTTTGGATTGTCGTTATTGCCACCATGGTGTAGATAAATCTGCACATGCTAATATTCCATCTGCCAATGTTTGTATGTCCTGCCACAAGAATATAAAAGCAGACTCACCTTTACTTGCACCGATTCGTGATTCGTATTTTGGTGAGGACATAAACATGGATGGTATTTTATCCGATGACGAAGATACCGATGGAAATGGAATAATCAGTCCAGGCGACCCAGTCCCCTGGGTTCGTATTCACAAGACTCCTGACTATGTATATTTTAATCATGCAGTTCATGTCAATCGAGGTGTTAGCTGCGTTGAATGTCATGGCAGGATTGACCAAATGAAAGTCGTCCATCACGATAAGCCTTTAAGCATGGCTTTCTGTTTAGAATGTCACAGAAAGCCTGAAGATTCCCTTAGACCCATGCAAGAAGTTACAAATTTGGGATGGAAGCTCGATTCTAACGAAAGTGCTAATACGAAAATGGCTCAGGCACACGCTGGATTAGATATTAAAAACAATTGGGGTGTAAATCCTCCACTTAGCTGTACTGGCTGCCACAGATGATCAAGCAAATTGAAGATGAAAACCTGAATAGCGGAAAGCGCTATTGGAAAAGTTTGGATGATTTAGCTGAGACTCCAGGATTTAAAACTTGGGTAGAACGGGAATTCCCTGAGGGCGCAAGCATGCTTGAAGGCGTTCAACGTCGTGGCTTCATGAAGCTTATGGCAGCATCATTTGGACTTGCTGGTCTCGGCATGACTGGTTGCAGACGCCCGGAGCACACAATTCTGCCTTATGGCAAAAGCCCCGAGGAGTTAATACCAGGTGTTCCAAATTATTATGCTACATCAATGCCCACGCCCCAAGGTTACATGCCTCTCATTGTTGAAAGTCATGAAGGTCGACCAACTAAGGTAGAAGGAAACCCAAGTTATATCCCTTTCGGTGGTAGTACCAATATTTATGCCCAGGCAAGCATTCTTGATATTTACGACCCAGACAGAACAATGTCTCCCCAGCGAAAAGCTGAAGTAGATGATTTGAATTGGAATACAATTTCAACTGACGAGGTTTTAGAAAGCCTAGCTACCTGGATGGGTGATGGAAAAGTAGCAGTGCTTGCCGAAAAATCATTTTCTACGGCAAGAAGAAGTTTGGTTGCTAAATTGAAAGACTCTGGGGTTTCTTGGTTTGAACATGAACCAATAGATTTGTGTTCCGTTGAGTCAGAACTCGGTGGTATGCTTGAACTAGAAAATGGGCTTAGACTCATACCTGACTTTAATAAATCTGCCAAAATCCTATCGCTTGATTCAGACTTCCTTGGAAATAGAGAGGCAAACTCTCTTTCCAATACTCGTTCTCTAATGAAGGGAAGAAAGGTATTGTCACCCAACGATGCCAAGAAAATGAATAGGCTGTATTCCGTAGAGTCTGACCTTACGATAACAGGGGGAGTAGCAGATCACCGACTTCGTCTTGAATCTTCTCAATTTAGTGCATTCGCTAGCCTCCTTGCTGCAGAAATTTTCACACTCCGTAAAAAAGGATCACCAGAACTTCTAAAAAAGTTAAAATCCAATGGTGAATCTCAAAAATCCCATCTTAATTGGATTAAAGAGTGTGCGAAGGATCTTTGTAAAAAACCTAAGAGTTCAATTGTCATACCAGGTAGTCATTTGGCTAAAGATGTACATTTAATCTGCTATTCAATTAACCAGGAGTTGGGTGCTATTGGAAATACGGTAAATTATATAATCACCGACAAGCATGAATCCAACATCAACGATTTTGCTAAAGAAGCGTTGGACAGAAAATTTGACACACTTATTATTTTAGGTGGAAACCCAATGTACAATTTAAAACTGGATTGGGATAAGATTAACAAATTAATTAAAAACAAGCTGCACCTTGGTCACTCCAAAAATGAAACTTCTTTGGCATGTGATTATCATGTCGGACAATCTCATTATTTAGAATCATGGGACGAAGGTACAACATGGGATGGAACTGCAATTGTACCTGTTCAGCCACTCATTTCTCCTTTATTCCAAACACTTTCAGAATTAGAAATCTTGCTAGCTTTAAGTGGATCATCCGAAAAAGTTCATGATTTTGTAAAAACTACACGGGAAAAGCGTTTATCTAACAGTAGCAATCAAGATTTCCTTAGGCTTGGTATTGATAAGATTACTGCTAGTAACTTTAATAAAAAGTATTCTATTGAAAATTTAAGTAAATTAGAATTCCAAACGAGTGACAAACCATCATCAGAAAATTTGGAAGTACTGCTTGTACCAGATTTTCATTCATGGGATGGCCGGTTCGTAAATAATGGATGGTTACAAGAATGTCCCGATCCGATATCTAAATTAACTTGGGACAATGCACTTCTAATAAGCCCTGTTTTAGCAAAACTACTAGAAGATAAACACCCAAAACTTGGCTTATTACCTGAGCCAACTATGCTCAACAAAAGTGGTCAAATTGCACCCGACAATGCTAATTTTGATCACGGCAAGCAAAAGGCCCCAATTGTCAAGTTATCTTTAAATGATGATTATTATGTAGAAGGTCCTCTTTATGTACAACCTGGTCTTGCTGACTATACCATAGTCGCATCACTGGGAATGGGTAGATCTCAAGTTGGTAGGGTAGGTGAGGGTACTGGTTATAACGCCTACCCATTACAGGGTGCCAATGGTAAGAGGATTATTCCAAAAGTAGCAATTCAGCCGACTGGGACCTTTCAGGTCCTTGCCAATGTTCAAGAACACTGGTCAATGGAGGGTAGGGCTATTGTTAGGGAAGCTAATGTAGAAGAATATAATAGTGATGAGGCTTTTGCGTCCCATATGGGTGCCGAATCCCACTCACCAAAGATTTGGGGTAAAGATCAAGAAAAAGATCTTGCCTTCAAGGCACAAACCACGCCACGCGGAAACTCTTCTTACGAACATCCTGATCACAATTACGAAAAATCAGATAAGTCAGGTCTTCATCAATGGGGGATGGCTATTGATCTAAACCAATGCACCGGTTGCAGTGCCTGTGTGGTTGCATGCCAAAGTGAAAATAACATTCCAATCGTCGGGAAAGATCAAGTTTTACGAGGTCGTGAGATGCACTGGATCAGATTAGACAGATATTTCAGTTCTACATCTAGAGACGGTGCAGAACTCCCCTCGGATGTACAAGTTTCCTTTCAAGGTGTGGCATGCATGCATTGCGAAACCGCACCTTGTGAAACCGTTTGTCCGGTTAACGCAACTGTTCATGATGAAGAAGGTTTAAACGCGATGGCATATAATCGCTGTGTTGGAACACGCTATTGTGCCAATAATTGTCCTTACAAAGTAAGAAGATTCAACTTTTTTGATTGGAATAAGCGTGATACGAAGGAACTTTACAAAGGTCCGCTTGGGGAGAAAAACGATTCATTACCCTCGATGGGAAAAAACCCTGATGTTACAGTTAGGATGAGAGGTGTCATGGAAAAATGCACTTATTGTGTTCAAAGAATACAGGAATCTAAGATACAGGTAAAAGTTAAAGCGCAGCGTTCTGCTCTCCTTGAAACCGGAAAAGATGGTGCAGATATAAAATTAAACAAAGAGGATATTAAGGTTCCTGATGGTACAATCAAAACTGCTTGCCAACAAGTTTGCCCGTCAGACAGTATAACATTTGGGGATATATCTGATCCCGAAAGCGAAGTAAGCAAGTTGAAGAATAACCCACGCGATTACTCGGTTTTAGGCTACCTTAATACACGTCCTAGAACTACTTTTTTAGCTAAGGTAAGAAATCCCAATCCAAACATGCCAGATTTCTCATCTTCTCCGCATGCTGCTAGAGAGTACCACGACAAAGCGCATCCTGCGCATCATGATGATCATGGTTCAGACGAGGAGGTTACTCACTAATGAGTGTTAAATCCTCAGATTCAACTAGTGCAATTCCTCCAGAATTGTTAGATAAAATCAAGCCTGCCAAGTGGGAGGATACACCATTAGTATTAAATAAAAGAAATTTTCATTGGGTAACTGAAAAAATTTGTGGAATTGTCGAACAAAAGACACCAACATGGTGGTGGTGGTGTTTTATTACTGCGTTATGCATTGCAAGTTTCACCGGGTTAGGGTTGGTGTACTTAGTTTCAACAGGAGTTGGCGTTTGGGGAAACAACAATCCAGTTAACTGGGGTTGGGCTATTGTGAATTTTGTTTTTTGGATTGGTATTGGACACGCGGGAACTTTGATTTCAGCAGTACTCTGTCTATTGAAGCAAAAATGGAGAACATCGATAAATCGTGCTTCTGAGGCAATGACCGTTTTCGCTGTCCTTTGTGCAGGTATTTTCCCGCTTTTTCATGTCGGAAGAGTTTGGTTTGCTTGGTGGCTCTTTCCATTACCAAATTCTAATGCTATTTGGCCTCAATTCAGAAGTCCGTTAGAATGGGATGTTTTTGCGGTATCCACATATGCAACTGTATCAATATTATTTTGGTATATGGGAATGATTCCAGACTTAGCAGTTTTACGCGACCGTGCTAAAGAAACTTGGAGAAAATTATTTTATGGTATTTTTGCTATGGGTTGGAGAAATGCAAACAACCATTGGAGAAATTTTGAGATGGCCTACTTGCTCCTAGCAGGGTTATCAACCCCTCTTGTTTTGTCAGTACACACAATTGTTTCTTTTGACTTTGCTGTGGCTAATCTTCCCGGTTGGCATACCACAATATTCCCACCTTATTTTGTCGCCGGGGCTATTTTTTCTGGGTTCGGAATGGTTCTCACACTTCTTCTCCCATTAAGAGCTATTTTTGGTTTGCATGATCTTATTACAGAAAAACACATTAACAACATGTGTAAGATTATCTTAGCTACCGGAAGTATGGTTGGTTATGCATATGCAATGGAATTTTTTATTGCTTGGTATGGAGCAAACTCTTACGAAGGTTTTGCATTTGTGAATCGTGCTTTCGGAAATTATTGGTGGGCTTACTGGATAATGATTTCATGCAATGTTATTTGTCCGCAGTTATTTTGGTTCAAAAGCATCATAAGAAATATTCCATTAGTATGGATAATTTCGATCTTCGTTAATATCGGGATGTGGTTCGAACGATTTGTAATTGCTAACACTACTTTATCACGAGATTTCCTTCCTTCGAGTTGGGGATATTATTCTCCCACTGTGGTTGATATTTTCACCTTCTTTGGTACATTCGGATTCTTTTCCGTTCTATTTTTATTGTTCATTCGCTTTCTGCCACTAATGCCAATGGCAGAAGTTAAATCTGTGATGCCAGCAGCAGACCCGCATGGAGGTAAGCACTAATTTGTAACCATGAGTAAACTTATGGATATTAAATACGGAATTGCTGCTTCTTTTAATTCAGCAAAAGATTTATTCGACGCTGCAGGATTGGTAAGGAAGGAAGGTTACAAGGAATGGGAATGCTACACACCAATACCAGTTCATGGTTTGGATGCTCAAATGGGAGTAGGTCGTTCTAAAGTTCCTTGCTTTACTCTTCTTGGTGGAGTAACTGGATTTTGTACAGGAATGTTAATCGTTTGGTTTATGAATGCATTTGATTACCCTTTAATTGTTGGTGGCAAACCTTACTTTAGTCCGATTTATCCATTTCCTGTATTTTACGAGCTTACCATCTTATTTGCAGCTTTTGGTACGCTATTCGGTATGTTTTTCCTTAATCGTCTGCCTAGACACAACCATCCGGTTTTCGAACATCCCTCATTTGGTAGAACAGGTGATGACAAGTACATGATAGTAATAGAAGTCGAAGATCCAAAATTCGACGAGGATGAGACAAAAGGCTTTCTCAAAAGCGTGGGTGGTAAATCTATTACATTGATTCGCGAACCAATCAATTCATAAGTGAAATACTTCATTCCATCTTTCGTGCTTATTGTTGTATGCTTCCTTTTCATAATGGGTTCTCGAGGTAGCTTTACTGAAAATACACCAATTGAAGTTTTTCCAGATATGGATAGACAAGCAAAGTTTAAAAGCCAGACAAAAAACACCCTATTTAATGATAATAGGGCAGATCGATTGCCAATTCAAGGAACTGTAATTCGAGGAAACTTGATATCCCAGGATAATGTTTTTTCTTCAGATCCAAAGTACCTTAAAAATCATTCGAAAACTGGTAAAATTTCTGATGATGCCTGGGTATCAAAAATTCCAGATGAAATCGGCATTGACATGGGCTTAATGAGATTGGGTAAGGAAAAATACGATATACACTGTGCAGTTTGTCATGGTCAATATGGCGATGGTAAGGGTGTAACAGCATACTTCGACCTTGCACCTCGAAACTTGTCAGACTCTTCTCAGGCGACATACCTAGAATCTGCTGCACCGTGGTCAGATGGACAGATTTATAATGCCATATCTATGGGTTCAGCTTCAGGTGTAATGCTCGGTCTTAAAGATAAACTTTCGCCAAAAGAGCGGTGGGCTATCGTTCTTTATCTTCGTGCGCTTCAATCCTATGTAAGCGAATCTACTACTTCCAAGAGTAAGAAGTCATGACATAAAATATCAAAAAAGATATGGATGTGAAATTACTTGCAGGAGCTGTATTAGGTCTTGGTATTGGTCTTGCTGGACTGATAATGGGATTATCATCAGGGGATAAAAGTCCTTTCTTGGGTTGGTTATGGGGTTGCTCGTTCTGGTTAAGTATTTCGATTGGGCTTTTAATGCTTGTTATGATATTTCGCATATTTAATTCAAGATGGACTCCTGTAGTGCGAAGACAGCAAGAACATGCTTTAGCTGCATTTCCATGGCTTGCTTTATGTTTTGCACCGTTGCTTTTAATTGCACTTTTTGGAGGAGAGAATGCCGGTATTTTATGGTCATGGATTAATCCGGAAAGCCCGACGGTAGATGGAATAACTGTAGCAGACGATGTTCTGCATCAAAAGAAGGCTGGATATCTAAATCTTTATTTCTTCACCATCAGATTGATCGGATATTTTGCAATTTTTTGTATACTAAGCTCTAAGCTCAGAAAATACTCCTTTTCACAGGATTATGATGGTGACCCGACTTGGACTCATAAAGGAACGAAAATCTCGGCTATCGGTATTCCCGCCACAGCACTAGCTTTAACATTTGGGGCATTCGATTTGTTCATGAGTCTCGAATACCAATGGTTCTCCACAATGTATGGAGTTTGGTTTTTTGCATCAGGAATGAGATCAGCACTAGCAGTAACAATTCTAGGTTGCCTATACCTTAGCCAAAAAAGTTTTTTAAAGGGAATCTACAAGCAAGCCCATCAATATGACCTTGCCTGCCTATCTTTAGCATTCACAGTATTTTGGGCATATATATCATTTTCCCAGTATTTTCTAATATACAGTGCAAATATTCCTGAAGAAACTTTTTGGTACAATATTCGGGAAATTAATCCCAACACTGGTGAAACATCGGCATGGTTTTGGGTAAGTATGGGCCTTATTTTTGGTCATTTTTTCTTTCCATTTTTATATCTTTTATTCTACAAAAACAAAATTAACGGACCAAGAATCACATTTATTGCAATATGGATCTTGGGTTTTCATCTTTTAGATCTCTACTGGAATATTATTCCTGGTCGTGAGATAGTTCCAGGTGCATTTGTAGGATATGAGGCTAGACCGGTGTTGGGTATGCACTTATTTTGGGGAGTTTCATCACTAATAGGTGTAGGTTCTCTCTGTGCACGTGCTGTACTTAAAAGCTTTAACGCAAATGAATCTGAAATTATCCCTGTAAGGGACCCTCGCATAATGGAATCATTAAATCATCATGAGTGACCCAAAAGCTCAACGAGCGGATGGATGTAGCGTCTTTTTCTCCTTAATATTAGGAGCATTATTCGTTTTAGCTTTCTTTTTCATTGAGAAAGTTTTCATTGTTAAAGATATAAATGAGCCCGATACATATATCTCATCCCAAAGAAAGGATAAGATTGATAAATTCAAGCTCGAATCAGCAACATTCATTGAGAAAGTTGACAGTTTTCATATCGAGAATAACACTAGTTTAGAGTCGTTCATGCAAAACACAATTAACAATTACCAGACCAGTTCTGAAAATTCCAAATAAATTCGTGAAACTTACCTCTGAGCAAATTATAGACAAGTCCGCAAAGTGGGTTATATCTTTTTTCATAGCTTCTGCAGGACTATGGCTACTTGCTGCTGCACTCCTCGCTTATTGTGCTGCAGCCAAGCTTACAGATCCGTTTTTTCTATCTACTTTTGAATTTTTCACTTATGGAAAAGTTAAAATTGCACAGGCAAATGCATTTGTTTATGGATGGGGAGGGAATTCGATTTTTGCTGTTACTATATGGATTATCGCTCGCTTGGCACAAGCTGAACTAAGGGGTAGGTTTTTACTTATAACTTCCGGCATAATTTGGAATATTGGAATTACTCTAGGTTTAATGGGTATCTTAGATGGTCATATGAACTCGCATGAAATGCTTGAAATGCCTAGCGAAATTTGGCCTTTGCTTTTTCTATCATATTCAATAATTGCTTCTCTAGTAATTGTTACTCACAGATCTCGCAAAAACCACGAAACAATTGCCCCTCAATGGTTTATATTAGGGTCTTTACTATGGTTTCCTGCCCTGTTTATCATTGCTTGGAATGGACTAGAAATAAACCCTGCTCGGGGGACATTACAATCTGTACTTTCAATGTGGTTTGGACAAAGTCTCATTTGGTTGTGGCTTACTCCATTTGCCCTTGGAGTTGCTTATTACTTAATACCTGCTATCATAGGTCGTTCGATAGATAAATATTACCTAGCCATATTTGGCTTTTGGTGTATCGCATTACTTGCTCCTTGGTCAGTTGTCCATCACCTGGAGGGTGGACCTGTTCCAATGTGGATTCCTGCTATCGGTACAGTTATGAGTATAGCAATGATCTTTCCAATTGCAGTTGCCTCCACAAACTTTCACGCTACTGCATTTAAAGACATTCATATTGTGTGGAATAGCTTACCTCTACGATTTGTCATATTTGGAACACTCTCTTACACAATTTCTAGTTATATAGGTGTTATTTTCTCTTTGCCATCCGTAGCTAAACTTACTCAGTTTTCCATTATAAATGAATTCCATTTTAACCAACGTGTGTATGGCTTTTTCAGTATGATTGTTTTTGGAGCTGTTTATTACATGCTTCCAAGAATTACTGGTAAAGAAATTCCCAAAGGTGCAAAGTCTTTTCACTTTTGGACCTCGGCATTAGGTGTATTAATGCTTCTACTAGCTTACCTGATCGGTGGGCTTACACATGGCGTACTAGCTCAACAACCATCTTTAGATTGGGCATCATCTGTGATCAGTTCAATTCGACCTTATTTTCTCATAACCCAGATTGCATTCGTTATTTTGGGTTTTTCACAGCTCGTTTTTGTTATCAATATTTGGAAAGTCCTTTTTCCTGATCCTTTTCAATATTTTTACAATAACTCAAATAATTCAGCAAAAAATGCTATTTCATAATGAATAACATTTTTAAGTTTTCTATCGGAATCCTGAGTGCCCTAGCATTGGCTTGGCTAGCTTTCGTCATCGGTGCGAAGGAACAATTTGGTGATTTGGAAGTGACATCATCTATTTTGGATGAAAATGAATCTATTCCTAAAGGTTCAGAACTTTATCCTAAAGAATTTGTTGGTCTCGCATATCAAGGTGCAAAAGAATATGTTTCATTAGGCTGCACAACATGCCACACCCAACAAGTTAGGTTATTTACTGAAAAGAAGAAAGACGGAACACTCAAAGTTGTGCCTGGGGTTGATATTGCACGTGGTTGGGGAAAAAGACCTTCATTACCAAGGGACTATATTTTTCATAATGAAGTAAATCTCGGCAACACAAGGGTTGGTCCTGATCTCGCAAATATTGGGTCACGAAATTATTCTGATAATTGGTTACATACTCATTTGTTCCAACCTCAGATACTAGTCCCTGATTCAATATGTCCACCCAGTCCCTTCCTCTACGAAGTTTCAGATAGTAAGAGTCCTAGATCCATCAAAATATTAAACGAAGATAATAATGACAAAACCAATAAGAAGAACATTATTCCTTCTATCCGTGCTAAAAGATTAATTTCTTATTTAAAATCACTTAATCAGGACTACGAACTCCCAGAAATGGCATTTGTTGAAGTTGAACAATCTGAAGCTGTAGTAGTCGAAGAAGCTGAGGAAATTAAAGAAGCTAGCTCACCAAAATTACCTGATTGGCTAGCAACTCAAATATCATCTGGTAAAGAAATATACATGAAAGCTGCACCAGGTGGAGGTTTGTGTTTTACTTGTCACCAACCAACAGGATTAGGTATACCTGGACAGTTTCCACCGCTTGCAGGTTCAGATTGGGTATTGGGAAATAAAGAAAGACTTATAAAGGTGACAATGCACGGTCTTATGGGTGAAATTGAAGTTAACGGTATCAAATACAACAATGTAATGGCTCCTCCGGGCATTCCTCCAGGTTCTTTAACTGATGAACAAATTGCTGATGTTTTAACTTACATTAGAAACGATTGGGGTAACTCAGCTTCTTCAGTTAGTCCTGCTGAAGTAGCAAGTATTCGCTCAAAAAACAAAGATAGAGCACCGATGCAAATGTGGACAAATGCTGAATTAAATTCTAACTAAATGAGCGATAAAACCAAAGAAGTATCTTCACTAACTGAAGGAATGAATGATGAAGATATAGTCGAAAAACACATCAGACTTGGTCGTGATAAACATGCACCGACAGAGGGATTTTTACTTGCTCCACTTGTGTTTGTCTTTGTTTTTGGATGTTTGATTTTTGTTTGCTCTATACAATTAGCCCATTCTACAAATTCTTTTAAACTTAATCCACCACAAGAAGTTGTTGTAAAAACTGAAGAAGAAATTGAAGAAGAAAGGTTTGCTAGTAAATTAGTATCAGGTGAGAAAATCTTTTCAATGCGTTGTGCTTCATGCCATCAGAAAAATGGTCTTGGCCTTGACCTTTTCCCTCCTTTGGCAGGCTCAGAGTGGGTAACAGCAAATCCTGAACTAATCACTAAGATTATCCTTAAGGGTTTGAAAGGAGAGATTTCCGTCAAAGGCAAAAAGTATGGTACTACAGCATCTGTAGTTATGCTTGCTGTCGATATTGACGATGCAGATATTGCCAACGTAGCGACATATGTACGTAATGCATGGGGTAATTCAGCAACCGAAATTTTCGAGAAAGATGTTGCCGATGTAAGAAAAAATACTTTGGAACAAGAGAGTCAATGGATTGGACAAGA
>Ga0256412_1000118_pt1 | contig 11637 bp, 13 predicted proteins | sample WCR_74metaT_FD_190055 | JGI IMG/M metagenome (GOLD analysis project Ga0256412, IMG submission 190055) | Metatranscriptome of seawater microbial communities from Monterey Bay, California, United States - WCR_74 (Metagenome Metatranscriptome) | ecosystem: Environmental > Aquatic > Marine > Coastal...
CATCATGGAGAAGACCTTAGAAAAGTCACCAGAGGAGCTAGCGGATATGATCCCAGCCAACCTCTAGCTGCCAGAGAGGGCTCCACCAAAGGAGACCCCATACTTCGGCATGGTACCAATCCCACAGCACGACTTCCCAGAGCAGTTCTCCAACTTCTGCTTCAAGTCTCTCTACATCAAAGAGGAGGCGATCAGAGCCATGGTTGAGATCAGGACCGAATGCAACCAGCTCTTAAAGGAGAACAGGATCTTCAACGTATCTAGCGGCAAAACAATGAGAGTTGACGAATTCAAGCAGACTCAGTCGGCAAGCATCGGCCAGATTGGCCACGCCGCCGGAGAGCAAGGTTGGGTTGGCCGTCTCGCCAAGATCATCAAGGCTTCCTTCGATGATGTAGGCAAAGGCTGGTTCAACATCCACGAGACCTCAAAAGAGACTTATGAGTTTGGTAAGCTTAAGAAGTTCCTGACGCTGGTCAACTTCATGATGCAGGACACCGTCCTCACCATGAGCAAAGAGTCCGTACGAGAATTTGTTGACTTCGTTATCAGCTACTGCCCAAGAGGTACCAAGATCATTAGCACCAAAGAGGTACACAACACTTTCGACAAGGTAGTACTCACCCCAGAAGATAGCGACTATGAAGCCGTTCCATACGAAGAGGTACCAGCGGCCGACAGAGATAACTGGTAGAATACTGCCGTCTGGCTCCACTCAATGTTCGACAAGAACAAGGACCCAGAGCCTCTCTTTGACCTCGACTTGATCCTCAAGTAAGGACAACTCATTCCTACCTACTCTACCCAGCCTGAAGACATCGTGAAGAGAATCATGGACGTCTTTGATGAAGGTATCGAGTGCCTCCAGCAGATCCCACAGCTGGAGCCAATCTTATTGAGACATCTCTTCAAGACCCACGGCAAGAAGATGTTGAAAGCACCATTGAGACCACGACAAAAGCCAAGCCCGGTGGATCCAAACAAGAAGTCCGTGCTCCCAGACGAGAACACATGGCTTTGGGATGCATACGATGATTTGAGGACTGCCCTTACAGCCGCAATTCAGCCTTTGTACGAGTACGTCCAGACTTTCAGCCAATTCGAGGAGCAGCACCAGCTCCAACCAGAAAAGTACGTAGCTGACCTCGATGGAGGCGTTGCAGATCAAGAGCCAATGGATGCTGAAGCCCTCAGAGCCGAGATCTTTTCCCTAAGAGAAAAAGAAGCAGAGCTAAAGGGAAGAATTCCAGAATCCGCGACCGTCTCGATCTTCAAGATCAACATCAGGGACATTAGGACTTTTTATGCGTTGAAATACGGAACAATTATTGAGAAACTGATCAAACTGATTTCCAAAAGAGCCATCGATGCAAACTATCGAATCACCACTGAGTTTGGAGCGATCACAGAACGCATCCAGACGCCACCAAAGAACATTCAGGAGCTCACCGACACCAAGAAGTATCTTAGCGAAATTGGTATTACAATTGAAAAACTCAAGACCGAGATCGACCAGTGCATGCGCACCTACGATATCTGCGGCGAGTTCCAGCATGAGTTTACCGGCGGCGAAAATGACGACAAATGGAAACTCTTCGGTGCTCCTCAGAGAATCATGGAGGCAATCGAGAGCCAGACAGCCACCCTCGAAAAGCAGAAGGAGGCCTTCATCAAGGCAATGGAATTGGAGCAGGAAGAGTTCGAGGAGACACTTGACTCCCTGGCACTTACCGTCGAGGGATTCTCTACCTATGATGACCTCACCAAGTACCTGGACATCGCCGAAAACGTAGAGTCCGTCAACGAGAGGCTCAAGTAGTGCGTTGAGCAGTCGAGACAGTTCGGACAGAGCGAGTTCTTGGTTGGAAAAGAACAGAAAGACTATAGCAGGCTAGCTGTTATGCAGAAGGACTTCCTGCCTTTCTCCAACCTTTGGTTGACTACACGTACCTGGCACTAAAGGCATGAAGCCTGGACCCAGGGACCTTGGGAAGAGCTCTCAGCCGCGGAGCTTGATGAAACATTTGACCAATGTAACAAGACCATCAACCAGGTTGCGAGGTAATTCGCAGACAAAGAGGGCTGCGCCAAGATTGCTGAAAACGCAAGAGCGATGAAAGCAAAAGTGGACGCATTCAAACCAATCGTCCCACTAGCATTGGCTCTGAGGAAGGAAGGAATGGTAGACAGACATTGGGACCAAGTGTCTGCCGCCGTTGGCTTCGACATCAGACCAACAGAAGGCTTCACTCTCCAAGCAGTTGTCGATAAGGGCCTGCTAGCTCAATGCGATCTCTGCGAGGAGGTGGGAGAAAAGGCTTTTAAAGAACATCATATCGAGACAAGTTTGAAAAAGATGCAGGGGATGTGGGAAGGACAAGACTTCAAGCTCCCTCAATTCAAGTCGACTACAACATCATATATTTCAGGCTTTGAGGATGCAGTCCAGATGCTTGACGAGCACATCGTTACAACTCAGGCCATGCAGTTCTCTCCTTTCAAGAAGCCATTCGAGGAAGAAATCGAGGTCTGGAGCGCCAAGCTCATGCTCGTGTCGGATACACTAGAAGAGTGGGTGAAGTGCCAAGGATAATGGATGTATCTTCAACCAATTTTCGACTCCCCCGATATCATGAAACAGCTTCCATAGGAGACCAAGAGGTTCAAGTCAGTCGACTCGACATGGAGACAACAAATTAACCTTGCTAAGGCCAACCCAGGTATCCTGATAGTTTGCAGCAAAGAAGGTCTCAAAGAGAAGTTCCAGGAGGCCAACAAGAACCTTGAGATCGTGCAAAAAGGACTTGCTGACTATTTAGAGAAGAAACGGTCTGTATTTGCACGTTTCTACTTCCTGTCCAATGACGAGCTCTTGGAGATCTTGTCGCAGACCAAGGAAGTCAGAAATGTTAGACCACATCTTAGAAAGGTCTTCGAGGCCGTAGCTGATCTAGAGTTCCAACCGGATGATACTATGTGGGCGATGATCTCAGCTGAAGGTGAACAGGTCAACTTTGTGAAAAAGATTGACCCAAAAGACAGAAATGTCGAGTACTGGATGGGAGATGTCGAAAAGATGATGACCACTTCCGTCAGAAGCGTACTACACAAATCCATCGAAGACTACTTGGTGCGCCCAAGAACAGAGTGGGTCAAGCTCCACGCCGGTATGTGCGTCTTAAACGGAAGTCAGGTCCACTGGACAAGTGACGTCGACAAAGCCATACGTGAAGGAGGAGTGCCCGGAGTACAAACCTACCTCGAGTCCCTCGAGCGCTAACTAACAGACATGGTCGTGCTTGTCAGGTAGAAGCTGAGCCAGCAAGCAAAGCTCACCCTCAATGCTCTTATCGTCATTGATGTACATGCTAAGGACGTTGTCGGAACCCTTGTCAAGGAGGAAGTTGATGATGTTGGTGCTTTCGAGTGGATTGCACAGCTTAGGTACTACTGGGAGCAGGACGACTGCTACGTTAAGTGCGTGCAGACTAGCTTCCCATACGGTTACGAGTACCTTGGTAACTCCATGAGACTCGTCATTACTCCACTGACTGACAAGTGTTACATGACCCTGATGGGCGCTCTCAACCTCAATCTGGGTGGAGCACCAGCAGGACCTGCAGGAACAGGAAAGACTGAATCCACCAAGGATCTCGCTAAGGCTCTTGCCAAGCAGTGTGTGGTGTTTAACTGTTCTGATGGTATGGATCACATCATGGTCGCCAAGTTCTTCAAGGGTCTCGCAGCAGCCGGTGCTTGGGCCTGCTTCGATGAATTCAACAGAATCAACATTGAGGTGCTCTCTGTTATCGCCCAGCAGCTTCTGGTGCTCTTCGGAGCCAAAGCTGCTAATGTTCCAGAGATCATCTTCGAGGAAAGTCTCATCAAGATGCGTCCTACTTTCTGCGTTTTCATCACAATGAACCCAGGTTATGCTGGCCGAACTGAATTGCCGGACAACCTCAAGGCTCTGTTCAGACCTGTCGCAATGATGGTGCCAGACTACGCTCTGATTGGCGAGATTATGCTCTATTCCTTCGGTTTCCTCGAGGGTAGGATTCTAGCCAAAAAGATGGTCACCACCTTCACACTCAGCTCCGAGTAGCTCTCCTCATAAGATCACTATGACTACGGTATGAGAGCTGTCAGATCCGTCATCAATGCTGCCGGTCTTCTGAAAGCAGACCACCAGGACACTAACGAGCACCAGCTCCTACTTAGAGCTCTCAGAGACGTCAATGTACCTAAATTCTTGAAGGACGATATTCCACTGTTTGAGAATATCATCCTCGATTTGTTCCCAGGTGTTGAGAGGCCAGCCGTTGATTATGGTGGCCTTGGTAAAGCGATCACAGCGAGCTGTGCTCACTACAATGTACAAGAAGTTGAGCTGTTTATCGCTAAGATCCTTTAACTGTATGACACCATCCAGGTTCGTCACGGTCTCATGATCGTTGGACCAACAGGTGGTGGTAAGTCTAGCAACTATAGGGTGCTAGCCCATGCCATGAGCTCCCTCGCGCACGAGGAGAGGTTCGAGAAGGTACACGTTGACGTCTTAAACCCCAAGTCTATCACCATGGGCCAGCTTTATGGTTATGTCGATCCTTAGACTACCGAGTGGATGGATGGCGTCCTCGCCAAGCTTGTTCTCGATTGCACAAAGGATGAGTCTCCAGACAAGCACTGGGTGATGTTCGATGGTCCTGTAGATGCTCTCTGGATTGAGAACATGAACACTGTGCTCGATGACAACAAGAAACTATGCCTGAACTCAGGACAGATCATTACCCTGACACCAAGGATGACAATGATGTTCGAAGTTGCGGACTTGTCCGTAGCCTCACCAGCTACAGTCTCTCGGTGTGGTATGGTCTACATGGAGCCAGCCTCGCTTGGTCTTCGTCCATACTTCACCTCATGGTTGAACACACTTCCACCAAAAGTGGCTGAGAATCCTGGAGTCCGAGCCAAACTCGAAACTCTTGGAGACTCCCTCCTGAGCGATGCTTGCTACTTCTTGAGGCACGAGTTGCCTGAGCCAGTCGCAACCGTTGATAACAACCTCCTTCAGAGTCTCTTCAGAATTCTTGACGCCTACTTGCACGACTACTAGGAGACCGAGATCAAGAAAGTTCTACCTGAGAAAGTGGACGAGTTGCTCGCGATGCTACCTGAGCTTTTCGTCTTCGCGATGATATGGTCTATTGGAACAACCACAACTCTTGCTGGAAGAGAAAAGTTCAATTTATGGCTTAGAGAGAGACTACCAGCCACCGGCGTGACACTCCCAGAAGAGGGATTGGTGTATGATCACACTTACGACGTCAAAGCCAAATGCTGGAAGAGTTGGTTCGAGACAGTTCGCGAGTATGTTGTGGACGTCAAGATGTCTTACAACGAGATCGTCGTGCCAACTTTGGACTCGATCCGTATGAAGTACTTGGCCGCCTTGCTTCTGACAGCCGGCAAGCACGTGCTTTGCCCAGGACCAACCGGTACTGGTAAGTCAGTGAACACTTCAGAAATGCTCACCTACGAGCTTCCACCGGAGTACCAAACTCTGATCATGACATTCTCTGCTCAGACTTCCGCAAACCAGACCCAAGACTACCTTGATGATAAATTCGAGAAGAGAAGAAAGGGAGTCTATGGTCCACCAGTCGGAAAGAAGTTCGTCATCTTCGTCGACGATCTCAACATGCCAAAGAAGGAGGAGTACGGTGCTCAACCACCACTTGAGCTTCTCAGATAATGGCTCGATCACGGTGGCTGGTACGATAGAAAGTCCAAGGAAAAGCCATTCAACAGGATTGAGGATATCGTCCTTGTGGCTGCTATGGGACCACCAGGTGGAGGAAGATCCGTTATCACTGCTCGTGTCCAACGTCACTTCAATGTCTTGACCTACACAGACCTCGCTCACGAGAGTATCAGCAAGATCTTCACCACGATACTCACTGCCTTCTACTATAACTTTAGTCAGGAGATTAAGGATGCAGTTGCACCATTGGTCGCCATGACACTCCGTGTTTACGACCAAGTCCTCAACGGCCCCTTGAAGCCAACACCCAACAAGTCTCACTACACCTTCAACCTTAGAGACATCTCCAGGGTTGCTCAAGGTCTCTGCGTCGCCGACCGTCGACATTGCTACGAGCCAGTGCACGCAGCGCGTCTCTGGGTCCACGAGAACAAGAGAGTGTTCGGTGATAGACTTCGTGACGACCCAGACAGAGCCTGGCTCGACAAAGTTCTTGCAGGCGAGGCCTGTGAGACCCTGGCCCTTGCCAAGGACGAGGTCTACAACGCTGAGAGACTTGTCTTTGCTGATTATATGGACGGCATCGACGTTGAGTAGAGGATCTACAGGTAAGTACCAGACCTCAAAGTCCTCGTTGAGAAGATTACAGAGTATCTTGGCGAGTACAATAGCGCAGTCAAGACTCAGATGCAGCTTGTCATGTTCCTCGACGCGTGTGATCACGTTTCCAGGATTGCTAGAGTCCTCAGACAGCCTCTTGGAAACTGCCTCTTGCTCGGAGTCGGTGGAAGTGGTAGGTAGTCTCTATCCAGGCTCGCCACCTTCATTGCGGACTACAAGCCTGCCTCTATTGAGGTCGTTAAGGGCTACGGCATGCAGCACTGGAGAGATGATGCAAAGAAAGCCCTGATGTAGGCTGGTGTTGACAATAAAGCCACAGCTTTCGTCTTTGTGGACACCCAGATCGTCAACGAGCAGATGCTGGAGGACATCAACAACATCCTCAATTCCGGTGATGTACCTAACCTCTACAAGACTGAGGACTTTGAGCCACTCTTCAAGGTTGGTAAGCTCCTTTGCATGGAGAAAGGTCTCCAAGTCACGAAGATGAACATGTTCCAGGCCTACCTGGGTCAGGTTAGGAGAAACATGCACCTGATTGTTGCCATGAGCCCACTCGGTGAGGTCTTCAGGGCGAGACTGAGACAGTTCCCATCACTTGTTAACTGCTGTACTATCGATTGGTTCTCTGAGTGGCCAGAGGAGGCCCTGCTTGGTGTGGGCCGTGGTCAGATCGTTTCCGAGGACCTGGAGTTGGCAGACTCTCTTGACGGCTGCGTCGCGATGTTCAAAAATATTCACTAGTCCGTAGAGCGCAAGTCAGTCGCCTTCAAAGAGCAGCTGAACAGATCAAACTATGTGACGCCCACTTCCTTCCTGGAGTTGCTGGCCGCATACGCCACCATCCTCCGCAGCAAGAGAAAGGCCATCGAGTTCTCCAAGAACAGACTCGTTCGTGGACTGGAGGTGCTGGAGAAGGCTGGTGTTGAGATTGCCTCACTGAAGGACCACATCGATAGGATGGCTCCACAGCTGGAGGTCACGAAGAAGGACGTCGCGGCCACAATGAAGCTGCTGTCCGTAGACAGGGCTGATGCTGACGCTGAGAAGGAGATCGTCGCCAAGGACGAGGCAGAGGCCACCCAGCAAGAGGCGGAAGCAGAGACTTTGAAAAGCGAGGCCGAGAAGGAGTTGAGCAAGGCTGCTCCACTGCTTGAGGAGGCGGCACGTGTTCTTCAGGAGCTCAAGAAGGATGACTTCTACATCCTTGCCCAGATCAAGAAGCCAACACCAGCAGTCGTGTTGGGTATGGAAGTCTCCTGCCACATGATGCAGCACAAGCCAAAGAAAACGGCATAGAACAAAGTCGAGGGCGACGCTGGAGGGTATTTCGAGACAGCAAGGGTAAACCTGCTCAGTAACCCAGGCCAGTTCATGAAGAGCATGCAGGACTACGACAAGGAAGCCATTCCAGAGTCCACCGTCAGGCGCGTCGGTGCCATTCTTTCCAGCGAGGACTTCACCATGGAGAAGGTCAAGAGTGCCTCCCAGGCCCTGGTGGCCATCCTTAAGTGGTCCAGCGCAATGCTGTAGTATCACGAGCTCCTCAAGGTTGTCAACCCCAAGAGAGCAAAGGTACGTGAGATGAGTGAGATGCTCACCGTCGTCAGAGCGAGCCTCGCTGAGAAGAGAAAGAAGCTGAAGGAGGTCGAGGACAAGATCGAAGGCCTTGAGCGCATGTTCGCAGAGAAGAAAGAGCTTGAGGCTAGCCTTCAGGCCCAGATTGATGATTGCTACAAGAAGCTTGAGAGGGCCGGCAAGATCATCGCTGGTCTCGCAGGTGAAAAGACGCGTTGGACAGAGACTGTGGCTCGTCTCACTCGTGAGTATGGCTATCTGATCGGAAACTGCCTAGTTGGTGCCGGTATGGTCGCATACGCTGGAGCCTTTACCGCCCAGTACAGGCAAGAGCTCGAGGCCGAGTGGCGAGCACAGATCGGTGAGCTCGGCGTGAAGGTCCTGCCTGAGATCTCGATGAAGCTGCTCCTGGAGGACCCCGTAACCACCAAGCTGTGGACAGCGGCCTCCCTGCCAAACGACAATCTTTCCATCGAGAACGGTATCATCATGTTTGGTTCAAGAAGATGGCCACTCATGATCGACCCTCAGAGCCAGGCCAATAAGTTCGTCAAGCTCTTCGGTAGAGACGCAGCAGCTGTTGGGCTCGACGTCTTCAAGATGAGCGATGGCAACTTGCTCAGGAGTCTTGAGCTCGGAATCCAACATGGTAAGTGGGTACTGATTGAGAACGTGGGAGAGGAGCTCGACCCAGCCCTCGAACCCATCCTCCTCAAGCAGGTCGACAGGAGCGGACAACTCCGTCTGGGAGACAAGACTATCCCCTACAACCAGCACTTCAAGTTCCTCATGACAACTACGCTGCCAAACCCTCACTACTCGCCAGAGACATCCGTGAAGGTGACCATCCTCAACTTCGCCATCACGCCATTCGGTCTAGAAGAGTAGATGCTCAACCAGTTTGTGGGTCAGGAGATGCCTGAGCTCCAGAAGAGAAAGGATGGCATCGTACAGCAAAACGCCCAGGCTGCAAAGACCTTGGTCGAGGCTGAAGACCAGATCCTGACAGGGTTGACCAAGAATGAGAACATCGCAGAAATTCTCGAGGATGATGAGCTCATCATCGTGCTCGACGAGTCAAAGAGAACTTCTGACGAGATCAAAGTCCGCCTTAAGGAGTCAGAAGTCACTGAAAAGGAGATCGATAGGACTAGAGAGCTCTACAGGCCAGTGGCATATAGAGCAAGTCTCCTGTTCTTCGCCATTGTCGACCTCGCTGTGATTGATCCAATGTATCAGTACTCGCTCCAATGGTTTGCAAACCTCTTCGGATCCTCGGTTGATAATTCAGCCAAGGCCGCCGAGGCAGAAGGCCGTATAAAGAACCTAAACGATCACTTTACCTTGTCGCTCTACGATAATGTTTGTCGATCCCTCTTCGAGAAGCACAAGCTCCTCTTCTCGCTCATCCTCACTGCCAAGATCCTCTTCGGTAGCAATGCCTTGGACCCACAGGAGTGGAGATACTTCCTAGCAGGCCCAACAGGAGCGATCGAAGTTCCAAAGAACCCAACCGACTGGCTTGGAGACCTAGAGTGGGCTGAGGCCTACAAGCAGCTCTACGGTATGAGTCAGCTCCCAGCACTCAAAGGCTTCGACTAGGCCTTCATCGAGCACCACAAAGAGTTCTAGAAGCTGTTTGACTCCAACGAGCCACAGACTATGCCTCTGCCGGGAGAGTGGGAGACTAAGCTGGATTACTTCCAGAAAATGATCGCCTTGAAATCCATTAGACCAGATAAGGTACCTCTTGCAGTCCAGCATTTCGTCAGCGAGAAAATGGGCAAGCAGTTCATCGAACCACCTACCTTCAGCATCGCTAAATCGTTTAAAGATGCCTCTGTCACTGTTCCTCTCATCTTCGTGCTCTCAGCAGGTTCTGACCCAGTCGCTGACTTCATGAGATTTGCCGAGGAGATGAGCATGGCCAAGAAGTTTGATGCCATTTCCCTGGGTAGAGGCCAAGACAAGAAGGCCGAGAACTGTATCAACGAGAATGCCGGCCGAGGTGGTTGGGCACTCCTCATGAACTGCCATCTGGCTTCCTCGTTCATGCCAAAGCTGGAGCGTATCGTTGAGAACCTCGATGATAGCAGCCACAGAGACTTCAGGCTATGGATGACCTCAATGCCCTCCAAGGCCTTCCCTGTGTCAGTCCTTCAGAACTCCGTCAAGATGACCCTCGAGCCACCAAGTGGTCTCAAGCAGAATGTGCTCGGTACCTACGAAGCCCTTGACTGGAAGGAGGTCGAAGACTCCACGAAGCCTGACATCGTCAAGCGCCTGCTGTTCGGCTTCTGCTTCTTCCATGCCATCGTCCAGGATAGAAGAAAGTTCGGGCCAATTGGATGGAATATCCCTTACGCCTTCACCAACGAGGATCTGATGGTGTCACGAAAGCAGCTCAAGATCTTCGTTGAAGACTACGAGGAAGTTCCCTACAAAGTGCTCAACTACGTTGGTGCTGAGGTAAACTATGGAGGACGTGTGACCGATGACAAAGACGGCCGACTTATTCGAACCATCTTGTAAACATATATCTGCCCTGGAGTCATGACAGATGGCCACAAGTTGTCTGCCAGTGGCACCTACTACGTCATCCCACCAGGTGATAAGGAGGAGTATCTCGACTACATCAAGTCATTGCCACTCAACCCAGCACCCGAAGCCTTCGGACTCCACGCGAACGCTGAGATCACAACCAGTCGTATTGAGACTGTACTCTTGCTCGGAGACGTGCTTGCCATGCAACCAAGAGCTGGAGGAGGCTCAGGAACGAGTAGAGAGTCAGTCATTGGAACACAAGCGCGTGACCTCCAGGCTCTGACACCAGCCGTCTTTGACCTTGAGGCAGTTTCAAATGCTTATCCAACCAGCTATGAGGAGTCGATGAATACCGTACTGTTCCAAGAGTGCGTCAGATACAACCGACTTCTCGCCGAGATGGCTGTTGGCCTCAAACAAGTCCAAAAGGCACTCGTTGGTGAAGTAGTAATGAGTGAGGACCTTGAGTAGATGGCAGATGCCATTTATGACAACCAGGTTCCACCAGCATGGGTGAAGAAGGGTTTCCTTTCGCTCAAGCCACTCGCATCCTGGATTGAAGACTGTAATGCACGTATTAATTTCCTCACCAAGTGGATCAGTGGTGGCACCCCAAATGTCTACTGGATCTCTGGTCTTTTCTTCCCTCAAGCCTTCTTTACAGGAAACTTGCAGAACTTCGCAAGACAGAGAACAGTCGCAGTAGACAGACTCTCATTCTCCTTTGACTTCCGTGATGATATCACTTCCGACGATGTCACTGCCAAGCCAGAGGTGGGCTGCTATGCTTACGGTGCTTATCTTGAGGGCTGCAAGTGGGACTATGACGCCCATCAGCTCGCTCAATCGGCACCTAAGAAGCTCTTCGTGGACCTGCCTTTGTTGCACCTGGTGCCAACTGAAGAAAGAGCAGTCCCAGATTCTGGTATTTACATTTGCCCAATGTACAAGGTACTGAGCAGAACCGGAACCCTCTCGACCACAGGTCACTCCACCAACTTCGTTATGTACCTGGAAGTTCCTTCAGCTGCCGACCCTGACGTTTGGATCAAGGCTGGTGTTGCCGCATTCTTGGCCTTGAGGTATTGAGCCCGTACACAATCTAAGACGCTGAATTGCGATAAAAGACA
>Ga0256412_1000120_pt1 | contig 11583 bp, 9 predicted proteins | sample WCR_74metaT_FD_190055 | JGI IMG/M metagenome (GOLD analysis project Ga0256412, IMG submission 190055) | Metatranscriptome of seawater microbial communities from Monterey Bay, California, United States - WCR_74 (Metagenome Metatranscriptome) | ecosystem: Environmental > Aquatic > Marine > Coastal ...
ATTTTACAGATTTACGAGGAGAGAAATGACAAAGATGAATTGCGCCGTTTAGCCGTCTCAAGGCTAAGGCCAGTCTTAGCATCGCGCCAAGAAGGCTAAGAATACAAATTCAACATTTGGAGCCATATCGTCCAGAGCTGCCGTGCTCATGGTCGTTTTGGCGATATTTTAGAACACCGTGCAATATGCCAATGCTTCATAACTATACCTTCAAGGTATTGGATACAGAGAGCAAGAGCTTCAAGTTGCCAAAGGCCAACGCTTTTAGTCGGAAGTGCCAAGTGGTGTTCAGTGGGCGTCCTTCGCCGGAGGAACCCATATCTTCATTAAAGGTGTCGGTCTTGCTGAGGCCCCTGAAGGGAACAGCATTCTTCTGGAATCGCAGGAGCTTTCAGCTACGATTCCAGGTCCACCCATGACAGAGGCGGATATCTTCAATTCATAGCCAGTCGCTGGTCACATCTCATACAGACTGCCTTCAATTCCATACTTGTTCAACCTGCCCGAGGAGCAGTTCGACCACTACTAGACCATGACATTCTGGGTCAGTGTGATCGCCAAGTCTGACCCAGCCGATGTGACGCTGGCATGTCAGCAGAAGAACAACTGCAGAATCCTGTTCAAGAGGGCTTATACGCCAACGATCTTCTATATTGCTCCCAGAGTGACATACTACGAAGCGTATGCTGAGCTCTGGTTCGACCCAGCCAGCACCATGGGTCTCATCGAGGATCTCGACACGGATGAGCTTCCATTTATCAATGCCAAAGTTGGCGGCAATCTGCTGGACTTCGAGTTTGGAGCTGACTCCACGAGCTACTTTTCTGCGTATAGCAAAAATAGAGTAAGAGGTCAGGTCGGAGAGAACACCATCGCCAAGAGCCAAAATCTTACGATGATGTGGGAGACCGGTAAGGCTGCTGTAGCATTACAAGAGGCAACCTTCTGCGATTTCGAGCAGACTAGCTGCTACCAGGCCAAATCCGTCCCCGTCATCTTCAAGATCAGCGCAAATACTGGATACGTCACTGGAGGCCAGAACATTACGGTCCAAGGCTTTGGCTTCGACTCCGGCGTCGTCACCGCTGTCATAGATGGGCAACCATGCACAGTGACTGCCACCACCAGGCACGAGTTCCACTGCACAGTTCAAGCAAAGAGCGCTGCTTCTGATGTAACTCATGCCTATGCTGGTCAACATGGTGTAACCAGACACTCGATGACATCAGATGCTAACTTCACCCTCAACTGGGCCAATATCGACACTGCGTCATACACCAAGCGATTGGCGATGAATTTGGAGAGTGGGTACAACCTTGGGAGCAACCTCGGAAGCGTCTACAAGACGTGGTTTGTGGCTCCAACAGCAGGCCGGTACAGGTTCTACATGACCTGTGACGACCGCTGTGAGCTGAAAATGGCAACCTGCCCAGATTCGATTAGTCCATTGACTACTCTTTTGGAGCACACCAGCCACTCGATCAACAGAGCCTACTTCACCAACCAAAGGAGGACCTCCTCGCCATAGGACAAGGTCTCTGACTGGGTCGAGCTCGCCAAGGACTCCAAGTACTACATCGAGGCCAAATATGCGGAAGCTGGTGGCTCTGATGGCTTCAGCACCGCAGTGGAGATCGAGCAATCCGCCGTCATCGGCCACCATCAGGCCATGAAAGAGATCCAGGAGCTGAAGATCACCCTCACGCAAACGAAAGAGATAACTCACGTCACCGTCATGAACCCTGACTCTGGGCTCTACATCTTGGCCTACCAGAACCCGGTGACCAATGCTTATGTCCCCAGTGAAAAGATTCCAGCCGATGCCAGTGCCTCCACATTTGAGAAGGCCATCCGGGAATACTATCAGGATACAGTTGGTTCTGCCGTTTCTGTCACAAGAATCGACCTTGATGCTGCAGGTGCTCCTACCCTCGTTGCTGCTGATGTTGCCGGCTACAGATATGAGATTGAGGTCATCAAGCTTATCGAAGGCGTTTCCACCCAGCAGATCGTGGTAGCAAAGGTTAGTACAAAAGCTGGGATCACAGTCAAGCCACCAATTGAGGTCCAGACATCATCGCCGCCACTCGGAGGTGCGTTCATTGTCACATGCAAGGACAAAGACGGCCAAGTCTCGACCACACAGGAGATTCCTGCTCAACAAAGCGCCAAATGGGCTGCTTTTACCATATCCCAGCAGTGCCACGGCCTGTATAACAAGATCGAAGGCCTCGAGTGCGCGCCAGCCGACCTGGTGCCTTACGGAGCCAATGGGCTCTGTATGAGAATCAGATTTACAGGCATCAATGCAGATCCTGGTCAGTTTGAGATCAAAAGCGGCACAATAGCTCCGCTAACTGGTACGGATGTGGCTGTTGCCTATAGCACAGTTCTTCCATACAGCACCAACTTGTTCTATGGCCCTGTGCCTTTTGAGTTCTTAAAGACATACGAGGAGAAGCCACAGGTTATCGTCAGCGTCGACGGAGAGCCAGCAGTCTGCCATAATATGACTTGTGACTTCACGTATGTTGAGGCAGCGGGAGAAGTTACTGCGGCCACGTTTGACCCAGCTACCAAGAAGCTTGTGATCACCGGAACTGCCCTACCGACTCTGACACCACCTCCTCCTGGACGAAGAAGACTGGAACCTGAAGTTGCACCAGTCCTCTCAAGCCACAGAAGACAATTAACGGCAAGCCAGACGCTCCCAGGCTATGACGTCGCTCAAACCGACCTTGATGTCCTCAAGGCCCACAACGACGTGAGAACAGACCCAGCAAGCTTCGTTCCAGACCTAGAGGCCATGAGGGCCCACTTCGGTGGCACCGATGGAAAGCTGTACTCTCCACCGGGTCAGACGGCCATCATGACCCAAGAGGGCGTGGCCCCAGTTGATGAGGCCATCGCTTTCCTGAAGGCCGCCACTGCTCTTGACGCCCTTGAATGGGACCAGTATCTTGGCTTCGCGGCCAAAGATCTCGCTGTTGCACAAGGTCCAACGGGAGAGACTGGACACACTTCTCCGGCTTCTGATGGTTCTACGACGATGACCTCTAGAATTGCCAAGTATGGTCAATTCGTTGGCACAATCGGTGAAAACATTGCATATGGAACAGAAGGAGGTCGCGCGATTGTCCTTCAACTCATCATTGATGATGGTGTTCCAGGAAGAGGCCACAGAGACAACATCTTCAAGGCTGCCTACAAGTATCTTGGAGCATACACAGCCGCTCATACTACGTATAGGACCGAGACAGTCATTGATTACGCTGGAGGTCTGACTTCCAATGGTGATGTCCCTCTGGTTGCCAACACTGCTCCTGCTGCTACGCCTGCAACTCCTGCTAGCACTCCTGCCAGTACGCCTGCAAGCCCAACCACCACTCCAACACCAGCAACACCAACAACTCCAGCCGCTCCTGCAACCTGCTCCAACACTATCGTTGGTGCGACAAATCCAGGCCCAAAGCAATCAGTGGTCTAGAGGATCGTGTTCGCTCACACCGACTGCATCTACGATGCCACTGCCTCAAGTGCCACTTCCATAGAGTGCACCTTGAACGCCGCGCCAGTCTGTGGAACGTGGAAGCCAGAGATTTACTCAGCGCTTGGACTGATTCCTATAGCAAGCTCCTTCACCGATGGCATCGCAGTCGATTGCACCGCCACTCAGATAACACCAAGTGCTGATTTGAATGTGCTCGGCTACGACAATCTCACCATTACAGGTACCAATTTCCCAAAAGACTTGGCCAGTAGCACTGTCGATATTGAGCTTTCAAGCCAAGGTCCTCCAGCAGTTGGACCAATCAAATGCCAGCCACAGAGCTCCAGCTCAACCAAGCTGATCTGCCAGACCAGGCCTTTCGGCGTGAGCGCCCTGGATGAGACCCTGGATGTGAAGATCACCATCAACGCACTCGTGATCACCCAGTCTCTGACCGTCAAGATCAAGGCCATGAACAAAGACATCACCTCTATGGTCCCAGCGACAGCCTCACCTGTGCTCAAGACCCCTGTCATCTTCACAATCATGAGTGGCTTCCCATTCCCAATAGTCAAAGAGGACTTTACGGTGAACATGACTTTGAAATAACTGGGAGCAGGTGTATCACCATACTACACTCATAGCCAGAATACAAACGTAAGGAGGCTCAACGTTGTGAAAGCTCACGAGAGCAACCGGACCCTTGAAACTATGTTTGGAGGAGCTTACAGCGGCACCTACTCAGTTCAAATCAGGCACAAGACCTTTGGGCTGATCGATACCTCGCTTCTGACGTTCAACGTGGGCTCAGAAGTCACAGCTTTCTCTCCAGCTGTTGGCTCTATCTACGGTGGTCAATTGATCACCATCACGGGAACTAACTGGGATACTGACCCACGAAACAACCCAGTCTCAATCACTTTCAATGGAGCACTTGGAAGCTCTACGTGCTACGTGCAGACATCAGCAGCCGCTGAGATTACTTGCAGACTCCAAGAGTTTGCTGTCGGTCAAGAGAAGGCAAACAACCTCGAAGGAAAGCTCATCGTCTTCTTGAAGACATCAGAAGAAGCCACGTGCGCCGCTACAGGCAGCTGCAAGTATACATTCTCTTCAACTGTGCCTACAGTCACTACAGTGGAGCCCGAGTGGAATGCAGCATCTAATTCGTGGACCATCAAGATCAAAGGAACAGCCTTCACTGGAGATGCTTCCACCTCAGCCCTCACAGTTGGTGGAGTCGAACAGCCACCAGTGGCTGTTCTGTCCTCGACTGCAGTTTTCTAGGTCACCAATGTCACATCAGGTGTCGCCAAGAACATCAGGATGTACTTCGATGTCGGTATTCCAGCAGGTGACAGAACCATCCTCGACACAGGAGTCGTTCTGACACCAAAGTTTGTGGGAATCTCTACAAACGAAGGCTCTCCAGGAGGATCCATCATCATCCTAAACGTACAAGGCATCGGCTGGAACGACACAATCAAGAACATCATCTACACTGCAAGTGGAGATCAAACTTTATGTAGCTCTCACAAGGTCATTGCCTATGGATAAATCCAATGCGTGACTGCACCTGGAGAAATTGCCGCTGGAACATAATTGAAGGTCAAAACGAATGACGATGTTGTCCATGAATGCGCAAACACAGATCTAACAGCATGCGCATACCAGCAATAATAAGCTGGAATGCCATTGGTTTCTGCAGCGGCTATCGTTGATGCCAGCACTATTGAATTCACTGGTACTGATTTCTTCACTGCGGATTATACACCAGTCGTGAGCTTCGGAGGAGTCACTGCTGATACAGTGGTCGTTGACTCAGCTACCAAAGTCACCGCGACTTATTCCAAAGGTGTACCAGTGGTAACTGCTGCCACAACCCCAATCTTGTCTTTCAAGAAGTCACAAACGATATCCACAACGGACATCGCTGCAAGCACCGTAAGTAACAGAAGGAGACTCGCCACCTCATCAACTCAAGAGCTGGAACACACTGCCACAAACGCCGTTACTTTGACCAATGCTCTCGCCATCACTGGCTCAAGCAGCGGCCTCTCTTGCTCCTTTGCCGGTGGATGCTTGCTTGAGGTCAATGCTAAAGGTCTATCGACTCTGTTGAAGGGTGATCCAGCAAATAACTACATCACTGTGTGCGATAATAAATGCCCATTTTCAGACTCAGACTCTACCGCAGATATCAGCAAATGCAAGCTCCCACCTATTTCAACTACTTACTCGAACGCCAACTTCAAGATTGCTGAGCCATCAGATGACTTGAACTCCGGAGTGCACTTCGGAACCTATCAGAACAACAGCAAGGCCTTCGACAATAACTTGATGAGCAATCCGGGCACCTCAACAGCTCCTTGTGCCATTGGAATGAGCTTCAAGGCCGGGCATGTCGGATTGATTTCTTAGGTCAAGTGGTTCATGGGTGATATCACCAGCGGAAACAACACCTATCTCGTTGGCAACCTCAAGTTCCAAGGCTCGATGGATGGTACGACCTACACTGATATCTTCGCAGTAGATCAGAACATCCACGAGGGCTGGAACTACTATACCTGGCCAACAGGCTCGTCAACAGTCAACACCCCAACCAGCTACTAGAGCTATAGGTACTATCGATTCTCAGGACCAGATGCTGATACGTGTCTGGTGAATGAGATTAAGCTCACAGGTGTCGAAACGATTGACGACAACAACGCCCAGTACGAATGTGATGTCAATGTTCATATGGGAGCTCAGGTGGAAGCTGTAACCAACAAGGTTGCTTTTGCTGGTGCTTCAACTCCATTGCTCGCAGCCATATCTCCAAGATTCGGGACAGTGACTGGCGGAACCACCGTTACCTTCACTGGAACAGGCTTCTCAGCTGTTGGAGCTGAGAACTCCATTATCATTGATGGAATTGCCTGCGTAGTCTCGACAGCTACTACAACTTCGGTTCAATGCGTAACAGGATCAAGACCGGGACTCATCCCAACCTCACTTGAAATCTATGTCCAGAACTATGGACGTGCTTCAAATCAATAAAAGGTTTTCAGATACGTAAGTATGTGGTCTGATGACACCACTTGGGGCGGAGAGTTCGCTCCGATGGAGATGGAGTCCATCTATGTCCCTGCAGGCCTCAACCTCTTCGTCGATGTCGACAGAACAGATCTTCTGAACGCTGTCATAGTCGAGGGCTCGCTCATCTTTGCTCCGGACACAGACCCAACTCATCAAAGAAGCTTTGATGCTCACTACATCTTCGTACGTAACGGCATGATGGAAGTCGGAACTGAGGAGTTCCCATACACCTCCAAGATCACCATCACAATGCACAGCGAGTTGCTTGACCCATTCTTGCCAATATACGGCAACAAGGTAATTGGATGCCGATTCTGCACGTTAGACATGCATGGCCCAGTTAGAGAACCATCTTGGGCTGTCATGGACACCACAGCTAACGCTGGTGATGACAAGATTACAATGTTTGAGAAGGTCGACTGGAAAGTCGGCGAGCTCATTGGTATTGCTGCCACTGGATATGAGGGCCGAAACGCTGAGAAGAGAACAATCACTGCTATTGACAATGCCAATGTCAACAAGCCAGTCCTCACACTAGACAAACCTCTTGAGTTCAAACATTTTGCTGCCACTCAGACTTTTGGAAGTGAGACCATCGATATGAGAGCTGAAGTTGCACTTCTCTCAAGAAATGTGCTGTTCAGAGGTAACCCAGAGACTTCTGCCATTAATCAGTATGGAGCCACTATATTCTTGCATTCACCAGGCGACGACTCGCTCACTGCTAGACTTGGCTACATCGAAATGACAGACGTCGGCCAAGCTTTCAAAGTCGGTCGATATGCCGTCCATTTCCACATGATCGGTGCAGTTCACAAGTCCTACGCCAGAGGTTGCTCAACTCACGAAGGGCATAACCGAGCGTACACCATTCATGGTACTCATTACTTGAGACTGGATAAAAACATCGCATACCACGTCAAAGGCCATAATATTTTCATCGAAGACGCCGCCGAGACCAAGAACTACATCACCAGCAACCTGGTCATGAAGACGGTGAGGTCGATGAGTCTACTCAACACTGACCAGTCGCCCGCAGGCTTCTGGATTACGCATCCTGACAATGCTTTCATCGACAACCACGCAGCTGGTTCTGACAGGTACGGGTTCTGGTATGACTTGCAAGAGCATGCTATGGGCCCATCAGCCAACATCAACATTTGCTCCCAGAACGCCCAAGTGGGTGAGTTCAGGAACAACGCAGCTCATTCAAATGGAAGATATGGCTTGAGAATATTCCACAACATGGTGCCAAGGAAGTATCCATGCTTACCGATTACGCGAGACTGGAACAACACGGCTGATCCATATCATGCCAATCCACCAATTACGGCCAATTTCAATGGCTTCACGGGCTGGAAAAACAACAGAAATGGAGCTATCGCTGGAACAGTTGGAGATGTGAGGTTCAACAACTTCAAGACAGCCGATAACCTCCTAGCAGGTATTGAGTTTGAGTTGTCGCATGAGTACTTCGGTGGACCATATGCCGGAGTTTACAATGCTGTTATCGTTGGTAAGACTGCCAACACAGAGGACTTGCTCAGCTGGGCATCTCCACATGGTATCATCACGCCAAGAACAGACGGCTTCACCATTCAAGGAGCCAAGTTCTTCAACTTCAACTGGAATGACGCTGCTAGTCTTGGATCATGTTCTCATTGCTTCCATCCAGCAGCCACTGACTCTGGAGCTAGAACAGTCCGCATGAGCGGCCTTGAGTTTGATGCAAGCGTTACCAAGAAGATCAAATATCAATATCCTTGGAAAGCGATCTTCCTGGACGAAGATGGTTCACTGACTGGCAAAGGTGCCAACACCTGGGCAACACCTTACTACGCGTACCACGAGCAGCCCGAGTGTGACTTCGCTACCAGCACTCGCGCTGTGTATGACGGTGTCATCTGCGATAGTACTATTCAAATTAGGAGACTAGCATTCTACGGAAGGACGCCAAGTGCCAACTTTGCTGGAATGGGCATGAAGATCATGAGATACGATGATAGCATCATGTCTGCCATGGATGCCAACCAGACCAAAGATTATCTTGCGGATTAAGCTAACTGGGGCACCATCCAGTACACAGCGAAGTTAGACCCATCAGCTTCCAACGTTGTCCCATTCGTCACTGGTCACAAGTACAGATTCCACTTTGGAAAGACTGGCATCAATTTCGAAAATATGAAGGTTGGAGTTGCTGAGAACTGGTAGACAACAGACAAGCATCTATATCTGGTGCACAACTTCTCGGACGTCAGAGCCGCCATCAACGTCACCGTTGACGGAGTAAAGTGGGAGAATGACACCATTCCTGCTGCTGTAGCTGACTACCAGATTGGTCAGAACCTCGTTCGAAACATCACCGACCTCAATTCCACCGAGGAGCAACTCTTGAAGTTTGTGATCTCAGGCAAGAACGTTACCCACTGGAAGGAAACCACGATGAAGTTCGTCGGAATCAGATGCTTTGTTTGCCAGGAGGCAATTACGGCCACTCCGACTGGGCCTGAGAAGTTCTGGAGCGATCCGCAGAGTTGGCCGAGTGGGAAACTACCAGTAGAGGGCGAGGATGTCCACATTGAGCCAGGATGGAATATGACTCTCGATCTGGCTGAGACACCAATACTCTAATTGGTTAGAGTCAATGGAATTTTGAGATTCAAAAACGACATGGATATCAGCTTTAGAGCAAAGCATGTTTTTGTGAGAGCTGGAGAGCTGATTATTGGATCTAAAGAAGCACCATATCTCCACAATGGTACGATCACTCTGTATGGTGAGAAGGATGCAAAAGCGGTTGTATACGACAATGCTATTGAAGCAGGCAACAAACTGATTGCCAATGTCAATAAAATCCGCATGTATGGTAAGCAGAGATCCCACACTCTGGTCAGACTTTTGCGTCCAGCGCTCAGAGGTGCCACCGAAATTCTGATCGAGAAGGGTATGGACCTCGTGCCAGGAGATAGAATTGCCTTGTTGCCGACATCCTATGAGAATACAGCAAGTGACGATGTTACCGTGAGTACATATGATACTGCCACTGGCTCTGCCACCTTCGTGACACCTCTGGCTTTCTATCATTGGGGTCGCAAAGACTCAACCTAGTATGAATACAATGGAGTTGATATGAGAGGTGAAGTCATCGTGTTGTCAAGGAATATCAGAATCCAAGGCCAAGACATTGAATCATGGGGTGCTCAAATTGTGACCAGTGATACCGTCGAATTCGATGCAACAACAGGTAACCTGACCAACCGAGTGGGTTCAACAATCCTGGATAGCGTAGAGCTCTTCAACTGCTCGCAGATTGACACCATGAAGGCTGCCCTCCGATTTGAAGGAGCAAACTTGGGCTGGAGTTCAGTCTCCAACTCCTCTCTCCACAATGGTTACGGCTGGGGCATCAACGTTAAGTCTGCTGCCAACCTCGTGTTCAGCAACAACGTGATCTTCAACTTCCGGCCGATCGGTGTCTCCTTCTCAGGTTCAAGGAACGTGACCTTCGATGGCAACGTGGTTGCCCAAATCCAACAAAGGACCACCATCGAGGCAACAGGCTTCGAGGACAAAGAAGGCGCACTTGTGACTTGTACATACTTTGGAACGTCAGATAAGTGCCCAGATACGTATGTCACCAATAATATTGTGGCTGGTGCTTTCTGGGTTGGCATGACTCTCAATGGCCATGAATGTGGAAAACCTGCAACTAGTAAATCTTATGGCAATGTTGTACATTCTATTAACAATTCAAAAGGAGGTGTTGGTGCTATTATCTCACCTGATAGAAGCTCAAGCACTCAGACCACTACTTGCTTTGAAGGCTCGGGTGTTGCCTCCTACAAAAACAGATACCAAGGAGTCATGTTCCAAGGAAGCGCTGGACTGAAAGTTGTTTTCTCAAATATGACTGGAATCGACAATGGCCTCGGAATAGGCATTGGAATGGCCATGGCTGGCCCCTAACAATATGGAGAGCTCATGATGTAGCTCAACGACAACAAGATCTACGGAGAGTCTCCAATTCCAGACTGTCCTCAAAATGGCCAAGGAGGCTACTGCAACAAGTTCAGCAAATGTGGACTCATGGCTTCTAGTGCTCTTTATGGCGCAAAGCCAATTCATCCAGACATGCCCTCACCAAAGCCATATCACAAATGCAAGTCTTATGGCTCATGGGGTGGAACTGTAATTCATAGTAGAAATGAGTTCATCAACTTCTACTCTACGACGAGCACTGGTGCTCCTCAGACTATGCTTTGCTTGAACCCAACTGCATCAGATTATGTACCACCTCATCAATTCATCGACACCAGGCTCAACAACGTCATGCCTGATGCGTTGGCCTACATGATGCCTCCAAACCCAGGCTGGGCCAATCTCAAGGATTGCGTGGAGTTCCCTTGCACAGCTCCTGCAAATGCCTTGTTTAGCTTCAAGGGCACCAAATACAACCTCGGATCATCAGAGAGATACACCAGCTACGGCCCAGACTTCCAGCTGATCGCCAACAACACTGGCATCTCACCTTTCATTCCTGACTGTACACCAGAAGTTGGCATGAATGCTTATCTTTGCAAGAGGAACTCTCTCGGTGTCCTCTTGTTCGAAAGTGAAGATGAAGACACAGAAGATAGATCCATGCAGCCAGTCTACATTTCTCTCAACGGGACAGCGATGGCCAACAAACTCAACAGCATGATGGACCATGTCTGGGATGGGTTTTATACTGGACAGAAGCGGCTCTCTAGATTCCCTGGTTTGATTGATGGTGATAGAGGAGTTTATAACTTGACTTACACAGGTGCACCAGCCAAGAAGTAGAAGTTCACTTTCATTTCCACCAATAAGACTGCTGGTATGACCATAAGAATAGCTTACCCAAGCGCTGTCTCAAGAAATATTCTGAAGGATGGTGCTGTTATTGAATACAACAAATGGGATGAGGCTGCTCGCACATATGGTCCTGTCACTTAAGCCTTCTGTGGAGAGAACAGATATGTTGGCGTCGTTAA